>Ga0310695_10000238_pt1 | contig 146432 bp, 115 predicted proteins | sample RumenRJG_04DNA_FD_203882 | JGI IMG/M metagenome (GOLD analysis project Ga0310695, IMG submission 203882) | Bovine rumen microbial communities from Lethbridge, Alberta, Canada - RJG_04 (v2) (version 2) | ecosystem: Host-associated > Mammals > Digestive system > Stomach > Rumen | place: Canada...
CCTCAGTTTGAGCGAGCAATCATAGATGAAGTATTTCCACACCTTCACGTACATGGCCTCCGCATTTTCGGAGACTATCTCCAGGGAGCCCGGTCCCAGAATACGGGTTGTGTAACTGGAAAAAATGCCGGTGTTGAAAGTATGGATCGTGTTGTTGCCTTCGAGCTTGATGTTGAGGTCCATGATGCCGTCATTGTTCAAGCCACAGCTGTTGTCTTCTACATCGAGGTAAACGTTGCTGAGGTTGAGCGTTTGGGTCTCCAGGTCGTAGGAAGCTTTCCCCTGTGTGAGTTCCGGGCAAGTGATGTCGTATACCTCCGTACGCCTGACGTACCAGCCTGCAAACAGGAGCCCTTCTACGTTGCCCACGTCGTAGGTGGTGATGGTGCTGAACCAGTTGTTCCATTTGCTATTCGTATAGGCCTGCCTGATTTGCTCCTCGTTGACGCCAGAGCCCTCGTAGGGGATGTATAGCGTGCGAGCGATACCCGAGAGGGCGTCGTAGAAGACGCCCAGGTCGTATGTAGGCAGGTCTTCCGGCTTGATCCATTCCACGAAGACCTTGGTCAGCGCGGAATTTTCGCAGAAGGCATACCGTCCGAAATTCTTCACCGTGGAAGGAATCCTGACCGACGTAATACTTGCGGCATCGAAGGCATAAGTACCGATGCTGTAGGTGATGTCAGGAATGGTGACGTCGCCGTTGCGACCACCCGGGAAAGCGGCCAGTTCGCTCTTTCCATTGTCCAGGCGTCGGTAGAGGATACCTTCATAGTCGAAAAGCCTCCCCTCGTAGGACACCCTCTTGACGGCGATGTTTATCACATTGGTGCACCTGACGAACACACCACCTTCTACATCCGCCTCGTCGGGAAGCGTTACGTCTGAAAGCTTCGTGCAATCGGCAAATCCCCAACGGGCGATATAATGCAATGAGTCGGGGAAGACGACACGCTCGAGCGAAGAACAACTACGGAAGGCCATCATCTCGATTCTCTCGAGCTTGGAGGGCAGCACCAGGTTGTCGTCGCGTTGACCGTTCTTGTTGGTGCAACGGAGGGAATAGCAATCCATGAAGGCCCACTTGCCGATGGTCTTCACTCCTTCGGGCAGATGGACAGACTCCAGCAAGGGGCAGTCCCAGAAGGCATCGTCTTCGATAAACTCGATGTAGTCGCCCATGTAGGTCACCTCGCGCAGGCTCGACATGCCCGTGAAGGCCTTGTTTCCGATGCCCACGATGCGGTAGGTCTTGCCGTCGTGGTTCACTTCGCTACGGATCCAGAACGACGTCAACTGACCGGCTACGCTTGCGAGGGTATTCACATAGCCCTCCCCCTCGTCTTCGCGATTGATGATTTTCACGGTAGCCTCCGCTTCGCTTACCACCTGTACCCGGCAATAATAATCGTCGTAGGGGGTGACGACGGTACTTGCAGCATACCACTTATCACCATCGTTGGCGCTGGCCGCCAAGGCTCCCAAAAGCATGAGCACACACGCTACGGTCTGCCGCATCGCCGACGAAGATGAATTTTTTATTGAATAAATCTTCATAATTATTTGGCTTTTAATTGTTTCTTTCCGTTCTTGATTACGATACCTCGATAGTCGTCGCCCACCCGCTGGCCTTGTAGGTTGTAAACGGATTCAGTGCGCCGCGGCTGAGCCCCGTCGTACACTACGGTTTCAAGGGCGGTGGGAGCGCCAGTGGCAATGATTTCTATCTCATCGGTATAGACGGGGTCGCCATAGTAGCGCTCGTCGCAGATGTAGCCTTGGTCTTCGTCGAAGTAGAAGTAGTCGTGCAGGAACTGGGCATCATCCAGATAGAGATGGTTCAGCTCGCTGGTTACTTTATAACGCCCACTGCCCGATAGCTTCACATGCGAGTTCTTCACATACAAGGCCTGCTTCTCGCAGTCGGCCCTGCCATAGATGGCACCACCCGCGCCTTTGAGGGTAGCATCAGTATCCCAAAGATAGAGCCACGTGTCGGGGCGCTCTATCCTGACCGCCACGCCCATGTCGGCATTGGTCGTCAGGGTTCCGCTACCTTTTATATACATGTCGTCGAGGAGCCAGAAACAGTCATCGGTGGTATGGATGGTGTTGTTGCTACGAATCATGACATGGAGGAAGTCGTTGTTGCTCGCGAGGAAAGTTTCCTCACCTGTGTATTCTACATTGGTCAGCGACAGGGTGTTTTCGGAAGGAGAGTAGCTAATGTATCCGTTCTTCAACCCGGCTGGTGAGATATTGTTGGTACTCCGGCTGGTGACGGGCACGTCTCCCACATAGAAGCCATAGAACTCGCCGGGCTGCACCGTGACCTTTTCTTTCGTGGGAATGCCATTCCAGTCCACCACGGTTTGCTTGTCAGCATCGAACTGCGCGAAGCGGGGCTCGTTAAAGAAGCCGCCCTCCAATTCAAACTTTGCGAGGCCGCTTACCGTTGTCATACCCTCTGAGTCGGTGGGCGACATGCTGATGTCTGAATTCCATACATAGACGTATGCCTGTCCGTCGCCTGCGATGGCTCCGCAACTGCCATAGAGGCCGAGGGTGGCATTGTTGATGTACAGGTTCCAGTAGTCCACGTAGATGGCTTCCTCGTAGTTGGAGCTGACGTAGAGCGTGCCTGGCCCATTGATGATGGTGCTCCGGCTGAGATAGAGGCCCACGGCGTTGGTGGTGATGTCGCAGGTGCCGTTCAGCTGGATAATCAAATCGCCGATGCCTTCGTTGCCCACGCCGTAGCAATCGTTCTGCGAGGTCTGGATGATGGCGTTGTCCAAGGTGAGGGTATGGGTGGTCAGGTCGTAGGAAGCCCGGCCCTGTACGAATCCGCTGTTGTTGCTGTCGTCGATGTTCTTCACCTGTGTACGCTTCACGCGGCATCCGCCAACGGTAAGGCCATCGACATAGCCCACGTCGTATTTCTTGATGTCGTAGAACCATGTGTTCCAATCACTGGTCATGTAGGTGTCGAAAGCCCCTGCATCGTTAGGAACATAGAGGGTGCGTTCGGGAGCCTCCGCATAGCATTGAAATGGACTACCATCCGCATACATGATATAGGGCAGGTCGTCTTTGTCAACCCACTCCACATATACGCTGGTGAGGTTGTACATACAAAAGAAAGAATTTTTGTAGAGTTGTTTTACCGTAATAGGAATGGTGAGGGAAGAAAGGTTTGAATACTCAAAAGCATTGTAATCCAAGCTGCTCACGAAGTCGGGAATCACGTAGCTGTCTGTCCTTCCGCAAGGGAATTTCACCAATTGATGGCTTCCGTCGTCCATTTGCCGGAAGAGTACGCCGCCTTCGGAATACAGGTTGATTTCGTCGCTCACATGCCTCACATTGATATTCTTCATCTGAGGGCAAGCCGAAAAGCTATTGGGGTTCAATATATTAAGACCATTTGGCAGACTGATATCGCCCAAAGAAGCACAGTTGAAGAATACAGCATTAGTAATTCTTGACAAGCCATCGGGGAATATCACGCTTTCAAGGGACGAGCAATTCCTGAAAGCATTGTCAAAAATGCCTCTCAGCTTTTCGGGAAGCCTCAGTTCGCTGTCATAGTCGCCATACTCCTTGATGGTGCATTTAAGTGCCTTACAATCCATGAAAGCACTGCCGTTAATATATACCAGTTCCTCGGGCAGATGAATAGACTCCAGTTTAGGGCAATTCATAAATGCCGCAATGCCGATAGTATGAATGGAGTCGCCCATGTGGCCGATCTTCTGAAGGTTTGGCATATCCATGAATGCACTATCGCCAATCTCCACCACGGTGTAACGCTTTTTATTGTGTATCACATCAGTATAAATATCGAGAGTGGTAATCCCGTAGGGAACCTCTGAGAAAGTGTTTTTGCCTTCACGGGCAATAATCTTCACCTGAGCCTTGGACTCGTCCACTACCTCGAAAAGACATTTGATCCTATCGTAATAGCCAACGCCATTGGTACCGTGATCTTCCCATTGGTCGCCATCGTCAGCTTGGGCATTCACCACGCCGAATAACATCAGCGCACATACTGCGGCCAGTCGCATCACAGATGGCTTGTGGCCATACTTTCCTGTTGTTTTCGCTTTCATAAGCTCAATTCGTTTAATTCGTTCAATTCGTGGTTAAATCTCCCGTCAGTTGCTCTGAAACGTAGTCGGCTTCATGTCCCTCTTCAGCGTGCTGCTTCAGGAAGTTGGGGAAGAAGAACACCTTCAGCACGACAAAGATGATGATGAGTTTCACCACGATAATCGCCCATAGCGTCTTGCCCAGCGTCATGTGGCAGAACCCGTCGTAATAGAGGTCAAAAACCTTGTACCAGAATCCGTCTTTCTTCATTAGCGGAAATTTTGTGCAAATTTAATTAAAATAATCGAAACTGCAAATTTTCTACGTAGTTTTTTTCAATCTACGTAGTAGGTTGAGCAATTTGTGGTTCCTATCGGAGCGAATGAAGGGAGTCAGAGTCCCCACTCCCACCCCTTCTGGAGTGGGGCTTTAACCTAAAACCAAGTATAAGAAAACAGGCATTCGTCGATACTTGAATGTTAAAATACACACCGAAAAGGGCTGATGAAAGGAACACAAACAAGTGATAAGGGAGGCAGAAATGGCGGTTTTCCTGGTCATGAATAGCGGATGAGGGTGTGAAAAGACATTGCTGAGCTCGTGATTGATATCTTCCGAGCGCCTCATTCCATATCAACGACACGCTCATCTGACGCTAACGACAAGGTGATTAGACGCTAATCACAAGGTAATCAGACGCTAATGACGAGGTAATCAGACGCTAATGACAAGGTAGGTAGAGTCCAATTGTCGAGAAGCCCTTTATTCACCGTCCGTAATATATTGATTATCAACATTATCCTATATTGTTAAGGAACTTGGCCTTTTTCATGGTCATTTGGCCGAAAAGAAGGCCGACAAGCTACAGAAATGTTAAAACAACATTCTCCAGAATAGGTATTCGTCGATTAAATTGTTTTTTCATCGTCCTGACATTAAGTGCCTTTTTTCCTCTGATTTCTTTCTATCTATAATAAGAATGTTCACACGCACGAACATTGTTTATATACTTATAATTTTCCTCAAAAATACCAAAATTAAAGTGTTTCGATACTCAAAACCTATCTTTTTCTTTGTCATTTAAACGAAAAGCATTACTTTTGCACCCAAAATAAACCATTATTAAGATGAAGAAAATTATCATACCGCTGGTCGTCATCCTGCTGCTCCTCTTGGGCGGTCTGGCCTACCTTTACAAAAGCCTCGACGAACAGAAGAAAGTGAACCAAGACATGCAGGAGCTGGCCGAGCTCGACAAGAAGGAGATGCAGAACGAATACGAGGAGTTCGCACGCCAGTATAGCGAGATGAAGACGCAGATCAACAACGACTCCATCGTGGCCCAGCTCACCAAGGAGCAAATGCGCACGCAGGAACTTCTGAAGGAACTGCGCGAGGTGAAAGCCAACGATGCGCGCGAGATTACCCGCCTGAAGAAGGAGCTCGCCACCTGCCGCGCCATCATACGCAGCTACGTGCTCGAGATTGACTCGCTGAACCGCCTGAACCAGAACCTGACGGCCGAGAACACCCGCGTGAAAGGACAATACGAGGAAGCCACGCGACAGATCCAGGGCCTCAGCGCCGAGAAGTCGACGCTCTCCGAGAAGGTGGCCATCGCCGCCCAGCTCGACGCCACGGGCATCTCGATGAAGCTGATGAACAAGAAGAACAAGGCCATCGAGAACACCGACAAGGCCAAGACCATCCAGGTGAGTTTCAACATCGCCCGCAACGTGACGGCCAAGAACGGCGTACGCACGTTCTACGTACAGATAAAGACCCCGACGGGAAAGGTGCTCAGCGGAGGGTCGTTCCCCTACGAAAACCGCACCATCCCCTACTCCATGAAGAAAGCGGTGGAGTATAACGGCGAGGAAACACCCGTCACCACCTACTGGAACATCAACGAGTTTCTCAGCGAAGGAACCTACCGCGTCAGCATCTTTGCCGAAGGCAACATGATTGGCTCGCGTAGCTTCACGTTCAAATAACAAACCAACAAGCACTCAGAACTTCAATTCCAACATCACATGAGAAAAACCCTTGCCATATTGCTCATGATGAGTACGAGCCTGGTGCCCACGCTTGCCCAGCGAGTGCTGACTCTCGACAGTTGCCGCGCACTTGCACTCAGGAACAACAAGCAATTGCAAGCAGCCCGGGTGAAACAAGATGTGGCAGCAAACACAAGAAAGGCAGCACGTACCAACTTCCTGCCCAAGGTGGACGCAATCGGCGGCTACGAGCTCATGAGCAAGGAGATTTCGCTGCTCAACGACGACCAGAAACAGGCGTTGTCGAACCTCGGAACCATCGTCACCACCAACCTCGGCAACTCCCTGCCCGGCATGCTGACCAACATGGCGCAACAGGGACTCATCACCCCCCAACAAGCACAGGCCTTCGGACAGGTGGCTCAGGCACAGATGCCCACCGTGGCACAATCGCTCAATGCCGCCGGAAACGACATCCAACACGCTTTCCGCACCAACAACCGCAACATGTTCGGAGCCGCCGTCATGCTTCGACAACCCATCTACATGGGTGGAGCCATCACGGCGGGCAACCGCATGGCAGAAATCAATGAGGAGCTGACGGCTCATGCTACGGCAAATGCTGAACAGAACACGCTCTATAGCGTAGACGAGACCTACTGGCTCGTGGTGTCGCTCGAACAGAAGAACCGCCTGGCCGACAACTTCGTGAATCTTCTTCACAAACTCGACGCCGACGTCCAGAAGATGATTAATGAGGGCGTCGCCACACGTGCCGACGGGCTGAAAGTGGCCGTCAAGGTGAACGAAGCTGAGATGCAACAGACACAAGCCGCCGACGGACTGGCCCTGGCCAAGATGCTGCTCTGCCAGCAATGCGGATTGCCCATCGAGAGCGACATCAAGGTGGAAGAAAACCATGAGTTGGCCAACCTGACGGCAAGCGTGGCTCCCGTGCCCGATGGCGAAATCGACCTGTCGGCCCGCGAAGAGCTGAAGATGCTCCAGAATGCCATTGAGATCAGCACACAAGCCACGAAGATGGCCCGTGCCGCCGCCCTGCCGCAACTGGCCCTGACAGGCGGCTACATGCTCACCAACCCTAATGTCTACAACGGCTATGCCAACAAATTCGGCGGCGTATGGAACGTGGGCGTCCTCCTCCGCGTGCCCGTGTGGAACTGGCAGGAAACGGCCTACAAGGTGCGCGCCTCGAAGGCGCTGACCCACATCGCCTCGCTCGAGCTGGAGGAAGCCCGCGAGTTGATGGAACTACAAGTAAACCAAAACCGCTTCAAGGTGAAAGAGGCCGACAAGAAATACGCCATCGCCATGAAGAACGTGGAGAAAGCCGATGAAAACCTGCGTTGCGCCAACCTGGGCTTCAACGAAGGCGTGCTCACCGCTACAGAGGTGATGGAGGCGCAGACGGCATGGCTCCAGGCGCAGACGCAACGCATCGATGCCGAAATCGACCGACACCTCTCGCGTTCAGCACTCAACAAGTCGCTCGGCATAAAGCTTTAAACAAACGGAATGAGAGAAATAGAATTGTAAATCCATAAAAATTGTCAATAAAACAAGATGTCAGCAAAACAACAACATAACAACATTCTGCTTGCGGTCTTCGGATTCATGGCAGTCGTCGCCATCGTAGCGCTCATCGGTTATTTCACGCTCGACCGTCCGGCCGACGACATTCAAGGCGAATTGGAAGTTTCTGAATACCGTGTATCGAGCAAGGTACCAGGACGTATTCTGGAAATCAGAGTGAAGGAAGGCGACTTCGTTCGTGTTGGCGATACACTCGCCATCATCGACGCGCCTGAGGTGAGAGCCAAGCGAACCCAAGCACAAAGCGTGGAGCAGGCAGCATCGGCCATGAGCGAGATGGCCCAGCGCGGAGCCCGCCGCCAACAGGTGCAGGGTGCCTACCAGTTGTGGCAACAGGCCAAAGCCGGCGTGGAAGTGGCCAAGAAGAGCTACGACCGCGTGCAACATCTCTACGACGAAGGCGTGATGACCGCCCAGAAGCGCGATGAGGCCTTTGCCCAATACAAAGCTCTCGAGGCTCAGGAGAAAGCCGCCAAGAGCCAATACGACCTCGCCGTGGAAGGCGCACGGGCTGAGGAGAAAGCCGCCGCCGCCGCCAAAGTGAACCAGGCACGTGGTGCGGTCAGCGAAGTGGATTCGTATATCCGCGAGACCGTCCAAGTGGCCACGATGGAAGGTGAGGTGAGCAACATCTACCCGAAAGTGGGTGAACTCGTAGGAACAGGCTCACCCATCATGACCATCGCCATGATGGACGACATGTGGGGCACCTTCAACGTGCGCGAAGACCAGCTCAACGGCTTGAAGATAGGCGACGAACTGACCGCTTTCTGCCCAGCTTTCAACAAAGACATCCAGCTGAAGGTCTACTACATCAAGGACCAGGGTTCGTTTGCCGTGTGGAAAGCCACCAAGGCCACGGGGCAATACGACCTGAAGACCTTCGAGGTGAAGGCCCGTCCCACCCAGAAGCTGGAAAGCCTTCGTCCAGGCATGTCGCTCATCCTGAAGAGATGAGAGACGAAGGATGATGAATGAGAGATAGGAATCAAGCATGAAGGTTGATATCTTCGACACGATAAAGCGGGTGCTGAACGTTGCGCGGCGCGAGTGCGGCATCTTGGTCATGAACCCCATCTATGCCTCTTGCATGGTGGTGTTCCCTTTGCTTGTGGTGTTTTTCTTCACAGATATCATGCACGAAGGACAACCTCAGGAAATGCCCATCGGCGTCGTGGACCTCGACAACACCTCCACGACAAGAGCGCTGGTGCGCAAGTTGGATGGTTTCCAGACTTCCCACGTCGTAGGCTATTATAATAATGTAGAGGAAGCCCGCCGCGCCATCCAGCGCAACAAGATCTACGCCTTCATGTATTTCCCCAAGGGAACCACCGACGAATTGCTCGCCAGCCGACAACCCAAAATCTCGTTCTACTATAGCGGTACCTCTCTGACGGCGGGTGCCTTGCTCTTTCGCGACCTGAAGACCATGAGCGTCCTTGGGTCGGCAGCCGTAGGACAGGCCACCATGCGCGCCAAGGGATTCTCCGACACGCAAATCCAGGCTTTCATGCAACCCATCGTCGTCGACCTCCATCCGCTCAACAATCCTTGGATCAACTACAACATGTACCTCAGCACAATGCTCATCCCGGGCATCCTCCTGCTGTTCATCTTCCTCATCACTCCCTACTCCATCGGCACAGAGTTGAAATTCAAGACCAACAAAGAGCTGATGCGTATCTCCAAAGGCGACATTCTCGTGGCAATGGTAGGCAAGTTCCTGCCACAATTCTTCATTTTCCTCACCATCATGTACATCTACATGTGGTATGTGTTCGGCCATCTGGGCTTCCCACATCCTGGAGGAGCGGGCCGCTTGATTGCCTTGGGATTCCTGAGCGTATTGGCATCGCAGAGCTTCGGCATCTTCGTCTTCGGGCTGATGCCCTCATTGCGCATGTCGATGAGCCTCTGCTCGCTATGGGGGGTGCTGAGCTTCACCACGGGTGGTTTCACTTTCCCCGTGTTTGCGATGGACGGTGCCATCGAGGCCATCGCGCAACTCTTCCCGCTACGCCATTATTACATGATCTATCAGAAGTGCATTTTCAACGGTTATCCGCTCCATATCGCCTGGTTCAACATCATGGCGCTCGGCATTCTCATCGCTTTGCCCTTCTTCGTGCTGGGCAAGCTACGCAAGGCGCTTACCGAATATGTCTATATTCCATGATGACGGGCGACAGGTGATGGATGATGAGAGAGTATATACGAGAATATGAATAGAATCAAAGACATCTGCTATATCTGGATGCAAGAGATGAAAGGTCTGGTGCAAGACGAGGGTGTGGCCATCTTCTTCATCATCGTACCCCTTCTCTATCCCCTACTCTATTCTTGGGCCTACAACAACGAGGTGGTTCAGCAGGTGCCCGTAGCCGTTGTAGATATGAGCCATTCGGCCTCAAGCCGACAATTCTCGCGAATGTATGATGCGTCGCCCGATGTCAAAGTGGCTTACCAATGCAACGACATCCTGGAGGCACGCGACTTGGTGCAGAAGCAGGTGGTACATGGGTTCATCGTCTTTCCCGCCGACTTCGACACGCGCCTCAACCGCATGGAGCAAGCTCACGTAGCCGTCTATTGCGACATGAGCCTGATGCTCACCTATAAAGCCATCTTCCAGACGGCCACAACCATTTCGCAAGCGATGAATAGCAACATTCAGGTGAAGTTGAGCGGTCATCCCACCCATCGCGAAGAAGTGATCCAATCACAACCCTTAGCCTTCGAAGAAGTTCAGCTCTTCAACCCGACGGGTGGCTACGGCTCGTTCATCATCCCCGCCGTACTGATGCTCATCATTCAGCAGACCCTGGTCTTGGGCATTGGTCTTTCGGCAGGAACGGCCCGCGAGAACAATCGCTACAAGGACCTGATTCCCGCCAACCGCCACTATCGCCGACTCGGCCCCATCGTGTTCGGCAAGTCGATGTGCTATTTCATGGTGTATGTCGTGATGAGCGCCTGGCTCATTCTCGTCGTGCCGAAGATATTCAGTTTCACCTCACTCTTTCCGCCACGCGACTTGCTCCATCTGATGTTGCCCTACCTGCTGGCGTGCATATTCTTTGGCATGTTCGTGAGTTGTATCGTGCGCTATCGTGAGAATATCATGCTGCTGGTGGTCTTCGCATCTGTGCCCATGCTTTTCCTGAGTGGCGTTTCATGGCCGCAAAGCGCCATCCCCGGCTATTGGCAAGGCATCTCATGGCTCTTCCCCAGCACTTTCGGCGTCCGCGCATTTGTCAGAATGAATAGCATGGGCGCTACCCTTGCCGACGTTCGCGAGGAATACATCTGCCTCTGGATTCAGATGGTGGCCTATTTCTTTGCCACCTGCGCCGTCTATCGTTTCCAACTGGTACGTATGCGTCGACATGCCCTGCAGACCATTGAGAACATCGAACAACAAATCAAACAAATCAAGGCTTCGCGCAAGACATCTTGAGTTGAATAGGATGAATTCCTTACCAAATAAAAGAGCATGCTACCGATGGGCAGCATGCTCTTTCTATTGAACGCTAACAGACTTACTTATCGCGGGTTGTTGGCCTCGAAAATGGCCATGCGCTCGTCGAGTTGCGTGTACTGGTGGTCCTTGATGAACGATGTGCAGACGCGAAGTCCCTCCTGCTCGCTACCTGTAGTAACCAGGCAGATGGCCGATACGCCATAGTACATCAGTTCATGGGCCAGCTCACCACTCGTCATGCCCGGATAGCCAATGGTGAAGTAGAATCCGTCGGCAATGGGTTCGTCCAAATCCTTGTCGTACACGATATGGAAACCGTGCTTCTTGAAGATTTCCTTCAGCTTGTGGGCACGTTGTCCGTAGACGATGATATCGTCGCGGAAATTGAACTTACCGTCGCAAGCAGCCTTCATGATGGCGGCCAGGGCATATTGCGCGCTATGGCTCGTTCCCGATGAAAGCGTATAAAGCATACGCTGAGAGAACACGGCACCGAAGGTCAGTCCGTCGTAACGGGCGGCCAGGTCGGCATAGTGGCGGCTGAACACCTTGTTGCTGATGCAAACGACGGCGATGCGCTCACCGGCATAGCTGAATGCCTTCGAACCGCTAATCATCAGCACGTAGTTATCGGTATAGCGACCAACCGTAGGCTGATAAGGCGGCTCAAACGGACGGCTCAGGTCCTTGCGGAAATCCATAGCGAAATAGGCAAGGTCTTCCAGCACGATGGTGTCGTACTTCGTGGCCAGCTCACCGATGGTCTTCAGTTCGTCCTCGTTGAGGCAAATCCACGACGGGTTGTTGGGATTCGAATAAACGATGGCGCAGATGTTCCCCTCCTTCAGGTAGCTCTCGAGTTTCTCACGGAGTTTCTCACCACGATAGGCATAGACGTCGAAGGTCTTGTACTTCACGCCCATCACCTGCAACTGATTCTTCTGAACGGGGAAACCTGGGTCGATGAAGAGCACGGTGTCCTTCTTCTTGTCGGTCTGCGAACAGGTGAGGAAGGCGGCAAAGGCACCCTGCATGGAGCCTACCGTGGGCACGCAGCCCTCGGGATTGATGTCGATGCCGATGAAAGCCTTGACAAAGCGCGAAGCCTGCTGCTTGAGCTCGGGCAAGCCCTGAATGTCGGGATACATGCTGGCGACACCATCCTTAAGTGCCTGAATCTGGGCGTCGACACCCACCTTAGCGGCAGGCAGGCCGGGAATGCCCATCTCCATCTTGATGAATTCCACGCCGCTCTTCTCTTCAGCAAACTGAGCCACACGCTTCACCTCGCGGATGGTAGCCTTGGCAAAGTCCTGAATGCCGAACTCCTGAATGAGTCCGTCGACGATTTCTCTCTTGATTGGTGTATTCATGATAACGCTTTTAATGATTATTTCTGAGCCTCGCGACCGATGGCCAATGCCTTGATATTGGCATCGACGATGGCCTCGCCCTTACGTCCGAAGACGCGGCGGATGGCAGCCTCGAGCTTGTCGTACTCAATGCCAAGAGCCTTCTGGGCAGCACCCAGGAGGATGACGTTGGCCGAACGAGGCACGCCGTTGTCCTTGGCCAGTTGCTCGATGTCGATGACGATGACGTTCTTCACCTTAGCCAGGTCGGCCTTGATCACCTCCATATCGGGATAGTTGGGGATGTTGACAAACGGCGTCGACGAGGTGATGATCCATCCGTTCTCATTCAGGAAGGGCAGGTAGCGCAGGGCTTCCATCGGCTCCATTGAGATAATCACGTCGGCCTGGCCTTTGCCAATGAGGTCGCTATGGATGGGATCTGACGAGATGCGCAGATTCGATTGCACATCACCGCCACGCTGAGACATGCCATGAACCTCAGCCTGCTTGATATAGAGGTTCTCGTTGAGAGCAGCCTCACCAATGATCGTAGCGATAGAGAGGATGCCTTGTCCTCCTACACCGCAAAGGATAATATCTGTTTTCATTTTTTTGCCTCCTGTGCTTTCTTTTGTTTAAGATGTCTTTGAAGTGTCTGCATGCACTCACGACGCGGAATGATGACTGATACGCCGTGGTAGTTGATCTCGTCGCGGATGACCTTGGTGATCTCCGGCATGTTCTTCGGCAGGGGAACCACCACTTTCAGGTGCTCATTGTCGAGTCCCAAGCCGCGGCAGATGGCCTCGAACTTGTTCGTACCGGCAGAGTCCTGACCGCCGGTCATACCTGTGGTAAGGTTGTCGCTGATGATGACCACGATGTCGGAATTTTCGTTGATGGCATCGAGCAGACCCGTCATACCACTATGGGTAAAGGTGGAGTCGCCGATGATAGCTACCGAAGGCCATTGACCAGCATCGGCAGCACCCTTGGCCATCGTGATACTGGCGCCCATGTCGACACACGAATGGATGGCGTGGAACGGGGGAAGGAAGCCCAAAGTGTAGCAACCGATGTCGCCGAATACGCGTGGATTCTCATACTCGCGGAGCACCTCGTTCAGAGCGGTGTACACGTCGCGGTGGCCACACCCCTGGCAGAGTGCTGGCGGGCGCGGTACGATGTCCTCGCAAGGAGCGTAGTTCTCGTTGACAGGCATACCCAAAGCCTTGCGCACCAGGTCGGGGTTCAACTCACCCGTGCGGGGAAGCTCACCCGTCAGACGACCCTGAATCACGGCGTTGCCCGGCATGATACCACGCAACTGCTCCTCGATGACGGGCTGTCCTTCTTCGATGACCAGCACCTTGTCGCACTCATCGGTCATGCGACGCACCATTTCTTTTGGCAACGGATACTGAGAAATCTTCAGCACGGGGAAGGGGCAACCATTGGGATAGCATTCCATGAGGTAGTTGTAGGCGATACCGCTGGCAATGATACCCAAGGTATGGTCCTGAGCGTCGGTATACTTGTTATACTCGCTCTCCAGGGCATCCTTCTCCAAAGCGGCTTGCTGAGCAGTGACGATGTCGTTGCGCTTGCGGGCATTGGCGGGCAACAGCACCCAATTCTTTGACTCTGCCTTGTAGTTCAACTCGTTTTGCGGACGCGGCGTATCCGTGATCTCCACCACGGCGCGGCTATGGGCCATGCGGGTGGTGACACGCATCAACACGGGCAGACCAACACGCTCTGAATAGTCGAACGCGTAGGCCATCATGTCGTAAGCCTCTTGTTGCGAGCTGGGTTCAAACGTGGGAATCATGGCAAACTTGCCATAGAAGCGCGAGTCCTGCTCGTCCTGCGACGAGTGCATGGAGGGGTCGTCGGCGGCGAGCACCACGATACCACCGTTGGCGCCAGTCATGCCACTATTGACAAAAGGATCAGCGCAAACGTTCATGCCTACGTGCTTCATGCACACCAGGGCGCGCTTGCCCATGAACGACATACCGAGGGCAGCTTCCATGGCCGTCTTCTCGTTGGTGCTCCACTTGCGGTGAATGCCGCGTTCAGCTGCTTGCTTTGAGTTCTGGATGTACTCCGTGATTTCCGTCGAGGGCGTACCCGGATAGGCATAGACACCGCTCAAGCCGGCATCGATGGCTCCTTGGGCAATAGCCTCGTCTCCTAACAATAGTTTCTTCATAGATTGAATCTTTTATGGTATTATATAAACAATGTATTGACTAACACATACGCATGAGATGTGCCTTTTTATGCACCGTGCAAAGGTAGTGCAATTCTTTGACTTATCCAAACAATTTCGCAAAAAGTGAGCAAATTTCATTCATTTTCACTTGAAGCAACGATATTTGGCACAGACTGAATACTTGAAAATCGTTAAAACTTTCGTATATCTATTGCCGATTAGGAATATTTGTTGTAATTTTACACCCGAAATCAATATTCTGAGCTAAGAGAGCAATTTGACACATCATCATAAAAACAATTATGCATAATTTCAGAAAAAACATCTTCGCGGCAGGAATGGCAGCCATTCTCTGCTCGGCCTGCACAGGTACAAGTGAACCCCAACTGACGGCATCGGGCCTCAATCCTGCTGCCTTCGACACCGTGATTAACGAGAAGCCCGTGAAACTCTTCACCCTGAAAAACCATAACGGCATGGAGGTGTGCATTACCAACTTCGGCGGTCGCGTGGTGTCGCTGATGGTGCCCGACAAGAACGCTCAGCTCACCGACGTGGTACTGGGGTTCGACAACATCCGACAATATGCCGACACGGTGAACTCACCCAGCGACTTTGGTGCCAGCATCGGACGCTATGCCAACCGCATCAAGGACGGCAAGATTATAATCGACGGCGTGGAGTATCAGTTGCCTCGCAACAACTTCGGCCATTGCCTGCACGGCGGTCCCAGCGGATGGCAGTATCAGGTGTACGACGGCGTACAAGAGAACGACTCAACGCTGATGCTCACCCTTGTCTCGCCCGATGGCGACAACGGCTTCCCCGGAACGGTGAAAGTCACGGTGACGTATGTGGTGAAACACGACAATAGCCTTGACATCAGCTACTTCGGCGAGACTGACAAGCCAACGGTGCTGAACATGACCAACCACTCGTACTTCAACCTGAACGGCGATCCGACGAAGAACATTGAGAATCATCAGCTCTACTTGAACGCCTATTACTACACGCCAACCGATGCCACCTTCATGACAACGGGACAGAAGGAATGGGTGAAGGACACGCCGATGAGTTTCCTGCAACCCACGGAGATTGGCAAGGTGGTGAACGACTTCTCCATCCCCGCCATCAAGAATGGCAACGGCATAGACCACAATTGGTGCCTGGAAAGCTACCACGACGGCAAGGGCAACGACAAGCAGCTGGCAGCCAGCGTCTACTCTCCCCTGACGGGCATCATGCTGGAGGTCTACACCAACGAGCCCGGCATCCAGATCTACACCGGCAATTTCCTCGATGGCAGCGTGACGGGCAAGAAAGGCATCAAATATGAGAAGCATGCCGCCATCTGCCTCGAAACGCAGAAATACCCCGACACGCCTAACAAGCCTGAGTGGCCCAGCGCTCTGCTTAAGCCCGGACAGCGCTACACGTCGCATTGCATCTATAAGTTTGGCGTCGTAAAAGAATAATCCCCTACATCTACCACTGGCAAACAACCCTCAAAATGGGTTTCACCGCCAGGGAAAAGCAACAAATAGGTAAGTAGTTTTTCCATGCATTTCTGACAAAAAAGCGTCAAGAAAAGGCTTTATTTGAAGAAAATGAGGTGTTTTTTGAAAAAAGTTGGAAAAAAATTTGGTGCATTCAGAAAAACTACTTACCTTTGCACCCGCTTAAGAAAGGAAGCACAACCGAAATGGTGCCTTAGCTCAGTTGGTAGAGCAACGGACTGAAAATCCGTGTGTCCCCGGTTCGATTCCTGGAGGTACCACTCCTCCTTTCATTATGAACCGCCGAAAGTGTAAAAGCTGGAGGCGGTTTTTTATTGTTTATCAGCAAGTTACGAATTTTGTGCGTTTTTGTGTGTACGTGAGTGGTTTGCCACTTGCACAACACTTGCACAACATCGCCGTTTATTGCTCGTTTTACGGCTCTTTTATCGCTTTCAGTATTGCATAGTATTGCAGCGTTCCTATGTCGGTGTTGGTTGCTATGCCCATTTAGGGCAAAAGGTGCTGGCGTGCTTCCCAGCAAGCCAACACCGACACACCATAACAAACATTGTGATTACTCTGCTTCAGACAATGTGAAGTGTTCTGCAAGTGCTTCACGCAAGCGCACGAACACTTTACACACGTTAGCAAGGTCTGCAACGGTCTCGCGTCCTTTCGTACTGCGCAACTGTTCAACAGCTGTGGAGTTGGTCAGCAGCTCAATAGCATTTTCAATTACTTTAGCTGCTGCAAGGCCATCGTTCAGCAACTCAGTATCATTCACAATGCCACGGAGAACTTCGTTATAAGCGGCTTCGTTATACTCAGGATTGCTTCTTAATGCTGTAAGCTCGTAGTTCATCAGCATAATACGGTCGGCCAACAAATTCAAATCGTCAACACTCTCCTGCAACTTGTTTTGCTGCATGTCCTTAACGCTTGTAGTCTGAAAGTCCATGATTGCGTTGAGCAATACTTGTTCGGGCTTTACGCTGTCGAGCGTGTCCTGCACGCGCTCCAGCAACTTTGATACTAAACTCATTTTTTCCATTGTGATTAAAATTTAATTGTGAAACTTATATAAAACTGAAATGTCGTTCTTATCTGTCTGCGCAAGGCAGGCGTTGCCCACCCTGCGCGTTTTTACATTATGCTGCTTTCAAATACTTCTTAATCTCGTAAAGTACAGTACTTAGCGACTTGTCACGCTGTCCGTAGTACTCGCTTTCCATCTGTATGCCAACAGCTGCACAAAGGCTGGCTTGCTTCTTCGTCAGCATTTCACTTGCAACGCTGTTCATTGTCTCGTAGCTCATGCCGCCGTACTTCATTACGATTTCCCAAAGTTGCTCATGCTGCTTGCGCTCCTTTTCCTGCTGCCGGGCAAGTTGCTTGGCTGCACTAACGCGCTGTGCGTTCATCTTTACCCATAACCTGCAAAACTCGTCCTTGTCAACATCGCTGGCCATGTAAACCTGCTCGATTGCGCTGTATTCCTCTGCGCTAACCTGCATCCCAACTCTCTGTGTAAATTCTTGTTTTGTCATAATCGAAACGCTGTTTGTTATGTAATACTTTATTTTTATGATGCAAAAGTAGTGAAATAAATTATAATAACCAAACAAATACACTATTTTAACACCATTTAATATAATGTAATGCTTTATTTTATATAAAAATAATAACTTTGCAGCAAAATTAAGCGAAATAAAGCGAAACTAAGAATAATAAGAATAATTTAAGCTTAAAATATGGAATACAGAATTAAAGAGATTGCACAAACAAAAGGTGTGTCACTTAAGCAGCTGGCAGAACAATGCGGACTGTCAACACCATCATTATACAACATTGCTAACGGCAAACTTGCGCCCAAAGTGTCAACACTTGAAAACATAGCCAACAATTTAGGCGTAGCCATCACTGACTTGTTTAAGCTGCCCAAAAACAGCAATCCGTATTCACACAAAGACGGTCGCTTCATTATAACCTGCCCTTGTTGTGGGCAAATGATAGGTGTCAATATCGACTTTTCCACATTTTACAACTGCCAAAGCACGCATAGAGGTGAAATAATCGCTACCCGTGAACAGTAAAAAACCCATTACACAGTTCTTATGTCTGCGCAATGGGCCAACTAACAACTATGGAAACTGAACGATTAGAGCTGGTCGAGTTTTCTATCCATTGACTCCAACGTTTTTGCCATTTCCGGCAAGACCTTTGTTGACACGTCAATATTCTTTAGGTGGAACAACATTTCAACACCTGTTTCGCGGATTTCATCTACATTCATCCCGATTTGGAGTATGCCGGCTCGATTCAATGACACTTCTTGCGCCAATCCTTGCAAAGCCGTTGTCTGCGCGATGGATTGAACGAGTATGCTTTCACCCGTTATCTGCAATGCTGTGAAGCGTCCGTTAAGCTCCTGCCCGGTGTCCTCGCCAAGCTGCTGCCATGCGCCCGACGAGCCTTGCTGCTCATACGCTTCACTGCCTGCAATGTCGAAGCCACGAGCCTTAAACTGCTCGTCGATGTATGTAAGCAAATCCTGTATGACAGGCATTTGCCTTTCCGCATTATTAAGAAGCTGGTCTGTAGCAACCATTATTTGGGAAGTCAAGTCTTTTTCATTAACAAGCCCCATAGAATACGCTTCGTAGAGGTTGGCAAGCTTGTCTTGGAAACCATCAAACACCTTTGTCAGCAGTGCTTGCTTAATCATTTCCTTTGCAATGTCGGCAAACGTGTCAGACGCATACTTTTTGAAGCTATCCATTACGTCCTTGCCGTCTTTGAGCCAATCCCAAAGCGCATCGGTCATGTTGTCCGTAAGCGGGGCGTACATTTCGGATATGTATTCCTCCAGCTGCTCACGAAACTTGTCATATTCCTGCTTAAGCTTGATAAGTTCCTCCAGCGTAGCCTTTGTTTCGCCAACGAGCTTGTCACCGTACTTGTCGATAACAGTCTGTGCAAGCTGTACGTCAATCATGCCGTTATTAAACAAGTCCTTGCCAAAGTTATCTTTGACCCATTTAACCAAATCTTCCGTCTCTTGTGAATGGCCACCTATGCCCGTGCCAAGGAAACCGCTGCTTGCTTCCCGTGTTTCAATACGCAGGTTTTTGATTGCTGCTGTCGTGCCTTCGTCATAGTTGAGCGTGTCAAGCAATGCGCCAACGCCCTTTCCGATTAAGCCTTCTGCACCACCGAACAAGCCCGTTATGCCCCAATCCATAATCTGCCCGAGCAAGCTGTCCTTGTCGAGGATGCCCATTTTGTCGAGCGCACCCGTAATGAGCTTTCCCGGTATGCTCACAATGTCGGAAACAAGGTTGCCCAGCCACGCAAGCGCACTTGTGAGCCAGCCGCCACCATCTTCGTTTTGGTAGATGGCCTGTGCTTCGTACATCTTTGCCATATAGCTTTCCAAGGCCATGTTGCTGTACTCGTACATGTCCTTCAAGCTTGCAAGTCCTGTCGTGGCAAACCAACGCTTTTCCGCGTTTGTTGCTTCAATGACAGCGAGCTTGTAGTCATTGACTGCATCACGCAGCTGGTTAATCTCTTTGAACTTTTCCGCATACGCCTCATACTGCGAGTGCGCATCCTTGAACATGCTGCTTATCTGTTGGAAAAGCTGAATGGCAGCACTGATGATTGTAAGGATAACGCTTGCCTTTTCCAGCGTAGAAAGTGCAGCAACGCCCGTTGCAGTGACAGCCTTAATGCCGTCAATCGTCTGCGTCATAAACGTCATAACGTTGGCTGCAATACCCAATATCTGCCCTTCCGTGCCGCCTATCGCGTTGCCGACGTTGGCTATTGCATCCGCAAGCTCGTTGACCTTTTCAAGCGTCGATTTAAGGGCTTTCTTGTACTTGTTCTTTGCCTTTTCGACATCATCCGTTGCCTGGCGTTCCTTTTTCTCCGCATCCGCGAGTATCTTTTCAGCTTCAGCAAGCTTGTGAGCGTCACCTGCCTGCTTTGCAAGCTTGACGTTCTGACGAGCACGCACGACGTTGGCAGAAGCAATGGAAAGCTTTTGCTCTGCTTCCGTAAGCTCCTGTGCGGACGTAGTGAGTGCAACAAACGGGTTGCGGTTGTTAAGCTCGTCGTACATCTGCTGCAAGGTGCTGGTGTACTCACGCAGCTTTTCGGGGTCAAGCGACGTAGCAGCTGCCTGTTTCGCTTCTTCAAACTGCTTGATAAGGAAATCCAGCGTCTGTGTTGATGTGTTGCCCAAGTCCTCAAAAGCACGCACATAGTCGGGCGTTTCCTTAAGCTGCTGCAAGGAAAGGTTGGCTTGCTGCTCATTGTGCGTCTGCGCTGCTTGCGCACGGCTACGGGTGAGTGCTGCCACTCTGTCCGTGTCGCCACGCTCCTTTGCTTCGGCAATGGCTTCGTCAATACGCTTTAAGGCATCTGCATAGTCCTTGTCTATTTGCAGCTTCTTGTCGGTGTAGGACTGATATTGCTGTATCAGTGCATCTTCATTAGCCTGTTCCATCAATACACGCTGCTTGTTAAGCGCATTTGTGTCTGCAAGTGCCTTTGCATCTATGGCGGCAATGATGTTTTGCGTTTGACGTTCTAATTGCGTCCTACGCTGCTGGTAGCCGCTTTCGTCAAGTCCACTGTTACCGCCTTTGTAGCTTGCTTCAAGGTTAGAAATAGCCTCATCGCCGGCTTTACGTGCTGCGCGTCTGTCAATCTCTGCTTGTGCTTCAATGCGTTCACGTTGCAGTTGCTCCCAGCGTTTTGTTCCCTCACGCTCAATTTCAAGTTCGCGCTCTATACGCTCTTTAGTAAGTGCCAGCAGTTCATCGTTTAATTCCACTGCTGACTTGTATTGTTGCGTTTGCTTTGATGGTGCTGGTGTTCCTGTTGTTGTAGTTCCACTATTTGGCTTGTACGTTGAAACTCCCAAACTCTCTACAATGCGCTGCGCTTCTTCATTCAATTTGTCACGTTGCTCACGCAAGCCTTGCACATCCTTTTCCGCTTGGTCAAGTGCGCGTTTGTTAAGCTCGTCAACACCTTTTTGCGAGAGGTAGAAATCATCGGAAAAGAAGCCGCCTACCATGTTGGCGTACTGTGTATCGCCTATATGGTTTTTGAAGTTGGCATAAGCGGGGAAAAGCTCTTTGAACTTACTTTCACTTAACTTGTCACCAACCTTGTATGTCTGTCCGTTGAGTGCATCGTTGTACGTTGCAGTGATTTTGGCAGCGTATGCAGCAGCACGCGCACGCAGGTCAAAAGCTTTTATTATTGCGTCCGTATTTCCTGCGAACACACGTTCCGTTTCCTCTATGCCCTTAAGTTCAAAGCCCAGGTCGTGGAACTTGTCTGTGTTGTCCTTAATCCACTGCGTCTTTTCCTTTGCAGACTTTAATTGAGTGTAGGCATGTTGTAGTTCACGGTACTTGTCAATAGTAGTAGCAAGCTTATTATGATACGTGTCATAGAACTGCTTTTCACGCTCCTGCACACGCTGCAATTCTTCTTCCTCCTGCTTTGCTTTTCGCGTGCCAATAGCAAAGGCTGTAAGTGCGCCAACGACTGTGACAATGGCAGTAGCAAGTAATACGTAAGGATTGGCTTTAGCAATAGCGTTGAAAATGCCCTGTGCAACAGTTGCAGCCTTTGTTGCGACAATATTACGGCCTTTTGCAGCGGTTTCAACGTCGATAGCTTTTGCAGCCGCCCATGTTTGAAGCGTGTTGATACCACGCATGAGTGCGCTTTGACTTTGTAGGGCCGTCTGTGCCTGTGTCAGAAAGTTTGTTGCAGCTAATGAGCCTTGTATGACAGTCTGTGCGCGTGCCAAGTCCTGCTCGCTCATTCCAAATGCTGCTGCCGCGCCCTGTGCAGCACCAAATCCACTAATAAGCAGATTTAAGCCCTCAGTAATTCCAGCAAATGCCGCCGTGTCGTTAGCATCGTGCTTGATAGCTTCGTTTACATCATCCATCGCATCGCGCAAAGTTGCAGCTTTGCCTTGCAGTTCATCCAGTTTTGCCTTTAGTTCCTGCCCCTCTGCACTTGCACGTTCCTCGTTGCTCATTTCCCTATAAGCAAGTGTTAGACGTACAATTTCGTTTCGCCATTCCATAAGCTGCTGCCGTGGGCTGCTTGTGCCGCTGTTTGATGTTTCGGGCAATGGCGTTTCACTTAACTGTCGTATTGTTTCCATAAACGTCTTTATGGAAGTGACAGCCTCTTGCACACGCTGTTCTGCACGCTGTATCTCATTCTTTGCCCATGCTTCGGTTTCCGTATCACCGTCGGAAATTGCCTTTGTAAGTCGTTGTTTAGTCTTTTCTATATAGTCCAAATGCGACTTTACAAAATTCACGTTCTTTGAAACGCTGTCACCCAGCTGCTTTGCACTGCCTCCGACTTTGCTGCCCATATCCTGCGCCTTTGCTGCAATGGCTTCAAGTCCAGCAACGAGTTCTGCATTAGCTGCTGCCGCTGCTTGGGTGGCTTGGGTGTGTGCTTGGGTGGCTTCCGTCGCCTGTTCCGTAGCTGTTGCTTGCTGCTCTACTGCATCAATGACAGCTTGCCCGGCATCACCTGCTTCATGCAATGAAGACACGAAGCCGTCATAAATGCCTTTCAGTTGTGTTGCTGCATTGGCTGCTGCTGTTTGTGCTGCTTCCAAATCCTGAATCTGTTGCGTGTGAAGCTGCAAAGACTGTCGATTTGTCTGTAGCTGTCCCTCTACACTTTCAATGGCTTTGTTCAGCTTATCAAACTGCTTACTGCCAATGACTGTGCTATCACGTTCATTCTTTAGGCTTGCCAGCTCCTTTCCGAGTGTAGCGTAAGACTTGTTAAGAGCTTCAACTTCTTTCTTTGCTTTCGCAAGTTTTTCGGGCGTGCCACTAACGGCTGCATCCGTTTCTTTCATCGCCTGCCGCAAAACGTTCATTGTGGCTGTCAGCCTTGCGGACAAGTCCTTGTCTGCACTGCTGCCTATTTTGTCAAGTTCTCGCTGTAACTTCGCACTGGTTTCCTTAGTCACAGCTCCGACACGTTGCAGGTCGCCCACAACGTCGGTTATTGACTTGCGTATATCGTCAATGTCAACGATTGCTGATAGTCCTAATACGTCTGTCTGTCCCATAGTTGTTTTGTTTTTTTGTTTCGTTTTTGTTCCGTTTGTCCGCACATATACTCACATGTTCATTCTCCTGCTTCTAACACACACAATTTCGGTGTGTTGTGCAAATGTTGTGCAAGTGTAACCACACACACAAACACACACACGAGGGCAAATGTTCGTAACATGCTGAAACAGAACTTAATTCCATCTTCTTCTGTTGCTTTTTTTATCAAAGGGGAGTGGTCTTATAAAGACTTGTCACCCTTGCTGTAAATAACTTCCCACACTTCTAAATCACAATCATTAAGAGTGCGCACGCTGCCGCTGCAAGTATGAGCCAAAACAAACACCCACAGCCCATTTCAAGCCGCTTGCGCCTTGTTTTGTCTGCTTGTATGGCACCATCGCCCTTAGTACCTACAATAAGCACATTTACTTTGTGCTTTTTGCCGTTCTCGTCGGTCTTTTCGTAAGTCCGACATTTTGCCTGCAAGCGGCTTTCCGTCCTGCACGCTTGTTTATTCTGTGTTTCCATCTTTCTTTGTTATTTAGTCCGCAAATATGTCTGCAATCAGTTCTTTTAGTCTGTCCTGTAGGTAGAAGTTCGTCAAGTATAGGACATTGTAGCCCTTGTCCTCAACAGCTCTTGCATACTCCATTGGCGCAACTATTATCAAGCAATAACCCTTAGTTGAGGTTATGCCCTTTTCTGATGCAAACGCGCTGATTCTGTCATTGACAAAATCACTCGTCACTTGCCTTTCCCCTTTTTTCACTTTATTCTGCCCTATGTGCATTGAAATCGGCTGACCGTCTTTGTACAATGCAAAGGAAATAGTGTTCTTAAGGTTGGCAGTATGGTCTTTATAACCTTTATGCTCCTTACTGTATGTCACAGCTTCCTCGGCAATGGCCAACAGTTCCATTTCGAGCCTATCTTCCAAGTCACGCTTCTTTTGAAGCAACTTTTCTTGAAGTGCTTGAAGCCCTTTTAGTTCCAACTCAATTTTTGCCATAGCTTTACTTAAAAATGCTGGTACTCACCTTTCAGCTTTCCCAGCCTCACACAATGGAAATATTACTTGTAGTACTTGTGGTAGAACTTTTCAAGTAAATCAATCGCCGTCAAGCAAGTCTGAAACACTGCCCTCCTGCTGGTGGTAGTAAATATCAGGGTTGTTTTCCCGTCCGTTTACTTCTTGGAACATACCTATCATATCCTTGCTTTCTTTGAGCTGCTGTAGAACGTCAGGCATCTTTGGCTCCGGGCGTGGTTTTATATCAATGCCCGCAACGTCCAAAAAGCGTTTAGTGGCTTCAAGTTCTTTATTTAACTTCTGTTCCTCGATGCGTTCACGTTTAGCAACACGAGGGTCTTTAGGTTCTTCGGGTGCCGGCTGAGTCTGCTTGTAAACTGCACTAAGCATTTTAAGCACATCGACTTCCTGTTGTTCTGCCGATTGTTCTTCCTGCTGTTCTGCCGATTGTTCTTCCTGCTGTTCTGCCGACTGTTCTTCCTGCTGTTCGTATGGGTCAACGCCCATAGCCCGCATAAAGCTTACAGTAGCTTCTTGTTCTATTTGCTCCTGTGGATTAAGCTGTTCCTCTGTTTCCTGCTCCAGCTCAACTTCCTGCTCCAGCTCAACTTCCTGCTCCGTGTTATCAATTATTTCTGCCATTGTAAGTCCTCCTTATTTTAAGTTTACAATCTGTTCGTAGTCAACACCTTCTTCAAAGCCTATTTCGCCAAAGTGGAATGCGACAAAGAAATCAGTACTAAGCTTTTTCTTTGCGAAGCTGTCAGGTATCATGTCATAGAGTTTCTTCATTTCTTCGTACACCTTTACGTGCTGGCTGTAAAGGTCAACAGCAGCTTGCGACTTGAAACGTACTGTCGTAAATTCATCCATGCGTTCCTTGTAGCCGCTGACATATTGCAGTTGGCCGTCTTTGAACTCCAAGACTTGAAACAGCAGTCTTAGCACATCATTACTATTTGTCGTTTTCTCAAAGATGATTTTGCGTATTGGCAGCTGATAACCCAAAGCCTTCGCTTTTACAGTATTCAGCTTATCCATTGCGCTTTCCATAATGAACTCGTTAAGCCCAGCTGTGCGCTGTGCAATCTGCTCATCTAACAAAGGCCAGCTTACGGCGGCAGCTTCTTCGTTTGTAACAGCTATATAGCCATCTTTTGGCATGATTTCGTAGCTATCATCAAGTGCCAACGAAAAGCACTCGTACAGCAAATCTTTTGACACGCTAAAGCCTCCTTGCTTAAGCACGTCAACTATCTTTGGCGTTGCTTTCAGCACTGCACGCCCAGCAATGTTAATCACTTGGTCGTAGAGCCATTTCTTGTGATACATAATGTCACCGACTCTTTTTCTTTCTAATCTTTCCATAGTCGTTTGTTCTTTTTTTCTTACGTTGTCGTACACTGTCTATTACCGGCCTTGCTCGTTGTCGTACTAATTGTTAGGTATGACTACATGCGTAGGGGGGCGACCTTGCTAATGACTGCTTGCAACTATCGGAATCCCCCAGCAAAGCTTTTTGCTTTAGTTTCATGCTGCTTTCAGTCGTTTTGTAGGGTTTGACATGTGATAGAACTCTCATAAACATTCGCTTGACTGCTTTTATTGTTCTTTCCTGTTCTTTTCCTGTTTTTACGCATTTTTCATCAGTCGATGAAGTCAGGGACACGCACGCTGACATTGACAAACGAGCTTGTTACTTCTGCATCGTCGTTAGTCGAATAGCTTGCGCTGGTAACTTCAACGCCTGTTTCACGTTCATACTCCTTAATCAGCTGCGTAATGCCGTCACGTAGCTGCTGTGTGCGCCTCGAAAGGTCGCGCTGTTGTTTACTTCCTGCTTCCAACATAGTAGTACTTTTTGTTTGGTTTTATTATTTCTTAATGTCGTAAACTTCTTCCACTGAATGTTACTATTTTGCAGCAGCTGAAAAGCCTGTCGAGTGTGCGCGTGCCGTACTTTTCCACAATTTCATCTTGCGTCAAGTTGGTTGTGACTACAAGTAACTTTCCTTTCTTCTCAACACTGTCTATAAGTTCCGTGAACACATTACGACGCTCTCCGTACTTTATACTTTCGTTTTCAACTCCTAAATCATCTATACACAATATTTTGCAGCGGAATACTTCGTTTTGCCTACTGTTTAATTCGTAGCTGTTGAAAAGGTTGTAAAACAAGTGACGTTCTGCAAAGAACAATGGCAGTATGCGCGTAGCGACGAGCGTTTTTCCGCGTCCGCAGCTCCCGGCAAGCAGCAGCCCTTTTCCTTTGTTGTCAGAAAGCCAATCAGCTATAAGCTCGTATTCGGGTAGCCATTGAGGTTTCTCGCCCTGCTGTGCAAGCATATAGCGCAGTCCGTTTGCGAGACGCTTGCGTGCGTCTGCCACTTTGATGAAAACACGGTTTGGCATTTCAAAGCCCGTGTCCTTAAGCCTTTCCAGCAAATTGCCTATCTTTTCCATTTCGGGTATTCCTCACTGATTTTGTCCGTTGCGTGTGCCGTGTGTGCATTGCCGCTTTTTTGCTTATAAAGCGCAACCAATCCAGCATAATTGCAAGCCATACTGTTTTTAACAACAGCGATGGCATCGTGACCACTTCCATTGCATAAGTCACACAGCTTTTCGTATGCAGCTATTAAAGAGTTTATGTCCTTGTAGCTTTCACCACGCTCGCGCTTGTAGTTCAGCCACATGAAAAAAGCTTCTTTATATTCTTCTTTTAGAAAAGAGAAATCAAACTTTTCATAGCCCTTAGGATTATTGTTATCTGTATCTATGTCTTTTTCTTTATCTGTATCTGTGTCTTTATCTGTATCTTGGAACATTTGGGAAGAATTGCTCCCATTTGTTCCCATTTGGGAAGAATTGCTCCCATTTGTTCCCATTTGGGATGCTTTGCTCCAGCGCACAGCATTTGCCTTTTCGCTTGCTTCCTTGCGTTTTGCACAGACTTCATTATAATGCTCAGTATCACGGTCAATCTGTTCTTTAATGAAATCAAAAGCACAATCAACTACTTCGTCTTCGATGGAAGGAGTTATGCCATTAGCATAAGCAAGTATTGCCTTAAATAGAACTCCAGCACGGTCATCATGCCACTTTTCTATTTTATTATACAAATCAGCGTAAAGGACAAAGCCTTTTTTCTTCGGTCTCGGCATAACTTATCCCTCCTTACTCTTTACGAAGTTGTTTATCTCTGACAGCTTGTATTTCTTCATTCCGCCAACGTCAACTGCGTGCAAATACCCAGCTTTACCCCACCTCCAAAGCGTTGAAGTGTCAACGCCCAGCATTTTAGCGGCTTCTTTGCCCGTAAGGTAGCGTTCCTTCTGCTGTTCTTTTAGCTGCTGTTCCGCTTCTATACGTGCTGATTTCAACAGGTCATGGGCAAACTCTTTCAAGTCTGCTGCACTCACTATCAGCAAAGCACTGCTGCTGTCATTCAAAATCTCATTCAACTTTCCCATTGTGTTGTTAGCATTTATTCGTAATTACTGCTTTCCTGAACGCAGATAGTTTAACAGTTCTTCTTTGTCGAAAAACACTCTACTATTTTTACCACTACCTGGCTTGTAGTATGGTATAACATTATTTTTCATATACCGAAGTAATGAAGAATACGAAATACCTAAAAGTTCGCACGCTTCATGCGAATTCAACATTGCTGCTTTGGATTCTTGTCTGCTCATAATTATTCGTTGATTACAATTTGCATAGGCAAAATTAGTGAAACATGCAAGAATTTAGCAGAAAAAAATAGTATTTGAGCGAACAACTTATTAAGTTTTAATGACTTTTAATAAACACCTCTAAATCCATCCATAAATTTTTATAGCGATTTATTGATAGGCACAAAAAAAGCCGCTACAAATTGCGGCTCTTAACACAATTAGAGTTGCTATAGTGGAACTCTTTCAAAAGATTCAATCATGCAGACAATTAGTTTGTCCGATACAACAACTATTTACTGCGCAAGCAGTTATTTGGTATTTACATTGTCATTTCTTATTTACATTTATATTATTATTAGCGGTTATCGGTGGGGTTATCTTTGGGGTTATCTTTGGGGTTATCAGAGTAATGTTTTGTATAGAATTCCTTGAACGGCTCAACGCAATCAAGCATCGTTCCGCTGCTCCAATAGCAGAAGCGGTTAAACAGCAGGGCTTTCAGCGTTGCGGGCGTGCCGTCGTTCTGCTCAAAGTCAAGCAGCCCTGCGTTGTCGTAGTCGTTCAAATAGGCGTGCAGCAGGTCGCTGTCCTCGTCCATGCGAAGATTTACCCATGCCTGTTCGTAGTTCCAAAACATTTCGTTTTTGCTGGCAGGGCGTTTGTCCTCTCCTTTGTAGTACTTGCAGACTTTCAGCAAGTCACTACGTGTAACCTTTTCAATCTCTATCATACCTATTCTTTTATAAGGTGCATATACTTGAAGCTGTATTCTGTGTTTACAGCTCCGCTTGCGCTCACTTCAATGAACATGGGCAAGCCCGTAGGCTCGCCCGCTTTTGCAACGCCGACAAAGATGTGCTTGCCGTCCTGCGTGCCAATATATGCTGCTGATTCAAAGCCAGCGTTCTGCGCTGCTTTTATAGCGTGATTTGTCGCTTCTTCACGTACCATATATAAATGTAGTATAGAAGTCCTTAACAACATCTTTCATTTCAGCTGGCAGGAACGTCATAGCACGCTTTTTAATGCTGTCGGGTATGCCGTACAAAGCTTCAGCCATGCCGCCCACTATTGCGCCCAGCGTGTCACTGTCGCCGCCCCATGCCATAGCAAGCCTTATTGCGTCCTCAAAGCTGCTGCTGTCGTACATGATACGCAAAGCAACCGGCACAGTGCCTTGGCACGTCTCATCAAACACTCCACGCTGATACTGTACACTTGCATCGTAGAACAGCTGCTCAATACTGCGCACACACTCCTTGTTTTTGTCGTTTTTAAGCGTGAACACGGCCAAAGCAGTAGCCATAGCGCCCTTTATCCCCTCGGGGTGGTTATGTGACACGCACGCGCTTGCAATAGCTTCACGTAGCACGTCAGCAGACTTGTCAAACGCCCAGGCAATAGGACTTACACGCATTGCAGCGCCATTGCCAAAGCTGTTGTACGGTTGAGGCTCTGCGCTGGCTATCCAACGCGCAAAGCTGCTGCCATAACTGCCCATCGGGTGCGGGAACTGCCTGCACCATTTATGCAAGCAGTCCTTGTAGCTCCCATTTCCCAGCACTGCATCCGCAACAGCAACAGTGCAAATAGTATCGTCTGTGAAGTCGCATTGCGACGTAAACAGTTCAAAGTTGTAGGCTTTGGAGTTGTTAAACTCGAAGCGTGAGCCTACTATGTCACCAATAATTGCTCCTAACATGTCAGTCTATTTTATCTACCAAATCTTGCTTTGTTTCCAAGTCAATGTCCCTGTAGCGGAAGAAAGCTGTACTGTTGGCTGTATGCCCCGACAAGCTTGCAACCAAATCCACGTTACCCACCTTCTTGTAAAGATTGCCTACGAAAGTACGACGTGCCAAATGGCTGCTGGCAATGTCACAGATAGGCTTGATTTCCTCTTTGCCCGTCGTGCTGTTGTAAATCGTTACTTTACGTGTCACTCCACAGCGTTTGAATATTTGCTTAATGCGCACGTTGTACTTCTGTTCCTTGATAAACGGCAGCAGCTTGCCGTCTGTACGCACGCCATCATAATAGCGCATCAGGATTTCTTTTGCCCTGCTGTTAAGAGGAACAATCACAGTACGCGGCTTTTCACGTGAGGTCTTTTGTGCAATGTACTGAATAGTGCCGTTAATTACGTTTGCAGGTGTGAAGTTGTACAAGTCACTAACCCTGCATCCGACAAGGCACTGAAACACGAATATATCACGCTGCACAGCCAAACGTGGGTTGTCCGTCAAGTCAAAGTCTGCTATCTTATTGCGTTCAGCCAGCGTAATGTAATAGGGCGTTCCGTAGGTTTGGCTTGGCATGTCAAACAGCGCAAAGGGGTTGTTTGTCGTGCGCTGGTGCTTCATTGCCCAGTTCCACACAGTACGGAACACTTTCAGCATTTTGCAAATTGAGTTCTTGCCACGCTTGCCCGGTCTGCGCATCTGCGTTTCATTAAACACTGCTGCATATATTGGGGCGTATTCAGGCAATGGCTTGCCTTTCTCGTCAAACAGCGTGTACTCGTCTTGTAAGAAGTCCTCAAACTCGCTTATGTTCTCGTCGGTGAATGTGTCGAATGACACTTTGAACTGTTGCCCTGTCTCTATTGACAAGAAGCGTTCAAAACGCTGCAAGCAGCTCTTTACAAGCCGCACAGACTTGCAGTAGCTTTCCGTTGGCTGCACTTCGCTCATGTAGTCGTCGAAAGCGTCAAACAACGTTTTTTCCTTTGGCTTATGCTTGTCAGGGTGTAACTCTTTATCGACGAGCAGGGCAAAGCCCTTGCTGTCAATGCTGGTTTTGTCTGCCGCTTCGTCGTACACTTTTAACAGCAGCTTTTTGAAAATCAGCACTCCATTGTCAATGCGCGTCCGCTCTGTTTTGGGGCATGCGACCTTTGACTTTACTTTCTCTTTCTTGCTATCCCACCAATCAGCGTTAAGAATGATTTCCGACTTGTAGAATAACTGTGTTTTGCGTCCATCGCTCAAACGAAAGCGCAAGTTTACGTTCAAATCACTTTTTGCGCTTGAAGTACGCACAAAAGCAGTAACAGTTGCCATAACTGAAATGTCTTGTAAGGTTTTCATTGTTACTTTGTCGTATCTTCTTGCCTTTCGGTTGTGCAAAGATAGTAAATTCGCACAACATTTGCACAACACAATGGCAAGCCTTTGCAATGTTTAGCAATCTTTTGCAATACTTATAAAGAAACCTAATATGCCTTACTTTTTCAGCTTTATCTTTGGCGAAGTCCCGATAAACTCGTAATTTTGCAGAAAAATACATCCCAAACGGGGGCTAATGAAACATCGGACTAATCTTGCAGGGCTTTGCACTCTTATAGTCCTGGAGGTACCACTCCTCCTTTCATTGCCCGGTTTTCCCTTGTGGAGCCGGGCTTCCTTCTTTTTTGGACATTCATATAACACAAAAGCATCATAGATGAATGCGATTTTCAAAAGTTTTCACATTGTGAAAGCAGAAATATTCTTGAATGTTTGTGGGGATAATGATTTTTTTGTAATTTTGCAGCCGCATTTTATAATGCATCATTCTTCATGCAGAATGCACAATGCAAATGACTGCATCATGACCAGAATCGCAATCAATTATAATCAGAATAAACTGTAAATCAATGAATATCTCTTATAAGTGGCTCAAAGAGTATGTTGACTTCGACCTGACACCCCAGCAGGTGTGCGACGCCCTCACATCGGAGGGACTGGAAGTCGACGCGTTAGAAGAAGTGCAAAGCATCCGTGGCGGTCTGAAAGGACTCTATGTGGGAAAGGTGATGACGTGTGAGATGCACCCCAACAGCGACCACCTGCATGTGACGACCGTTGACTTGGGACGTGAGGAACCGTCGCAAATTGTGTGCGGCGCGCCCAACGTGGCCGCTGGTCAGAAGGTGATTGTGGCCGACCTTGGCTGCACGCTCTACGACGGCGACAAGGAGTTCCAAATCAAGAAGTCGAAGCTGCGTGGTGTCGACTCGTGCGGCATGATCTGCGCTGAAGACGAGATTGGCATCGGAACGAGCCACGAGGGCATCATGGTGCTACCCGAAGACGCTAAGGTAGGACAGCCAGCCGCAGAGTTCTTCCATTTGGAAAGCGACTGGCTCATCGAGGTGGACATCACGGCCAACCGCGCCGATGCCCTCTCGCATTGGGGTGTGGCCCGCGACCTATATGCCTGGCTCAAGCAGAACGGCTATGAGACAAGCCTTCACCGTCCATCGTGCGATGAGTTCCATGTAGACAATGAAGACCTCAATATCGATGTGGAGATTGTGAATCAAGAGGCCTGCAAGCGCTATGCCTGTGTGAGCATCACCAATTGCGAGGTGAAGGAAAGCCCCGACTGGCTGAAGAACAAGCTCAACACCATCGGCCTGCGACCCATTAACAACATTGTGGACATCACCAACTACGTGATGATGGCCTATGGCCAGCCGCTCCATTGCTTCGATGCCGATATGGTGACTGGCCACAAAATCGTGGTCAAGACCTTGCCCGAGGGCACGCCTTTCGTGACTCTCGACGGCGTAGAGCACAAACTCTCTGAACGCGACCTGGCCATCTGTAACGCAGAAGAGCCGATGTGCATCGCCGGTGTGTTTGGCGGAAAAGGAAGCGGTACCTACGACACGACACACAGCGTTGTCCTGGAAAGTGCCTACTTCCACCCCACATGGATTCGCAAGAGCGCACGCCGCCACGGACTGAGTACCGATGCCTCGTTCCGCTTTGAGCGCGGCGTCGACCCCAACATGACCATCTATGCCCTGAAGCAGGCCGCCATTCTCTGCCAGCAACTGGCCGGCGGAAAGGTGAGCATGCAGATAAACGATGTATATCCTGAGCCCATCAACGACTTCGAGGTAGACCTCAGCTACAACTACGTTCATCAACTCGTGGGCAAAGAGATACCCGTGGAGACCATCAAGAGCATCGTCAGCTCGCTGGAAATGCGTATCGTAGAAGAGCGTGAGGACGGATTGAAGCTCATGGTGCCTGCCTACCGCGTGGACGTGCAACGCCCCTGCGACGTCGTGGAAGACATCCTTCGCGTGTACGGATATAATAATGTAGAGATTCCCACACAGCTGAAGTCGTCGCTCGTGGTGAAAGGCGAGGAAGACATCAAGCATCAAATGGAGAATCTCGTGGCCGAACAGCTCGTGGGTTGCGGCTTCAACGAGATACTGAACAACTCGCTCACCAAGTCGTCGTATTACGATGAGCAGCAAGACATGGTGCGCATCTTCAACCCGCTGTCGTCAGACCTTGGTGTCATGCGCATGACTCTGCTCTATGGTGGACTGGAAAGCATCGCCTACAATGCCAACCGCAAGAACGCCAACCTGCGCTTCTTCGAGTTCGGAAACATCTATCTGCACGACGAGCAGAAGGCCGACCCAGAGAATCCGATGAATGCCTACAAGGAAGAAAACCACCTGGGACTCTGGGTGACAGGCAAGCGCGTGGAAGGTTCATGGGCACATGCCGACGAGCAAAGCACCTTCTACGAACTGAAAGCCTACGTGATGAACGTGCTGCGCCGCATCGGACTGCCGTTTGGAAGCATTGTGTTCAAGGAGAGCAAAAATCCCATATTCTCCCAGGCTATGGCCATCGAGAACTGTGGCGGCAAGCTCCTGGCCGAACTCGGCATCGTCAGCCACGAGCTGCAGAAGAAGTTTGGCATCGCCAACGAAGTGTATTTCGCAGAACTCAACTGGTTAGCGCTGATGAAGGCGGTACGCAAGAACCAAGTGCTCTACCACGAAATCAGCAAGTACCCGGCCGTGAGCCGCGACCTGGCCTTGCTACTCGACAAGAGCGTGGAGTTCGCACAAGTGGAAATGGTGGCCTATCAGAGTGAGCGCAAACTGCTCAAGAGCGTGGAGCTCTTTGATGTCTACGAAGGAAAGAACCTACCCGCAGGCAAAAAGTCGTATGCCGTCAACTTCATTCTTCAGGACGAACAGCGCACCCTCAACGACAAGCAGATTGAGGCTATCATGCAGAAAATCATCACAAACTTGAAGAAGCAACTCAACGCTGAACTCAGATAACAATAGCAAAGAATAGGGATTTACTTCAAAATCGACATAACGAATAACGAAATAAAAATTCAACAACAATGGGAAGAGCATTTGAATATCGCAAAGCTGCGAAACTGAAGAGATGGGGCCACATGGCCAAGACATTCACAAAGATTGGTAAGCAAATCGCCATTGCCGTGAAGGCAGGCGGTCCTGACCCAGACATGAACCCCGCCCTGCGCGCCATTATTGCCAACGCCAAGCGCGAGAACATGCCGAAGGACAACATCGAGCGTGCCATCAAGAACGCTATGGGCAAGGACCAGAGCGACTACAAGGAAGTGAACTACGAGGGCTACGGACCTCATGGCATCGCCATCTTCGTGGAGACACTTACCGACAACACCACACGCACGGTAGGCGACGTCCGCTCCGTATTCAACAAGTTCAACGGCAACCTCGGCACCCAGGGAAGCCTCGCTTTCCTCTTCGACCACAAGGCTGTGTTCACCTTCAAGCGTAAGGATGGCATCGACATGGACGAACTCATCCTCGACTTGATCGACTACAACGTGGAAGACGAGTACGACGTTGACGAGGAAGAAGACAGCATCACCATCTACGGCGATCCGTCGAGCTTCAGCGCCATTCAGAAACACCTGGAGGAAAACGGATTCGAGGTGACTGGTGCAGAGTTCACACGCATTCCAAACGACTTGAAAGACGTCACCGCCGAACAACGCGAGACTATCGACAAGATGGTGGAACGCCTTGAGGACTTCGACGACGTGCAGACCGTCTACACCAACATGAAGCCCGAGGAATAACCCACTTTTGTCTAACGGTCATCGTTTATTGTTTAACGGTTATTGTACATGAAGCATTACACGTATCAGCCCGTCGGGACCTGTTCGCAACAGATAGATTTCGACATTGACGACGAAGGGCGCATCCAGAACGTGCAATTCCTCGGCGGCTGCAACGGCAACCTGCAGGGAATCAGCCAATTGGTGCGCGGCATGAAGCCCGAGGAGGTGAAGAGCCGCCTCAACGGCATTCGCTGCGGCTATAAAGCAACAAGCTGCCCCGACCAATTCTGCCGCGCGCTGGACACCATTCAGTCCTGATAACAGAAGAATCAATACGAAACCACAATTCAGACGCTGGTCGTCGCCTAACGGATATTTAGTCAGGCAACGGCCAGCGTCTGTTTTTGTAGCTTCACGAACACCTACCCAGGCAGCGCCCCGCGGTAGGCCTACCTCCTACTTTGCGTTTTGGGCGTAGTCTTTCGGAGTGAATTTGATGTCCACAATCTTCTGCCCAGGGTGCTTCGTCGAGAAATAGGTGTAATGGAAGTTGTAGCCAGCCTCCTTGTAGACATTCAGTTGAGTGGAGTTGCGCAGCCCCTCCAGCATCTCCTTTCGCGCTTCTTCGGCGGGCAGCGCCGTAGTGTCGGCAATGCCACGCAACGAATAGTAGTAGTGGAACGTGTGGGTGGCACGCTCAAACACCATACTGTCTGAAATCACATACTCCGTCACGGGCACAGGACAATACTTCTCTGTCTGCTCCTTGCACTCGCGCTCAGCCCTGTCCTCCAAACTCTCGTGGCAGGCGGTCAGCGACAACCCGACCATCGCACAAATCAACAAAGACTTCTTCATCCGATATTTTTCCTTTCTTTTTAGGCAATTATATACAAAGCGTAGCCTCTCCCTCCCCGCCGTTGGGGCGTAACGGCGTTTCCGCCTGAAAATAAAGACCAGCTCTTATTCGTTCGTTGGTGCAAAGGTACAAATAACATCTGACATACGCAAGTTTTTTCCGCAAAACATGATGCATACAGCGGCGAGCTTGTCATTTATAATCTATATGCCTGCCATTGATAATCTCCATGAACGTCATAAATCATCTCTATGCATGCCTAAGATAATCTCTATGCTTACCTAAATTAATCTCTATACATGCCTAAGATCATATTTATGCTCCTATATTATGAATCATTAACACATCGTGATGCAAGTTTTCTGTGTTCATACGGTTTATCTCACAGAAAATCATTAAATTTGCAACGATTATGAAAAAGTATTTCAGTATGAGAATCAACAAGCGCACCGCATGGGCTACCTTAGCCCTGATGATGGCTACAGCCGCAATGTGCAGCTGTAGTAGCAACGACACCGAAGATAAGCCACTGTCCAACGAGGACAACAAGCCCATAGAACTGACGCTGACACGCGCCGAACAGGATCTGGTGAACGAGAGCAACGTCTTCGCCTTCAACCTGATGCGCCAGGTTTCCACTCCCCCGACCGACGGGCAGAAAGAGAAAAGCATCATCCTCTCGCCCATCAGCATCACCTATGCCCTGGGCATGCTCAACAACGGCGCAGCCGGCGAGACGCAGCAGCAGATTAACCAGGTGCTGGGCTTCGGCGAGACAGGTGCTGACGGCATCAACGATTTCTGCCGCAAAATGCTGACTGCAGCCCCCAGCCTCGATAAGCTGACAAAGGTGATGATTGCCAACACCATCTTCATGAACAAAAACTACAACATCCTGCCTGACTTCCTGCAGAAAGCCAAGCGGTATTATGATGCAGAGCCCGAAACCCGCGACTTCCACGACGGCAAAACTTTAGACGTCATCAACCAATGGGCAAGCGACCATACGGAAGAGATGATTACGAAGGTGCTCGACCCAGACTCATTCTCGCCTAATGCCGTGAGCTACCTGCTCAATGCCATTTATTTCAAGGGCGCATGGGCGCAGAAGTTCAGCAAAGACGACACACGCGACGAAGCATTCGAGGGTGCAGGGAAGAAAGTGCCGATGATGCATCAAGAACACGAATTTGGCTATACCGAGGACGAACTCTGCCAAGTGCTGAACCTGCCCTACGGCAACGGCTCGTACACGATGACCATCCTCCTACCCCGCGAAGGCAAGACCACCGACGACGTGCTTCAGAAGCTCAATAAGGAAAGCTGGAATCGCTATCTGTACACGACACCGGCCATCGTTGATGTAAAGTTGCCGCGCTTCGAATCGAACACCGACCAAAACCTCAACGAGATTATGACCAAGCTTGGCATGCCGCTTGCTTTCACAGACTTTGCAGAGTTTCCGTTCTTCTGTGACCAACCAACCAAGATTGGCATGATGAAACAGGTGGCCCGCATCAAACTGAATGAAGAGGGCACCGAAGCCGCCGCCGTCACCGTGATAGGAATGATCGAAACGACAAGCACGAATCATGAGCCCAGACGCATAGAATTCCACGCCACCCGTCCGTTCCTCTACATCATCAGCGAGCAGCAGTCAGGGGCTATCTTCTTCATCGGCAAGTACGTTGGCGACTGACGCTTGTTGAATCAAGTTCAGGCTGGCAAAGAAAGAGAAAACGCATGCACAACGAATACATTATTATAAAAGGCGCACGAGAGAACAACCTGAAAGATGTCTCGCTGCGCCTGCCAAAACATCAAATTACCGTCTTCACTGGGGTCAGCGGCTCAGGCAAGAGTTCGCTGGTCTTGGATACCATCGCCGCAAAGTCGCGCCGCGAACTGAACGACACATTCCCAACCTTTGTTCAGCAATACCTGCCGAAATACGGTCGGCCACATGTCGACGCCATCGAGAATCTGCCCATCGCCATCGTCATCGACCAGAAGAAACCAGCGCAGAACTCACGCTCCACCGTAGGCACCTATACCGACATTGCCGCCTTGCTGCGACTGCTCTTTTCGCGTGTTGGACAGCCGTTTGTAGGCTATGCCGAGTCGTTCTCGTTTAACCACCCCGAGGGCAGTTGTCCGCGATGCTCAGGCTTGGGTGAGATTCGCGAACTCGACATCCACAAACTCGTCGATTTCGACAAGAGCCTCAACGACGAGGATACCATCCACTACATCGCTTTCGGCAAGGGTGGCTGGCGATGGATTCGCTATGCCCACAGCGGACTGTTCGACCTCGACAAGAAAATCCGCGACTACTCACCCGAGGAGCTCGACCTCTTCCTGAACAGTCCGCAGATTCGATTGAAGAACCCGCCCAGCAACTGGCCCAAAACAGCCAAATACGAAGGGCTCATCCCTCGCATGTACCGCTCTATCATCAACTCTGAGGAGGGTTTGCTGCATGCAGCCGTGCTGAACCCGATGCTGCGCATGGGTGTCTGTCCCGACTGCAAGGGCACGCGGCTGAGTCAGCGTGTGTTGTCTTGCAAGATAGATGGAAAGAACATTGCCGATGCCTGTGCAATGTCCATCACACGGCTCAACCAATGTATACGTTCGCTCACCTCCCCCCTGGCCGTCGACCTGAAAGCTGCCATCAGCGCACGTCTCACGGCCTTGGAGGAAATCGGACTGGGGTATCTGAGTCTGGAACGCAGCGTGGGGTCGCTCTCTGGCGGTGAGGCTCAGCGTTGCAAGATAGCGAAATATATCAACTCTTCGCTCTCCGACGTGCTTTACATTCTCGACGAGCCAAGCACAGGTCTGCACGACCACGACATCCAACTGATGATTCACTCCGTACAGCGGCTTCGCGACGCAGGCAACACCATCCTATTGGTAGAGCACCATAAAGAGATGATCCGCATGGCCGACCACATCGTGGACATGGGCCCTGGTCCAGGCATCGACGGCGGCCGCATCGTGTTCGAAGGAAGCTATCAGGAACTGCTGCAAAGCCATACCAGCACAGGCGAGATGCTTCAGCGAAACGGTGACTTCAAGCCGCAGCCAAGAACGCCGAAAGCGTGGATTCCCCTGCGTCATGCCAGTCTTCATAATCTTAAGGACATCGACATCGACCTGCCACTCGGCGTGTTTGCCGTCGTAGCCGGTGTGGCTGGTTCAGGTAAGAGTTCGCTAATGGAATGTCTGTGTCATGAGAGCAACGACATCACCTACATTAGCCAGAAAAGCATCGGGGTGAGTCTACGCTCCACCCCCGCCACCTACATGGACGTTGCGGGCGACATCCGCAAGCTTTTCGCCAAGGCAAACAAGATGAAGGAGCAGTATTTCACATTCAATGGCAAGGGCGGCTGCCCCGTCTGTGGCGGCAAGGGAGTGGTGGTTTCGGAAATGGCGTTCATGGACAACATTGAGACCACCTGCGAAGCATGCGGTGGACTGCGCTATTCCAAGGAGGCACTTCAGTATCGCATCACATCGCAAATCTCAGCTAAACCCGTGTCTCTCAACATCGCGGAAGTCATGGACCTCAGCATACGACTGGCCAGCGACTTCTTCCGCGGAACGGTCATCGAGGAGAAACTACGCCCTATGATGGCTGTAGGTTTGGGCTACCTGCATCTGAACCAGGGACTGAGCACCCTCTCAGGCGGCGAACTGCAACGGCTGAAGATAGCTTCACATCTGGGTGAGAAAGGCCGCCTGTTCATCATCGATGAACCCACTGACGGTCTACACCTAAAAGATGTGCGCAAGCTGATAGACCTCTTCGAGCAGATGGTCGACGAGGGAAACACCGTCTATGTGGTGGAACACAATACCGACGTAATCAAGGCCGCCGATCACGTGGTGGAATTAGGCCCTGGTGCAGGAGAGCAGGGCGGCCGCATTCTCTTCTCTGGAACACCTCGCGCCCTGCTCTTATGCAAAGAATCGGTTACTGCACCTTATTTGTAGAACTCCGTAAATGCTTTCACGCAATACAGATGATCGTCCACACTACCCGTCTCGCGGCAGCTATGCATAGCCAGGATGGCATTGCCCATATCCACGCCACGCAACGGAACAGACGAGGCGAGGATGTTGCCCAACGTGCTGCCACCAGCCACGTCGCTGTGGTTCACAAAGCGCTGACAGGGCACTCCTGCCTGACGGCAAATCTCTGAGAATACGGCAGCCGACACCGCATCGCTGGCGTATTTCTGCGCAGCATTGAACTTGATGACAGGTCCGCCGCCCAGCACAGGATGGTTTGTGGGGTCGAACTTCTCGCTGTAGTTCGGATGCCAGGCATGGGCATTGTCGGCCGAAATCATAAACGCCCGCTCCACAGCCTGCCAGTAAGCTTCCTCCGTACCACTCTGCGCCCAAGCGATGCGCTTCAGCATCGAGGCCAAGAACGGACTTCCTGCTCCCTGCTTGGTCTGTGAACCCGTCTCCTCATTATCGAAGATAGCCAGCACCTTTGTCGTGTCGGCCTCAGGCGACGAAAGCAAAGCCTCCAGCCCAGCAAAACACATCGAGAGGTCGTCCAACCGGCCTGACGAGATGAACTCGTCGTGCACACCAAAGGTGCACGCGGGAGAGGCATCTGCCAGGTAGAGATCGAAGTCGAGGATGTCCTCACGCTCGACAGATAGCTCCTCGCAGATGATGTTCATCAGCAACTGTCCGCGCTCCAGCTCGTTGCTGATAATGCCCAGAATGGGCAGCACGTCCTTCTGTTTGCTCAGTTTCACGCCATCGTTCACCTGACGGTTGAAGTGGATGGCCAAGTTGCTGATTTGCAACAACGGTCGGCGCACATGCATGAGCAGCGTACGCGGGTGAAGCGCATCAGCACCGCGCACGATGACGCGACCTGCCAGCGTCAGCGGACGGTCGAACCAAGTCGACATGATTGGGCCACCATACACCTCCGTGTTCAGCTTCACGATTCCTCCCTCACAGGTCATCTCAGCGTTGGGTTTGATACGGAACGTGGGAGAATCGCAATGGGCGCAGATCATGTGGAAACCCACATCAGCCAACGGCTTACGCCCTATCTGGAAGGCATAGACCGAAGAGTCGTTCTTCGTCACAAAAAGTTTGTCACCAGCCGACACCTGGCCCAATGGCTCCTGAGGGTCAACGCGGCGGAAGCCCGCCTTTTCCAATTCGTCTGAAATGTTCTTCGCCGCCAGGAAATTCACGGGCGAAGCATTCAGGAAATTCAGCAATCTCTTAATCATATAAATCTCTTTTAGTTTGTTATTGTTCCTTGTCAATATACCTGATTATCAGCGTACCGAGACTTTTCGTTTCCGCTCGTTGTTCTCAAGGATATACACGCCCTTCTTATTATGGCTGTTATCCATTTTGCGCCCCTGCAAGTCGTAGACGGTTTCTATAGGACGCTGTACCACAGCGTCGCCCAGCCTGTCGATGGTCGTGGGAACGGGCTGCTCTGGTATCTCCACATACTCCTGAATCAGCCGCAGGGGCAGCGTGGTGACACCGTCAGTAACGGTAATCACGGCCTCACGGCGCTCTATTCCCTCAGGCAGTGCATCGTATTCCACATCGAGCGTATCTACTGTATACTCGCCAGGTTTACCCAAAAGGCGGCACCACTCCTCAGAGCTGCCGACATAGGTCACGCCACGATTGGCGAAGACATACACTTCTGCCTTTCCTGCTTCCTGATTCACCACCGTGCTGTCAGCACCCACGATGATACGCTGCAACGTTGCATCCTCACCTTCCATCTCTTCGAAAGCTGCAGGAACCACGACGGAATGGGTGAAATAAGGGAACACGGCCAGCGAGGTCTGTCCGCCAGGAGTGGTATCGAAATAGCCTGTGAAGGGCCTCCAAGTGCCCTTGTTCAGCATATAGGCGGTATTTCCCTCGCTACGCAGGGGTGCCATTCCGATGGCACACTCCATATCGTCGGCCTTTTCTGGAATGCCGTCAATGACGACAAACACCTCTTCGTCTATGACTATTGGGGTGGAAAGTTCTATCGTCACTATGCCACCATTGGTGTTCATCGCATAGTTCAGGTCGGTCATTGTCCACGAATCGAGCAAAGTGATGGGTTCGCCGGGCAGTCCATTGTCGCTGGTGTACAACGAGAAATCAACGCTGGCAATCTGATTCATCAGGTCGTCGCCAGGTTGTGCCTTGGTGAAATTCACGTACATTCCTTCAAGCACGACGGGCACAGAAGGTTTGGAGAAACGCTCTGCCCATGCCGTAATACCCATTCGGTTGGCTCCAGGCAGTGTCAGATCGCCGTCGACGAAATTGGTCACAAATCCATCATTAGGTAGGAAATTGGTCACCAGACCGTCGAATTTCACCATCACGCTGTCTTCCACATAGTCGTATCCAAGCTCATTCTGGGCAATATGCATCACGTAGTTCTTGTCCACTCGTTCATGGCGCACGTTGACATCACGCGTGGTATAAATGGTGTCAGGTTGAAAAAACAAGCCTGCATGTTCCAGGTCGTAAGGCGTGTAGAACGTCCATGAGAACTCGTCGGGGAAGCCCTTCGAAGCATCCTTGTAAGCCACCTCAGCAAAGGGAGCCACCATACGCAGGCGGCTGTTCAGTTCGCGGAAGTCTGCGGGAAACTCAACAGCAGCCACTGGCATTTGGCCTTCCACTTTCACAAAAGCCGTCTTGGTGACGGAGCTATGTTCTATAACATCTTCCTCTGATTCTTCCTCCTCAATGGGGTCGGCAAACACTGTCAGCGTCACGTCGTACTCACCAGCCTTCTCGTAATAGACGGCAGGATTCTGTTCATCGCTGGTTGCTGGTATTCCACCTGGGAACTGCCATTCCCATCGTGTGGGATTGCCTTCAGACAGGTCGGCAAATTGTATAACCTCGCCCGTCAGGACACTCACCTCGCTGACGGTTTCCACACCAGTGATGGAGAGTCCATCTATCCAAAAATCGCCCATGTAGCCGCCCACGCCGAAGTTGCTCTTTGTACCCTCACCATAGGTCAAGCGAATCTTGAGGGTCTGTCCGGCATAGCTACTCAGGTCGTAGCTAATCTCTTGCCAGTGCCAACCGCTGATGCCGCAATTCTTACTATTCCAAACTTCGGTCTCTGTTTCAAAGTCATCAGTAGAAACGGTAATAAAAAGACCGCACTCTTCCCACTCAGTGTATCCTACATAAGCATGAAACACGGCATTCTGCGGCACAACGACATCACCACTAGTCACATAAGCCATGTTGCGCATCGACACACGGTAGTCGCCTTCGATGTGCAACGAAGTTACATCGTTCTCATCATAATAGGTAAAAGGCACCTTCCTCCCAGATGTGGATGCCAATTCCACAGTGACAGGTCCCCACCCTTCTTTCACTTCGTTGTTGACAGTCCACTGGCTCAGGTCGTTATCGAAGTTCTCACTCCACACCATCACCTGCGACGTGCCATCCTGAATGCTAAAGTCAGCCTTCAAGCTAGCTTCTCCCGTCTGGTAAGAGGTGACGCTTCCAAGCATCGCAACAGCATAATTGCCATTGCAGTCAGTGTAACGATTGGATGCGTTGCCCCCTACGATGGGCTGATAAGTCATCGTTGGCATGGGAGGCATAGACTTTCGGCTGACTTTTTCAAACGTAATGGAATTCTGTGCAAAGATGGTCGAACAACTGAGGGCCATCATCAACAACAAGTTCATTCTTTTCATAAGCGGCTTTGATTTGTTTTAAAAGCAGAGGCGTGGGGAGCACATTCTGCCCCCACGCCTCTTAAAGGTGAACGATTAATAATCTTCTTCGTCGTCGTCCCAGACATTGTAGTTGTTCCTATTGGAACTGAACTCGCCATCATACTCCTCTTCTGAAGGAGTCACCGTCTGGTTGTCTTCATTGGGATCGAGCTTACTGGCACCTGCCAAAATCGTATCTCCATGAAACACCGTCACTTCAATGCCAGGAACCAAATATGTTTTTTTCATATCTATTTTCTGTTTATTTCATTCTACATTGTTAATACTTACTTCACCAAGACCTTCTTACCGTTCTGTATGAACACACCCTTCTGAGCGTGGTTCACCTTGCGGCCCTGCAGGTCATAGATGTCGTCATTCAGCTCGTTGAGCATTTCCATTGCATCGATGCCTGTGGCCACCGTCTCGCCATCGACGGTGATGACCAACTTAGAGGTATCTGCGTCAGTGGGCAATTCGAAGTAAGCACGATAGCCCTTCATGCTGGCATTCGCACTACCCTTCATGATTCTTCCATCGGGTGTCACGCCATAAATTCCCTCCATATCGGGAGCGGCAATCGGCGAATAGGTACCCTGGAAGGTGGCACCACCATACTGATCATACTTTTCAGAGGAGAAGTTGACGTAAGTCACGAGATAGCCAGGCTCCTCAATCGTGGGAACGCTCTCACAGTAGACAATATAAGGATAACCTGCATAGCGACGGCTTGCCAGACGGAATCCAAGCTCACCATTGTTATATGAACAGAACTCGTATGCCTTCCATCCCTCTCCAAAGAGGGCGGTCAGATCCTCGTCAGTCAAAGCAAATGGCAGACAGATGGTGTTCCATCCCTGCTTGGCGGTGTACTTCACAGCCACCTTGTCCTGATAGCCTGTGGGCAGACTTTCAGGAGCCACGGTCTCGTCGAGCACGAAGGCAGGATTTGTGGTGATGGCTACTGCTTCAGAAGTCAGCTCAATATTATCGTTGGAAACCACGAAGTAGGCGTTACCACTTATGATTTCATTCAAACGCACAGCAATCACGAACTCCTTCTCGCCACCAGCAGGCACAGTCTCCGTCACGGCTTCACCATACTGAGTGCCATCGATGAAGAACTTGGCTGTCATTTCCTCTTCTTTACCCATCAGTTCTTTCACAGTCACGCTTACCTGATGGTCGGCATACTGCGTGAAGGTCGAGCGAATATTCACTTCAGAAATATTTGCATCGTGCTCTTTCAAAGCCAGTTTGAAGCCATAGAAGTTGTCGACGCCACAATCACCCCAAGTACCTGTCAGACGGATGTAGTAGATTCCATCGGCAGGAGCCTTGAATGCCATATCGAGTTTAACACCCTTTTCATTATTCGTATATCCATTCTCCATCGGACGATATACATTCTCATAAGAGGATGCCGTGCTCATGGTCAGACCTTCGAGCTGAGCAACTTGCCAAGTAGCTTTCTCGTCAACAGAATATTCAACTTTGAATCCTTCGTCATACCAGCTGCAATAAGCTTCCCAATTCAGCACATCACCAGCTTTAGCCTCCAGGCGCGGAGTAACCAGCGTTCCAGGTCTTGAAGAAACGTATGCTACCAGAGTGGTATTCGGGTTTGTGGTGTACGACTTGGTTCCTACTGCAAAGTTTGCGGCATCCCATCCCAAGGGAATTTCGCCATCCTCGAAGTCCTCTTCCCAAACACTCGGATCAACAGTCCTGGCAGAAGCAGCAATCGTCACCTTAGCGCTCTCGTCGTAAGTCGGGGTCACGGTGATATTGCCTGCGAAGGTGCCATAGTTTCCTTCTACATAGTTGAAAGAGATGGTAAAGTCAGCACTCTCACCACCCTGAATCTCAAGCGTCTCAGGAGCAACAATGAAATCCTCGCTGTCAGAAGCGATATTCACAGTCAGCGTGCCTGTACCCACATTCTTGACTGTATAGGTCTTAGCCTCTGGAGCAGCAGTCAATTTGCCAAAAGCGGCATCCTCAGTGGAAACCATCTCCATCATCGGAGCATTTTGGTCGAGGTGGAAGCCGTTCACGGCATTAATCTTATTGTCGTTGGCATCGAAGCGAATCTGATAGCTACCAGCTTCAAGCCCCTCAATAAAGAACACCTTATATGTGCCATTCATCAAATCAGCATCAGCAATGGTCATGTGCTTAGTGAAATCACCACCGTCCTTCGACACGTAGATATCCATGGCGCAACCGCTGTTGCGAGTCTTCATGACTTCAACAGCCATATTCTCACCGGCTTCTACAACCAAAGCGGGAGTAATCAGCTGTTTCCTTGTGCTGCTGTAAGTACCCGAAGCCTCACCGTTGGCAAATGTCCAACCTGTGGTTGCCCAACCGGCGGGTAATGCGTTGCCGTCAAAGGTCTCGGTAAACAGGGTTTCGTCCATCACATAGCCGCTGACGTTGAACGTCACAGTAGCCTGCTCAGGAGCACTGACGATGATAACGCCCTCATGCATACCAGTATTCGCAGCCGACATCTTCACGGTCACGGTTGCAGTCTCGTCCACGTCTACCGATGCGGGAGCATTCTCAATGGTGAAGTTAGCATCGCTCGACTCCACCGTAATATCAGTCAGCGCTGACTTACCAGTGTTCTGAATGGTGAAGGTTGTGGTAGCCTCTGCGTTTACCATACCGAAACCATAGTCACTGGCAGTCACCTTCATCACAGGAGCTGTAGAGTATTCTCCGCCGTAGATGTCGTCGATATTGATATACCAACCTACAAAACGTATGTACTTAACATCGGCAGAAACCGTCACACTACGTTCTGTCCATACTGAATATGAGTCATCTGTATATGTTGCAAGAGTATTCCAAGTGATACCATCCGTTGATGTTTCAAAAGAAATAGAACAATTATTATAAGAAGAAGATGTATTCTTTTGCGTCTTAAAGAGAACGCTCTCACCTTCAGTGAACTTGAGCAAAGGAGATATCAGTTTGCCTCTTGAAGCAGAACTATAGCCTTCATATTTAGCATATCCATTGCTAAAGTTCCAATAATAATTTGTACCATAAGAAGTCTCATATCCTTCAGCTGTCCATCCATCAGGAAGTGCATTGTCGTTAAAGTCAATAAACACTTTATTCGGATCCTTCACGACACAGTTCAGATTCAGCGTGATGGCATCAACATCGTCTACTGTCGGCGTGATGGTGATGGTTCCATTTGACGTTGTTTCAGGGGCAGTGATGGTCACCACCTGCTCACCCTTGTTGGCAGCGATGGTAGCAGTGGTCATATTGGCAGTGAAGCCGCCTGTCGTGGCGATGTTCACAGTGATGTCCTCCGTGCCTGGATTCATCAGCGTGATTGTCTTAGTGGCATTAGGATTGACCATACCGAACGAGATGGTATCATCATTCTTGAAACCCTTCACCTTCAGAGCAGGGCCTTCTGCGGCTGCCTCGTAGGTAATGGTGGTCTTCGGTATGAAATATTGGACATTACCATTGCCAGAACTATTTGATCTGTAGCGGCTAAAACAGGTATCCAACGAGCTGTCACCGTAAAAGTATGCTCTGGTATATGTACCACTTGATGTCACAAGGATTCCAACAAGCAGGTTTCCACCAGAATATGCATATTTGTCAGTAAAGTTAATCTCCATTTCGCTGGAGGAGATGCTCAATTCACCCTCGTAAACCGTAGTGGCATCGACATCGGTACTGAAGCCTGAATCCAGTGCGCCGTTGGCCACTTCCTTTACATACACCTTGAACTGGGCACTACCCCAGGATACACTTGCTTCTTTTGCATAAAACTTTAGGGCTGAAATGTCACTGCCATCAATGGCTTCCAAATCAGCAGCAGGAATCATAAACTCACTCAGTTGTCCCTGAGTATCTGCATAGTAGCCATACGTAGGGATGTACTGATTAGTTGCCGTCCCATCATACACGGTCAACTCGTCGGCACTCACGGAGTTTACGACTCCCATTAAGGCGAGTGCCAAGCCAAATAGTAATTTTCTTTTCATACACATGATTTTTTAATGAACATATTATAAACAAAACTCTTGTTTTTTATGGTAGTCTTTACAAGGGGCATCAATGAAATTATCGGCAAAATTACACGTTATTTCTGATTTTGCAATGAATAATGAATATTATTTGCATTAATTTAACAGAAATGATGAGAGCAAAAACAACGTCTCAGATGTCTGTTGACGGCAAATTTCTTCCATTAGTTCGAAAAAAAACGCTTGCTATTCAAAAAAAGATGTATAACCTTTCCCCTTTTCAACTTTTATTCGTAACTTTGCAGCATCATCCCAAAACAATATACCGTGCTACACATTCGCTGCAAGAACAACAACACAACAAAGAGTTTCCCTGAGGGAACATCGCTGTTAGATGTCTATCAAGAGTTTGCCGATGAGCTACAACTCCCCTACCCCGTGGTTTCCGCCAAAGTGAATAACGCCTCGCAAGGACTGAAGTTTCGTCTGTTCCAGAATCGCGACGTGGAGTTTCTCGACGCCCGCGAAGGATCCGGCCGCCGTGTCTACGTGCGGTCGCTTTGTTTCGTGCTCTACAAAGCCACGAGCGACCTCTTCCCCGGCAGCAAGCTCTTCATCGAGTATCCCCTGTCGCTGGGCTATTACTGCAACTTCAAGAAGCGTTCAGGCGAGCCGCTTACCGACGACGATGTCGACCGCATCCGCGAGCGCATGAAGGAGATCGTGGCCCTCGACATGCCCTTCCGTCGCAATGAGGCCACCACAGAGGAGGCCGTTCGTGTGTTTGCCGAAAGAGGCTTCGCCGACAAGGTGAAGCTCTTAGAGACCAGCGGACAAATCTACAGCGACTACTACACGCTGGGCGACACCGTAGACTATTACTACGGCCCGTTGGTGCCGTCGGCTGGTTATCTGAAAGTGTGGGATGTCGAGCACTATCACGACGGTCTGCTACTGCGTGTTCCCGACCGCCACAATCCGAATAGGATTTCCGATAAGATTGACATGCCCAAAACCTTCGAGATGTTTGCAGAAAAGGTAAAGTGGGATGTCATCATGCGCCTGTCGAATGCCGGCGATGTGAACAAAGCGGTATTGAAAGGCCATGCCTCACAATTGATTCAGGTGAGCGAAGCCTTGCAGGAGAAAAAGATCGTGCAGATAGCCGAAGAGATCGACCGCCGCTTCCGTGCAGAGAACGACCCCATTCGCATCGTCCTCATCACAGGACCTTCCAGCTCAGGAAAGACAACATTCTGCAAACGACTGTCCATCCAGCTATTGGCCTGCGGACTGCGCCCCCTGTCATTCTCCACCGACGACTATTTCGTCAACCGCGTCGACACGCCGCTCCTGCCCAATGGGGAATACGACTTCGACAACATTAAGGCCGTCGACTGCGAACTCCTCGAAGACCACCTGATGCGGCTCATGGCGGGCGAACGCGTGGAGGTGCCGGAATACAACTTCACCACAGGCAAGCGCGAATACAACGGCAAACGGCTGAAACTGCAGAACGACACGGTGCTCATCATCGAAGGCATCCACGCCCTGAACCCCATCCTCACGCAGCATGTCCCAGACTCGGCGAAGTTCAGGGTTTATGTGTCGGCACTCACCAGCATCTCGCTCGACGACCACAACTGGGTGCCCACGCGCGACAATAGGCTCCTGCGCCGCATCATCCGCGACTACAACAAAGGAGCATTCAGCGCCCGTGAAACCATCAGCCATTGGAAGAATGTGTGCGAGGCCGAAGAGCAATGGATATTCCCCTTCCAAGAAACGGCCGACGTGATGTTCAACTCAGCTTTGAACATCGAGTTCGCCGTATTACGCACCCATGCCGAGCTCATCCTCGCATCTGTGCCAAAGAACTGTCCGGAATATGCCGAGGCTCATCGTCTGCTAAAGTTCATCCACTACTTCATCCCTGTAAGCGACAAGGAGATACCCCCCACCAGCATCATGCGTGAATTCCTTGGAGGCTCCAGCTTCAAATACTAAGCATCGAACAATGGCGATCAGCAAGAATCTGGCAAAGCTCGTCCGCTCATTGGAGACGAAGAAAGGACGGAAAAAAGAAGGGCTCTTCGTGGCTGAAGGCCCTAAGGTGGTGGCCGACCTGATGGCAGTCAACTCTCCCGTCAGGCTCATTGCCACAGCCGAGTGGTTTGCATCCGCAGGATTGAGTCCCAGCGAACAAGATGCCGTAGTTACCGACGACGAACTGCGCAAAGTGAGTTTCCTGCAGCATCCCCAGCAGGTGATGGCATTGTTCCCCCTTCCCTCGCTCCCCGCTCCTCGCTCTCCGCTCCCCGAAAATTCCCTTGCCGTCGCGCTCGACGGTGTACAGGACCCAGGCAACCTCGGCACCATCATCCGCATCGCCGACTGGTTTGGCATCGACACGCTCTATTGCAGTCACGACACCGTCGATGCCTACAATCCGAAAGTGGTGCAAGCCACGATGGGAAGCCTCGCGCGCGTACATATACTATATGTCGACCTGCTCGAATGGTTAGCAGCATTGCCCACCGATGTTCCCGTCTATGGTACATTCCTCGACGGCATCAACCTCTACGAGCAGGAACTGACGTCCTGCGGCGTTATCGTGATGGGCAACGAGGGCAACGGCATATCATCTGAGGTGGCCAGGCATATCAATCGGCGGCTTCTCATTCCCAACTTCCCGCCAGGACGCGAAACCGCCGACAGTCTGAATGTAGCCATCGCCACAGCCATCACCTGTGCAGAGTTCAGACGAAGAGCCTAAAAGCCTTCATCCAAACTTCTTGAGCTCTTGATAGACGCGCTGCACGGGGAAGCCCATCACGTTGAAATAGCTTCCTTCAAGCGCCGTGACGCCCACATAGCCTATCCACTCTTGCACACCGTAGGCCCCAGCCTTGTCCAGTGGCTGGTATTTCTCAACATAATAGTCTATCTCCTCTTCTGTCAGCGGCGAGAACTGCACGTCGGTCTTGGCAGAAAACGCATGCTGCCGCTGTTTGGAGGTTAGGCAAACACCCGTCACCACCCGATGTTTCTTACCGCTCAGTCGGTGAAGCATCTGCTTGGCCTCTTCGAGCGAGTGTGGCTTGCCGATGATGTCACCGTCAAGTATCACCACCGTGTCGGCTGTGATCACCAGCTCATCGTCGGCAAGCGTCGGCAGGTAAGCGGCAGCCTTCTCCCTGGAAATATACTCCGCCACCTCATCGGCAGGCAAATCGGCAGGATAATCCTCCGCAATGTTTGGCATGATCCGAATTTCATAATCGATGTCTAGTCCGGAGAGCAACTCCCTGCGACGTGGACTGTTAGATGCAAGTATGATTCTCATATCATAGAAACTTTAATCAGATAAAGGTTTTTCTGAGAGTGTTGGTGTTTTTACTACCATCCAAAGGCATGCCGGTCGGCCATCCACTTGCCTTGCGCCCGCAGCACCTGCTCAATGATGTCGCGTCCGCAGCCATAGCCACCATTGCGGCCACTCACGTAGAGGCTCACCGCCTTGATGTCCGGGCAGGCATCCGCGGGACAGCAAGGACAGCCCACACGGCTCATCACCTCGTAGTCGGGCACGTCGTCGCCCACATAAATGATTTCCTCGTCGGCCAGACCATACTGCCGCTTGAAATCCTCATAGCTATTCAGTTTCACGGCACACCGCATATAGATGTCCTGCACGCCCAACCGCTCGTAGCGTATACGCACGGCCTCTGTATAGCCGCCCGTCATGATGACGATGCGCAGACCTACCTTCTGCGCCAACTGAATGGCATAGCCATCCTTGATGTTCACCGTGCGGAGAGGCTCGCCATCACTGTTCAGCACCACCGTCTCGCCGCTCAGCACACCGTCAACGTCGAAGATGACAGCCTTTATTTTCTGTAAATCGTAATTGATCATAAGAGTTTGGGGAGTTTAGGGGTTCATTATTCTTCATTCATCGTTGAGCGTTCAGAGTAGCCGCATGGATATTCTCACTCATCTTCAAATACAACTCACGCAGCGCGGGCTGATCACTCAGCAGATCAGCCTGCATCTGGATGATATTCTCGTCGTAACGTACCGCCGGCCCTGTCTGCGCCTCTATGGGCGACAGCGTATGCACCTTGCGTGCTGTCTCATCTATCAGGGGGAGCATCACGTCGAAAGGTATGCCCTGCTTCTCCAGCAGACGGGCCGACAAAACATAGCAGTGGTTCACAAAGTTACAGGCAAACACTGCAGCAAGGTGCAAGTGGCGCCGCTGCTCAGAGCTACAGTCGTAGACGCGCTTGGAGATGCTCTCTGCCAAGGTTCTCGACGTGTGCAATGCCTGACCGTTGTTACCCTCCACGAAGAAGGGAATCTCAGAGAACTCTACCTCCTTTTCTTTCGAAAACGTCTGCATCGGATAAAGCACGCCATAATTCTTGAAATAACTTTCGAAGACGCTCATCTGCACACTCCCTGCCGTGTGCAAAACCACAGAACCTTCCGTCACGTTCCTCGCCAACGTGCCAGCTACTGATTCCAGCGCACTATCTTTCACGGCCAGGATATAGACGTCAGCACCGCTCTCGACGCTCGCCAAATCGTTGGTTGCCCGCGCCCCCAACTTGCATGCCAAGGCCTCCGCCGAAGCCATCGTGCGGCTGTACACCTCCACGATGTCATGTCCGGAACGCCAGAGCGCCTTGCCTAGGTTCGTGGCCAGGTTGCCTGCCCCTATCAATGTGATCTGCATGGCGAGTTACGATTGAAACTTCCCGATGTGCACCTGCTCCCACTTCAAGGAGTCCTCCTCGTGGGGAAGGATATTCAGCCTCTTGTGGCCGAAGCCCACGATACACAGGCAATTCATACCCTCTGGGATGTTGAGGATACCCTTCACCACCTGCTCGGCGGGAGTGCCGTCGCTTAGATAGCGACCATACACCTGCACCCAACACGAGCCTACGCCCAGGTCTTCCGCCTGATACTGCATCGTGACGGCAGCTATCGAGCAATCCTCGCGCCAACAGTCGTTCTCCTGGGCATCGCCCAGCACGGCCACGGCCAAGGGAGCCGCCTTCAAAAAGGCAGCACCGTTCTCCTTGCAGTCGGCCAGTTTCTCCAGGTCAGCCTTCTCGTCAACGACAACAAAATGCCAATTCCGTCGACCGTGAGCCGATGGAGCCAGCAAGGCTGCCCGCAGAATCAGCTGCACGTCGTCCTCGTTGATTTCCTCTTCCTTATACAGCCGGTGACTCCTACGCCCGCCGGCCAAATCCTTAAAATCACTCATACCCTTCCAATCACTTTTTTGCGGTTCGTTATTCTTTCTATGAATCCATCTGATTCCATGCTGCAAAAGTACAAAGAAAAAACGAGACCACCACATCATTTACGGAACATTAACGCTCTGCATCAGCTATGATTAGCAAATAAAACAAGTCATATAGCGTCCAAAAAACAGGCGGCGCTATTGGTTTGCGAAAGATTTTTTTTGTTTTTATCTATTTTAACCATAAAATATTTGGAGCATTCAGAAAAAGTTCGTACCTTTGCACCCGCAATCATGCAAGGATCGGGATTTAGCGCAGTTGGTAGCGCACACGTCTGGGGGGCGCGAGGTCGCTGGTTCGAGTCCAGTAATCCCGACCAAAAAGAAGAATCCAAGGTGCTACGTTAGCAACTTGGATTTCTTTTTTATATCGCCATTGACGAGTTACATGTATGACAACAGCACAAGAGATTATCAGAAGGATGGAGGCGCTGCAGAATGACAAGCAGCGAGAGATTCTCATGCGTTTTTTCAAAACAGGAAAGGGGGAATACGGGGAAGGCGACGCGTTCCTGGGACTGAAAGTGCCACAGACGCGGGCAGTCACCAAGGAGGTGTGGAAGGAACTGCCACTCTTCGAGGTTCCTGAAATGCTGGCAAGTCCCTGGCATGAGGTGCGCTTATGCGGACTGCTCGTGCTTGTTGAGAAGTTCGAACGCTTGGCCACTAAACGCTTAGAGAACGACGAGGCGGCCATCCGAGAACGAGACAACATCGTAAACATGTATCTGCAGCATACCCGGCAGGCGAACAACTGGGATCTGGTGGATCTCTCGGCTCCCAAGCTCTTAGGACACTGGCTGCTGTTGCCAACGGCGTTCGACAAACTGAGGGTGCTCGACACACTGGCTCAGAGCGACTGCCTGTGGGAACAGCGCATGAGCATGGTGAGCACGTGGAAACCCATCCAGCAAGGGGACCCGTCGTGGTGCCTGCGTTATGCCGAGATGCTCTTGCAGCATCGGCACGACCTAATGCACAAGGCGGTGGGATGGATGCTGCGCGAGATGGGGAAACGGGTGAGCATGGGGCTACTGCGCGACTTTCTGCGCCAGCATGTCCACGAGATGCCCAGGACGACGCTCCGCTATGCCATAGAGAAAATGGACGACGAGGAGCGGAGGTATTGGATGACCATGCCGCCTCAGGATTAAGGAACTACATACGCCAGCACCACAGATATAGACAAACACTCACGCTGAAAGAAACAAGAAAATGTATTTTACAGGCATCATTATCGCCATCATGACCTTTCTCACCATCGGTATATGGCACCCTATCGTCATCAAGACGGAATATTACTGGGGCACCCGCCCTTGGATGGTCTATCTTCTGATCGGCATCTGCTGCATCGGCGCTGCACTATTTATCGAGAACATCTACCTGTCGTCATTTCTGGGGGTGTTCGGCGCATCTGCGCTTTGGGGCATCGGGGAACTCTTCGCTCAAAAGAAACGGGTGGAGAAGGGATGGTTTCCCATGAACCCGAAACGTATGCGGAAGAAGGAAGAATGAAGGGCGTTGTACGCATTGCAAATGCATGTATTCACTGCGGACGGAAATAAGTCCGAACATGAACACCTTTCCTTTTGCGGGCCGAAACGCTGTTCCGCCCCTACGGTGGGGGAAAACAATGGGTAAGATTCATATAGTCTCCATAAAAAAAGCAGCAACTCAAAGCGAGAAGACATGAGTTGCTGCTTTTGCTGTTTGCTAGGGGGTTAAGGCTCAAAGAGATTCTGGACGAAAGCCCATGCACTCTCACTACCTTTCACCTTGATAAGGGTGTTGTGGCTGACTATGTATTCCGACAATCCCACGTGGCGAGCACCCCGATGCCAGTCGTAGGTGTAGCCCATTTGTGTCCAAGGCAGCGGACTGTCGTCTTCGTAGGCTGCGGACACGCTGTAGCGATACCATTCGCGGAAGTTAGTCTCCCCGATCTTCAGCTTCTCATCGACTTGTGCGGGGAAGTCCAAGGGGGCTGATGTGGTGGTAATGTCAGGATCGTGAGCCGGACGGAACATGCCTGCGGGATCGGCATAGAACTGCACCATAATGTCATAGTCACAATCGGGGCTGAGCCCATACATCTGGAGCAGGCGCATGTGGGCGGCCACACTGTCGAGTCCTTCAAAGGCAGCACGCCGGCTTTTCCATTCTCCGGGGATGGTGATCCAAGTGCCCATTTCACGGTCGATGCGGTAGACATCGTCGCGCCCGAAGAATTTCTCCAAACGCGAGGAGTCCACCAACGTGACCACCAGAACCATGTCTTTCCCGTCGAAGGTGGCCCACTCCTCTCCAGGGTAGCCTTTCCGGACGGGCATCAGTTCATTGCAGATTTTTGAGGAGTCGAGCTGTTGCACGTCAGCAATGGCTGCAGCCAGATCGGTCTCCAAAGCCGCTGTGTCCTCATACCAAGTGGGGGCATCATCAATCTTTGACTCATCTCTGTCCTGTGCGAGCCACCAACAACCGGCTCCAACGATGATCGCCAGAGCGGCTATCCATATCCATTTTTTCTTCATTTTGAACTTCACTTTGCGTTGTAAACGACTATTAAGCTACTGATTAGAATACATGCAGGCCGAGGAAGACCATGAGACCGTTCATCAAGATCCAGAAGATGGCGAATGGCATGGTCTTGCGCATGATCTCACCATCCTGACCCTCCATATCGCAGGCGGCAGTAGCAATGGCAATGCTCTGCGGTGACAGCAGCTTACCACCCTCAGAACCGGCGCAGTTGGCAGCAGCCAGCCAGTTGGTCTCGTTACCGCTCACGCCGAAGAACGTGCCTTGATTCACCAATCCCAGATCGCTGGCAGCCGTTGCCTGGAGCTTACCGAAGAGGATGTTGGCATTGGTGGCACTGCCCGTGACGAAGGTGCCAATCGAACCAATGAGTGGAGCAAAGAATGGGAAGAAGGTGCCTGTGAGTGCAACGAGCCCCTTGGCAATGTCGTTGGTCATGCCCGTGTTGTTCATTAGCATGGCCATTGCCACAAGACAGCAGATGGTGACGGCGGTTTTTTGGAGGTTGATGGTAGTCTTGCACAGGAGTTTCATGAGTTTGCTGAAACTGAGTCCCTGGATCATGCCACCGATGACGGCACCCAGAAAGATCATCAGGCCGGCATTGGAGAGCCATCCGAACTTGAAGGTGTTGCCCGTGACGGGCAGATTGAACTGGGTGACCAGCGTACTATTGAGGGCAGTATTGATGGCCGGCACAATCTTGCTCGAGATGAGGATGAAGAAAATGATGAGGCCGTATACACTCCAGGCCTTCAGCGTCTTGGCAGTACCGAACTTCTTCTTTTCGACAATCACCTCGTCGGAAACGTCTTCATCGTGGATGAACAATTTATTGTAGATAAGCATAGCGATGATGGCAGCCACAGAACCTAGGATGGCGGGGGTCTCAGGGCCGATGAAATGGGCACAGCAGAACTGCACGAGGATGGAGAACGTGCCCACAAAGAGGGCGAGGGTGATGTTCTTCACAACCTTCTTGCGGTCGGTCATCATCAAGATGAGGAACGGCGTGATGTAGAACATTAGTGCCAACTGCACGATGATGAACGTGGCCACCTCACAGAGCATCTCAGGCGAGGCCACACCTTCGGCAGCCACCTGATTGGCGAGCGTGGTGGCGGGAAGGCCCACGGCACCGAAGCCCACGGCCACGGTATTGGCCACCAGACAGATGACAGCCGAGAACATGGGTTTGAAGCCGAGGCCGATGAGGATGGCGGCAGGGATGGCCACTGCCGTTCCAAAACCTGCCATACCTTCGAGCACACCGCCAAGCCCCCACGTCAACAGCAACACCAGCAACCCCTTGTCGGATGTCATCTGGATGAACTGTGTCTTGATGGTTTCAATCTCCTTCGTCTCGCAAAGGATATTGTAGCTAAAGATGGCACAGATGATGATCAGGATAATGGGGAAGCAGGCCTTGAGTAGGCCTTCGACGACCGACCAGATGGAAACTCCGACAATGGATGCGTCGGCAAACTTTTCGGGCACGATGCCAAGAGAAGGAGCGGCAAACAAAGCCAATAGAATTGTTACAATGAGTGTCACGATGGCACTTTTGTAACCAGAAACCTTAAAGCCCATCATCAATACGATAAGTAGTAGAATGGGAATGACTGATACTAATGCTGACATAAGAACAATGTTATTAATGAATAATGATATAAGTATTTCGCTGTTTAAGCCACCTCTTTGAACAACCGAAAGATGGTCGGTGGTAGTTCATGGGTGCGAAATTACAAAAAAAGTGTGAACATCATGTGCTTTTTTGTGTAAAAAAAATATAAAAGTGTAATTATTTGATGCAAAATGATAGAATTTTGTTATCTTTGTGCCATATTTTTAATACACTTTGAATAGTTTCTAATCTGCTTTTATTATGACTACAACCGACAATGCAATGAATGGAAAAAAAGTACAGGCCTCCCACTTCCATCAAGAGAATAACAACAAGTTTCTGAGCGAATTGTATCAGACGCTGCCCAAAGATCGGATCTACACCGACGAACTGCGCACGCTAGCATGGGGAACGGATGCAGGATTCTACCGTTACATCCCCCGTGTGGTGGTGCGCAGCGACGGAGAGAAGGAATTGGCTGCCATAGTGAAAACCTGCCGCAAGCATGGCGTGCCGTTCACCTTCCGTGCTGCCGGGACATCGCTTTCGGGGCAGAGTGTCAGCGACTCAGTGCTCATCGTAGCAGGCAAACATTGGGAGCAATACACTTTAGAGGAGAGTGGCGAGGTCCTTAACATCAAGTTGCAACCAGGCATCGTGGGTGCGCGTGTGAATGAGATTCTAAAGCCTTTTGGACGTGTATTCCCACCCGACCCTGCCAGCATCGGCAGTGCGATGGTAGGTGGCATCGTGTGTAACAACGCGTCGGGCATGAACTGCGGCGTGCATGCCAACAGCGACCGCATGATGGTGAGTGCTCGAATCATCCTGACCGACGGCACAATCGTAGACACAGGCGACGAAAAGAGCAAGGAGGAATTCCGCAAGTCGCATCCTGAGTTTATCAAGAAAATTGAAGACCTGCGCGACCGCGTGAGAGCCGATGAGGAACTGAGCGCCCGCATCCAAAAGAAATACAGCATCAAGAACGTGACGGGTCTGAACCTACGACCGTTGATTGCCTATGACGACCCCTTCGACATCATGGCCCACTCGATGGTAGGTTCTGAGGGAACGTTGGCCTTCCTCTCGGAGGTGACTATGAAGACGCTCCACGACTACAAATACAAGGCATCTGCGATGGTCTACTTCATGACCATGAAGGAAAGTTGCGAGGCTGTGGTGGCGATGAAGCAACTCAAGTCTGGCGACGAGGATATGGCTATGAGTGCCGAGAATCTGATGGTGAAGAGTGCCGAGATGCTCGATTACAAATCGCTCAGTTCTGTGGACGACCCCGTCTATCTGCAGTATCAGAAAGATGTGGATGCAGGAAAGATAGAAGGTGTGGCACCTGGCGATTACCACAACCTGACAGCCATCCTCACAGAGACGAAGGGAATCACCCACGAGCAATTGTTGGAGAAGATTGCGAAAATCAAGGAATGCTTAGGCCAATTCCGACTGTATATCCCTGCAGAGTTCACTGAAGATCCTGCCGTCTACGGCAAATATTGGGCCATCCGCTCGGGCATCTTCCCCTCGGTAGGAGGCACGCGCCCAGTGGGTACCTCTTGCCTGATCGAGGACGTGGCCTTCCCCATCGAGTGCCTGCCAGAGGCGACGGTGAAGCTGCAGCGCCTGATTGCCGATCACGGCTACGACGATGCCTGCATTTACGGACATGCCTTCGAGGGTAACTACCACTTCATCCTGAACCAGAGTTTCAAGAGCCAGAGCGAGGTAGACCGCTATGCGGAAATGATGCGCGACGTGGCCCGTTTGGTGGTGGAGGAATATGACGGTTCGCTGAAAGCTGAACATGGCACAGGCCGCAACATGGCTCCTTTCGTGAAATATGAATGGGGGGAGAAGGCCTATGAGGCGATGAAGGAGCTGAAACAGATTTTCGACCCAGAAGGACTGCTCAATCAAGGTGTGATCTTCAACGACGACCCAGAGTGTTTCATCAAATGCCTGAAGCCGCTACCTGTTCTTGATTTCGATTTCGATAAGGTTCCCGATGCTCAGTTCCCGCATCTGAAATCAACGGCTCAAGAAACCATCGAGGCCGTCCAACGCGCCAACAAGTGCATTGAATGTGGTTTCTGCGAGGTGAACTGTATGTCGTGCGGATTCACACTCTCCTCGCGTATGCGTATCGCTGTGCAGAGAGAGATTCGAGAACTCACCAACACGGGTGTCAATCCTGAACGTCTGGCCACGCTGAAACGACAATACAAGTATTATGGCGATGCCACTTGTGCTGCCGACGGACTCTGCTCCACCTCTTGCCCAATGAAGATCAATACGGGCGAGCTGACACACCTCATCCGTCAGATGAACATGAACGACTGCCGCATGGGCTATAAGGCGGGCGAGTTCGCGGCCAACCACATGGCGGGCATCAAGTCAGGACTGCGCGTAGTGCTCGATGTAGCCAACCTCGGCCATTCCGTTCTCGGCTCTTCGCTCATGACCTCCATCTGCAACGGCATGAATAAGATGGGACTCCCCTTGTGGACAACGGCTATGCCCAAACCCATCAAACAGCCAAAAGCAACAGCTTTGAACCGTGATATTTCGCCACAGAAGGTGGTCTACTTCCCTTCGTGCATCAACCAGACGATGGGTTTGGCGAAAGGTGCACCCGTAAAGAACTCACTTGTAGACGAGACTTGCCGGCTGCTCAACAAGGCTGGCTACGAGGTTGTATTCCCAGAGGGCATGAAGAAGATGTGCTGCGGACAAATTTGGGAAAGCAAGGGCATGCTCGACATTGCCGACCGCAAAAGTGCCGAGCTGGAGGAAGCATTGTGGAAAGCGTCGAACGAAGGACAATATCCCGTGCTGTGCGACCAAAGCCCGTGTCTTCACCGCATGAAGAAAGTGATGAATCGTGTGAAACTATATGAGCCAGCCGAGTTTATCATGACTTTCCTCAAAGACCGTCTCGACTTCCATCCGATAGACCGCCACGTGGCCTTGCACATCACCTGTTCGACACGAGAGATGGGTGTCTCTGAGCACCTCATCGCTTTAGCCCGTCTCTGCACGCCTAATGTATTCCTGCCCGAAGGCGTGGGCTGTTGCGGCTTTGCCGGCGATCGTGGTTTCACCTATCCTGAAGTCAACCGCTACGCCCTGCGCAAGCTACGTCCGCAAATCGAACAGCAGCACATAGAGATCGGCTATAGCAACAGCCGCACATGCGAGATTGGCCTGCAGACCAACTCGGGTATCCCCTACATGAGCATCGTTTACCTTGTCAACGAATGCACCACGCGTAAGGAATAGCCATTGAAGGCAATTAGGAGGGTAGCTGTATCAAGTCGCTCATGATGTCGTCGCTGACGAAGAGCCCAGCACGGGTGAGATGCAGACAGCCATTGGTGATGGCCAATGCACCTCGCTTCAAGTGCGGTTCAGCATTGGCGATAAGATAATGATAAAAATGTTCTGGGAATGTCTCAGTAAATGACTGCAAAGAGATGCCTTCACGGGTTCGCAAAGCGGTGGTGATGCGGTCGTTATAGTGCGTGAGCGTGTCGATGGTCTCCTGACCTTCAATGACGGAAATCCCCTTGCGGAGATTCTCGATGTATGTCTTCACATCGGCGACGTTCCACCATCTCTTACAGCCATCATAGCTATGGGCTGCAGCGCCAATGCCCAGATAAGACGTGTCGTTCCAGTAGCTGCTGTTATGACGGGATCGGAAACCTGGGCGGGCAAAATTACTGATTTCATAATGTTCATAGCCTGCAGCGGTGAGCCGGTCGATGAGCGTCTCGTACATCTCACGAGAGAGTTCATCGGAAACATCCTCGCTGCTCCCTTCACTCCCTTGTCTCCTCTCTCCTCTCTTCTCTCTCCTCGACATCATCTCGTAAAGCGGTGTGCCTTCTTCTATCATCAGAGAGTAGGCAGAGATATGCTCTGGTTGGAGGGAAATGGCTTGAAGAATGTCGCATTCCCAATCGGCTAATGTTTCGCCAGGAAAGCCGAACATCAAGTCGATGCTAATGTTCTTGATACCTGCCTGTCGCAAGTGTTCCACAGCCTGCTGTACTTGTTGCGATGTGTGTCGGCGGTGAAGCCACTGCAAACGTTGGTCGGAAAATGTCTGCACGCCCATGCTAACGCGGTTTATGGGTGAAGAGGGCTGGGTGATGGCTGCCACGTATGAGGACGTGATGTCATCGGGATTGCACTCGATGGTCACTTCGGCATCGTCAGCCACATCATACACCTTATATATATAAAGCAGGAGCCGCTGGAGCAGAACCGGGTGAAGCTGCGAGGGTGTGCCGCCGCCAAAGTAGATGGTCTGTAAGGGTAACGGTTGATGAGTAACATGAGTTAACTCCTGGCATAAGGCATCGACATAGGCCTCCATCACATCGTGTCCGTATGTGGTGGAGTAAAAGTTGCAATAGATGCACCGGCTTTTGCAGAAGGGGATATGGATATAGAGGCCTAGCATGAAAGGAGAGAATTTTCGAGGAGAGAGGAATGAAACATAAACGAGCTGCCCAAGGATGTTGAGCAGCTCATTTGTTCATATTAAATGGATAAAAATATTTACATCATTATTCCACCACCACAAGCGGGGTGTCTTCCATCACACTGTCGCCTTCCTTCACCAACACGGCCTTCACCGTTCCAGCTTTCTCAGACTCCAGGTTGTTGGCCATCTTCATGGCTTCGAGCACCACGAGTGTGTCACCAGCGCTGACAGCATCTCCTACCTTCACCTTCACTTCGATGATGGTGCCGGGCAGCGGAGCCTTCAGTGCATTCGAGGTATCGATGTTGGCAGCATTTGTCTCGCCAGCATTGTCGGCAGGAGCCTCAGAAGCGACACCCGTCTTGATGACGACCTTTTTCTTCTCGGGTTCCGGCTCGCGCTCCATTTCCACTTTGTATTCCTCACCGTTAACCGTAACGTTAGCGATGTTCTCAACGATGTCGCCAATGGCTACTTCGTATTTCGTACCATTGATGGTATACTTGTATTCTTTCATACTGATGTTTTTCTTTTATGATGTTGGATTATGGGTGAGCCGTCATTGTCAGCATGCGCGAAGCCCAGTCGGTGTGATGACCATGAATGGTGATGATACCAGTCTCGACATCGTGCACATTGTTACCCTGGAACTCATGCAAAGCCAAGGCGATGGCGGCATACACTTCGTTATTCTTGTTTGCCATAGTCGTTGACATTATTGATTACATAGGAATGTTACCATGCTTTTTGGCGGGCAGCGACTCACGCTTGGTGGCGAGCTGTGCCAATGCGCGGCAGATGCGGAAACGCGTGTTGCGCGGCTCAATGACATCGTCGATGTAGCCGTACTTCGCAGCTTGATAGGGGTTCTGGAAGAGCTCCACATACTCCTCTTCCTTCTCGGCGAGGAACTGCTTCGGGTCTTCGTGGTTCTTGGCTTCCTTGGCATAGAGCACAGCAACTGCACCCGATGCACCCATCACTGCGATCTCAGCGTTGGGCCATGCGTAGTTGATGTCGGTGCGGAGCTGCTTACAGCCCATCACGATGTGGCTGCCGCCATAGCTCTTACGCAGAGTGACGGTCACCTTGGGAACGGTAGCTTCACCGAAAGCATAGAGCAACTGGGCTCCGTGCAGGATGACGGCGTTGTACTCCTGACCTGTACCCGGCAGGAATCCCGGCACGTCGACGAGCGTGACGATAGGAATGTTGAAGGCATCGCAGAAACGTACGAAGCGTGCACCCTTACGTGAGGCATTCACATCGAGCACACCAGCATAGGCTGCGGGCTGGTTGGCCACGATACCAACGCTCTGTCCGTTGAAACGGGCGAAACCAACGATAATGTTCTTGGCAAACTTAGGCTGCACCTCGAAGAACTCACCATTGTCGGTGATGGCCGAGATGACCTTGTACATGTCGTAAGCCTTGTTGGGATCGTCGGGCAGAATCTCGTTGAGAGAGTCCTCCATACGGTTGATGGGGTCTGTGCACTCCACACGGGGAGCCTCTTCCATGTTGTTCTGCGGGATATAGCTAAGCAGCTTCTTGATCATCTCCAATGCCTCCTCCTCGGTCTTAGCCGTGAAGTGGGTGACACCGCTCTTCGAAGCGTGTACGCTTGCACCGCCGAGGGTTTCCTGTGTCACGTCCTCGCCCGTCACGGTCTTCACCACAGCGGGACCTGTGAGGAACATGTAAGATGTATTCTCCATCATCAGCGTGAAGTCGGTCAATGCGGGAGAGTAGACAGCACCACCGGCGCAGGGGCCGAAGATTCCAGAGATCTGCGGGATGACGCCGCTAGCCAGAATGTTACGCTCAAAGATTTCTGCGTAACCCGCCAATGCGTTCACGGCTTCCTGGATTCGAGCACCGCCCGAGTCGTTGATACCGATGACGGGAGCACCCATCTTCATACCAAGATCCATCACCTTGCAGATCTTCTCAGCCATCGTCTCGGAGAGCGAGCCGCCATTCACGGTGAAGTCCTGTGCGAAGACATAAACCAAGCGACCATTGATGGTACCAGAACCGGCCACCACACCATCGCCGAGGAACTGTTTCTTCTCCATACCGAAGTTGGAGCAGCGGTGGAGCTTAAACATGTCCACTTCCTCGAAGCTGCCCTCATCGAGCAGCATGTCGATGCGCTCCCGGGCTGTATATTTACCACGTGCGTGCTGCTTTTCAATGGCTTTCTCACCACCACCAAGACGAGCCTGCTCGCGCTTGGCAATAAGATTCTTAATCTTTTCTAATTGCTTAGACATCTTTTTATCTATTTTGTTATTTACTATTTATATTTACTCCGGGTGTTCGCAAAGCTCGGTCAGAATACCACAGGTTGATTTTGGATGGAGGAAGGCGATGTTCAGTCCCTCGGCACCCTTGCGTGGAGCCTGGTCGATGAGACGCACGCCCTTTTCGCTGACTTCAGCCAATGCATTGGCCACACCGTCTTCGATGCAGAAAGCCACGTGGTGCACGCCCTTGTTGCCTTTGTCGAGCCACTTCTGGATGGTGCTCTCAGGTGATGTCGGCTCAAGAAGCTCAAGCTTCACCTCACCGCACTTCAGGAAGGCGGTCTTCACTTTCTGGTCCTCTACTACTTCCACGGCGTAGCACTCCAGTCCGAGTACGTCTTTGAAATACGGCAGTGCCTCTTCAATGCTCTGCACTGCAATTCCTAAATGCTCAATATGAGAAATTTTCATTGCTATAAAAATTAAAAAGTTTGATATAAAAGTTATAACTTGAATTCTTTTTTGCCTTTTATTGCCTCGGCCAAAACACCCTCGGCCAACTGCACAACTAAAACATTGGTGCAAAATTACACATTATATTTCACATGGCAAAAAGCGTTTTACAATAATAAACAAAAAAAACGTTTCGTAACATTCCTTTTATGGATAACCTACGAAACGCAACGGGGGTGAAAAGACTGTCCGTCGTGACTGACGGCAGCCCCTCACCCCACCATGTAGCTTTCAGAGTTTGGTAATAATGCCTTTTTCCGTTGATTCCAAAAAACGAATAACGTTCCTAATCTCTGGACTGTCAGCAATCTGGCTCTTAATCTGGTTGATGGCATCGAACACGCTGGTCTGACCAAGAAACACCAAACGGTAGGCATTGGTCAGGTGTTTGATGGTTTTCTCGTCGATGCCATAGGCCGCACACATAGTCTTGTTGACACCGCCATAAGCCACCGGGACACCTCCTACGACAATGTAAGGAGGCACATCTTTCGAGAAGGTGGTGCCGGCTTGAATCATAGAACCTTCCCCTACTCTTGTTCCAGCATTCTCAATGACTGACGAAGAGAAGATGACACCGTTGCCTATCTCGCAATCGCCGGCTATCTTAGTGCCGTAACCAAATACGCACTGGTCGCCGACACACACATCGTGAGAGATGTGGGTGCCTTCCATGAGGAAGTTAGCATTGCCAATGATGGTCTTACCACCAGAGTGAATAGCACGATTGATGACCACATTCTCGCGGATGATGTTGTTGTGGCCTATGATGCACTCCGACTTTTCACCTTTGAAGTCGAAGTCCTGCGGCAGAGCTCCGATGACCGACCCTTGGTGAATCTTGTTATGACCGCCCATGCGCGTACCGTTGAGGATGGAAACGAAGGGGAAGATGATGCACCCATCGCCAATCTCCACATCGCCTTCAATATAGACGAACGGGAATATCTTACAGTTGTCGCCGATTTTCGCCCTGGGGTCGATTTCGGCTTTTGGACTAATATCGCTCATTGCTTTGAATTATTCTACGGATTATTATTGGTCTGTTGTCTCTGTTTATTCTGCACCGCCGCCAAGAGCCTGATAGAGGTTCACCACGGCCTGCATCTTGTAGAAGTCGTCGGCCACTTTCGAGAGTTGTGCATTGAGTAAGGAACTCTGTGCCTGAATCACTTCGAGATAGGTGCTGCCAGAAGAAGCCATCAGAGCCTTAGTGTCTTCCACATTCTTCTTCAGCACCTCGATCTGACGAGCCTCAATCTGGCTCTTTTCGTCCGACGAGTTATAAAGCACCAAAGCATTGCTCACTTCACTGCCGGCACTCAGAATAGACTGCTGCCATGAGTTGAATGCCTGTTCGTATTGCATCTTGGCCACTTTCAGTCCTGCCACAATCTGTCCATGCTGGAAGATGGGCTGCACGAGCGAACCTACTGCTGAGAGCAGCATCTTACCAGGATTCACCAACCCGTTGTTGTTGGTGAAAGCTCCCGTAGCGGAAATGGTGATGCTAGGATAGAAGCGGCTTCGAGCAGTATTGATGTCGTAGAAGCAGCTGGCAAGTTTCATTTCCGCAGCATGCACATCTGCTCTATTGGTAAGCATTTGAAGCCCCACGCCCGTAGCGAGGTTCTGTGGCAGCGACTGCTGCTCAATCGTAGAACGGGTAATGGTCTGTGCTGGCTGTCCGATGAGCAGCGACAGGGAATTCTCCATCTCACGTATCTGTCGCTTCAGGTCGGCCTTCTGTGCCTCTACAGAATAGTAGTTGGCCTCAGCACTCTGCACCGCTGTTGAGCGGTAGCCGATGCGTGTATCCTTCATCACCTTCATTTTCTCCCAAGTGTCCTTGGTCAACAGACTCATGTCGTTGACGATAGACAGCTGACGGTCGAGCATCAAGAGGGTATAGTAGAGGTTGGCAACACCGCTGATAATGTTGGTCTTCACGGCCACCTGATAGTCTTTTGTGGCCAGCAGGCTCATCTGTGCACTGCGCTTCACGTTGAGCAGATTGCCAAAGAGGTCCACATTCCACGAGGCGGTGACGGGCAGCGAGTATGACTTCGTCGCTTTGCCACCATCCCACGACGAGATGGTACCCTGTGGAGAAAACGAAAAACCAGGTATGAAGGCCAATTTGGCCACCTTCAGTTGCTCTTCCATCATCTTCACATTGAGCGCAGCATTGAGTAGGTCGGCATTATTGGCTAGTCCCTGCTCGATAAGAGCCTGCAGTTGCGGGTCAGTGAAGACGCTGCGCCAGGGCATATTTCCAAAGTTCTCGTCGGTGTTCACCTGCAACGTATCGGTCAGGCTCAATGGGTCACGCACCAGTCCATTGGTGTTCACCTCGGGGCGTTCATATTTCGTATAAAGTCCGCAGCTGTTCATCAGCGCAGCTGCAAGGACCAGGGTTGCTATTGATTTTTTCATTTCAGTGATTTATATTAGCGATGGATGCTATAGACACAACAGATGCTACAGAGGGGCTACTCTTCCACCTTATACTCTACAGGCCGATGGGCATACTGCTTCAGTTCAGCAGTGATTTCCTTATTCTCTTCCTCTTCGAACTTGATGGGGGAAATCTTCTCCTGCAAGCTCTGGAAGATGACAAAAAGCGTAGGAACGACAAAGATTTGGCAGAGCGTACCGATGAGCATACCACCTACGGCGGCAGCACCTAGCGTCTGGTTGCCGTTCTTGCCCACACCCGAAGCAAACATCAGTGGCAACAGACCAATGATCATTGCCAACGAGGTCATCAGAATAGGACGCAGACGGGCAGCAGCACCCAGCACGGCAGACCATGAGATACCCATTCCAAGATGTCGGCGCTCCAAAGCAAACTGAACGATGAGGATGGCATTTTTGGCCAACAATCCAATCAGCATAATGAGCGAAATCTGCATATAGATGTCGTTGGCATGACCAAAGAGTTTCGTGAACAGGAAGCAGCCAGCCAGTCCGAAAGGTACAGAAAGCACCACAGCCAATGGCAGGATGTACGACTCATACTGTGCCGACAAGATCAGGTAGATAAAGATGAAGCAGAGCACGAAGATGATGCCCGTGGTGTTGGATGCTTTGGCCTCTTCACGCGTCAGTCCCTGATAGTCGTAGGTATAGCCTGTGGGGAGCATATCGGCAGCAACCTCCTGAGCAGCCTTGATGGCCTCACCAGTGGAATAGCCACTGGCCACGGTCGCTGTCACGTTGATGGAGGTGAACAGATTGAAGCGGTTGATGTTTGAGGGACCATAGACACGCTCCAGCTGGCAATATTCCAAGATGGGAGCCATACCCGCCGGCGTGCGAACATAGACACTATTGAGCGACTCTGGCGTCATACTGGTCTCTGGTGAACCCTGCACCATCACACGGAACAATTTTCCGTAGGCGTTAAAGTTGGAAGCATACAGACCGCCATAATAACCCTGCAATGTGGTAAGGATGGTAGAGGGCGATATGCCACTTTGCTTACACTTGGCGACGTCCACATGAATCATATACTGCGGATAATTCGGGTTGTAGGAAGTCTGGGCCATCTGGAATTCAGGCCGTTTGTTCAGTTCAGCGATATAGTCGGTGACGACTTCGAAGAACTTGTTGAGCGAACCACCTGTGCGGTCCTGCATCACCAACGACACACCACTGTTGGCCGAGAATCCTGGAATCATCGGCGGAGCAAATGCCAAAATCTTGGCATCCTTGATATGTGCGGTCTTGAGGAATATCTGTGCGATGACCCCCGTTGACTCATAAGGATTGAGGAAGAAACGGTAGATGCCGTCGCCCTGCCACAGTCCAGAGAGTTTCCACCAAAAGCCTTTCTGACGCTCTTCGAAAGGTTTCAGCTTCAGGATGAACGTTGCCTGGTCAGAGCCGGCGCCTGCAATGAAATTGTAGCCCTGGATTTGCTCTCGGCTCAGAATGGCGGGGTCGGCTGCCAAGATGCTGTCCACCTCATTAATTACCTGACGCGTGCGGGCTACAGAAGTGGCCGGCGGCATTGAGACAGTACAGAACACCGTACCCGTATCCTCGTCGGGCACCAGACCCGTTTTTGTGGTCAACAATGTTGCCACCAACACAACGATACCAACCACTACGGCTATGCCGATGAGCATCGGTCGGCGCACATACTTCTCCATGCTCTTCTTGTACTTGTTCAGGATGCCGTCGTAGGCCCCATTGAATGCAGCATGGAAACGGTCGATGCGTGACATCTTCACTTCATGACCTTCTTTATCGTGCGGCTTCAGGAAGATGGCACACAAAGCAGGCGAAAGCGTCAACGCGTTCAAAGCCGATATGAAGATGCTGACAGCCATCGTCACACCAAATTCGCGATAGAATGTACCACTGGTGCCACCGATAAACGACACGGGAATGAACACTGAAGCCATCACCAAAGTAATTGAGATAATAGCGCCAGAAATCTCGTTCATTGCATCGATAGAAGCCGTCAGCGTCGACTTATAGCCCTGATCGAGCTTAGCATGAACGGCCTCAACCACCACAATGGCATCGTCTACCACAATGGCGATTGCCAAGAGCAAAGCAGATAGCGTGAGCAAGTTGATGGAAAAACCAAAGACGCTCAGGAAGAAGAATGTACCAATCAGCGAAACGGGCACAGCGATGAGCGGGATGAGTGTGCTGCGCCAGTCTTGCAGAAAGATGTAGATGACGAGGAACACCAGAATGAGGGTGAACAGCAGCGTGAACACCACCTCCTCGATAGAAGCATAGAGGAACTCCGTGACGTCGTAGTTGATCTTGTAGGTCATGCCCGGCGGGAAGAGTTTTGCCTGCTCTTCCAGCTCGGCCTTCACCTGCTTGGCAATCTCATTGGCGTTGGAGCCAGCGATTTGCTGCACCATACCCATCACCGACGGGATATTGTTGTTCTTCATTGACACCGAGTAGGTCTGCCCGCCCAACTCAATACGCGCCACATCCTTCAGTTTCAACGTTGTACCGTCGGCATTGCTTTGGATGATGATGTTGCCAAACTCCTCGGCCGACTTCAGACGGCCTGTGTAGCGCATTGCATATTCATAAGCCACATCGCTCTGCTCACCAAAAGAACCCGGTGCTGCCTCGATGTTCTGTTCTGCCAGTACGCCAGCCACATCGCTTGGCATCAATCCATATTGTTTCATGATGTCGGGGCGCAGCCAAATGCGCATCGAATAGCTCTTCATACCAGGGCTCTGCACGTCGCCGACTCCCTGGATACGCTTGATGGCTGGAATGATGTTGATGTTGTTGTAGTTGGTCAGAAACTCGTCATCGTAGCGGCCGTCACTCGTCAGGGTGAACATCATGACCTGCGAGGTCTGTCGTTTCATCACCGTCACACCGATACGTGTCACCTCAGCAGGCAGCAGCGCCAAAGCCTGCTGCACTCGGTTCTGAACATTGACGGCACACATGTCGGGGTTCATGCCCTGACGGAACAACACGTTGATGCTTGCCGAGCCAGACGAGGAGCTCGACGAGATATAGTCCATGCCCTCCACACCGTTGATACTCTCTTCGAGCGGTGTGATGACTGAATTCTTCACGGTCTCTGCATCGGCACCTGGATAGCTGGTCCACACCACGACAGTAGGAGGTGCTATATCAGGATACTGTTCTATAGGCAGCGAAACCAATCCGATGACACCCAAAAGCACGATGACGATAGAGATCACCGTTGAGAGCACCGGACGTTTGATAAAGTTTGTAAAAGTCATACTTTTGTTCTATTTGACAATTTACTGTTAGTTGCTTGTTTTCTTGATTTGAGAAATATTCAAACCATGAATGGGGTTTAATTCTTCATGGCCCCCACGATGTCGCCAGCGCTCATTGCTTTAGCCTGTTCCTGAATTTTCTGCTGATAGCGTTCAGGGGTGATGGGTACGATCTCCATGCCGTCGGTGAGCTTTGTGATGCCATTGGTCACATATCGGTCGCCCACCTTCAGGCCATCGGTGACAACATAAGTATTGCCATCGTTATGCGGACTGACGGAGATTTCCGTGTACTTCACCTTATTGTCTTTTCCTACGACGTAGACGAACTTTTTGTTCTGAACTTCAGCCACCACCGACTGCGGGATGATGATGGCAGAACGACTGTCTCTTGTCATTACGATATTGCCGCTGCCCCCGCTCTTGAGCAGACGCTCAGGGTTGGCGAAATGAGCGATAAGTTGTACCGAACCAGTAGCTGGGTCGATCACGCCGCTGGCTTTCGACACATGTCCCTCATGCCCATAGATGGTACCGTCGGCCAACATCAGTTTTACGGGAGGCATCTGTGCGATGGCGGCATTGGCCGAGCCAGATGTTTTGGTCAGTTCAAGCATATCCTTCTCCGTCATTGAGAAGTAAACCTCCATTGCCGAGTTATTGGACACGGTGGTCAAAGCGGGTGAACTTGCCGAGCTAACCATGGCTCCCACCTTATAAGGCAGGTTGCCCACCACGCCACTTGACGGGCTCTTCACGTAGCAGAAACTCAGCGTTTCCTTAGCCGAAGCCAAAACAGCACGAGCCTGAGCCAACTGTGCCTGGGCACTGGCATAGCTATTTTTGGCAGACTCCAACTCATACTCGCCAATGACATTCTGGTCGAACAGTCTCTGGTTGTTGTCCATGGTCAGCTTAGCCGTGTTGCATTGAGCAGTTGCAGTGTTCACAGAGGCCTGTGCCTGACGTACAGCTGCCTGATAGGTCTCATTATCGATGACGAAGAGCAACTGTCCTGCCCCCACCGCCTGTCCTTCTTTCACACAGACGCGGGTAATAAAGCCAGCCACTTTCGGTCGGATTTCAACATCCTGAACTCCTTTGATAGTAGCAGGATAGGATGTTTGTGTCGACGAATTCTGCGACTCTACCGTCACCACAGGGTACTCGTTGTCACCGAAATTAGGCATTCCGCCACGTTTTCCTCCGCAGGAAGCCAATAACATAGCAGCGGTAGCCAATACAAAAAACTTCTTAGTGTTCATACTTTTTTATTGATATTTTTGTTATTTCTTCATGGAATCCTTCAAGACCGATATAGGATTTCAACGTGCAAAGGTACTACATTATTATTGAATTATGTGTGTAGATATTCAATAATTCGTAACAATTAACTAACTTTTGCATGCAAAAAAACGATGCAAAACGAGCATCCCCGAATCGCTCATGTGCAATTCGGGGATGAAGGATTTTTCTACGTATTATTTGTCGTAATTGTGGCTTTTGCGTTTTTCACTCATTGAATCACGACTTTTTTACCGTTTACGATATAGATGCCTTTTCGGGCATTCTCCACGCGTCGCCCTTGTAGGTCGTAGACGTGATGAGACAGAGCCTCATTGATCTTAAGCGAATCGATACCGGTAGGTGAGCCAATATTCTCCTTAATCTGGTAGAAGTTATTCCATCCGTCGAGAGCCTGATAGGTATCCACCAATCCCTCTCGAACCCATAGCGTGGCGTTTTCGTAGACCCCAGCGAAGATACTCGTATAGTTCAGTGCCTTGGGCGGATATACCTCATGGATGTCGGAGTAGACATCAGTGAGTTTTGGACAATCCATGAACACCTCACCGAACCACAAGTCAGTATCAATGCAGTAAGGGATATAGAGGCTCTTGATGCCCGAGTTGGAGAAAGCGCGCTCATAGATGGTCAGGTTGCTACAATAGGGCAAGTCGAGCTTTTCGAGGGAGATAGTGTTTTTGAAGGCCTCCAGTCCTATTTCCAACAAGCCGTAGCAATTGAAGTTAACACTTTTCAGTTTGTTGCAGTCGTGGAAGGCGTGTAGCCAAATGGCCTGCAAGTTTTCACCGAAGGAGATACTCTCGATTGCGGACTGCATGAAGGCCCCCTCATAGATATTCTCCACGCTTTCAGACAGAAGGGCATTCTGGAGCTTGGCACACCCGCTGAAGGCATATTCCCCGATGTCGGTGAGGTGAGTGCAGGCAGAGAGGTCGACAAGAGAGATGTTGCCATTGTTTTGGAAGGCAGCATCATCGATGGAAGAGACGCAGTAGTCCATATCGTCGAACATAACAATTTCGGGGATGGCCACTTGAGTAGGATTCTTTCCCTTAGCTACACCAAGCAGCAGCAGGGTGCGCTGCGAAATGTCGGCAAGAGCGTCGAAATGGAGCACTTCGTATTTGAAGTCACCATCGTCGAAAGTCTCTCCCTCGGTATTATACAAATCCTTGAGGGTCAGATAGGTGGTCCATCCTGGCAGTGCGTAATAGTTCTCATAAGCGCCTAACGGCACAAAGAGTACAGCACCTTCAGCAACGCCTTTGAACACGTTAACGGGAATGTCGCCGGGATTGTTGTTCAGGGCTATCACCTTTTTGAGGTTCGGACAGTCAGCGAACGCAAAATCATAGATATAGTTATTCAACTCAGCACAAAGCACAACCGACTGAATGCTCGATTCCGAAAAAGCTCCCTTACCAATCCAATGGATATTAGAAGGTATGACGACATCCGTCAGACTCTGACACTCAGCATACACTTCCTCACCGATTGACCCCAGAGTTGTATTCATACAGATGTCTTTCAGTCCTGATGCAGCAAATGCACGTTGTCCGAGGTAGTAAACACTCTCAGGCAAATCCACCTTGGTGAGCTTGGTGCATCCCTCGAAAGCCGAATCGCCTATGCCTTCGAGGTTCTCTGGTAGATCGAGATGATACATCTGAGTGCACCCCGAGAAGGCTTTGCTGTCGATATTTCGGATGCTAGTGTTGCTGAGGTCCATCCATTGGATATTCGTTTCATTCCGGAAGGCGCGTTCAGCGATGGCAGTGGCCGAATAGTAGTGACTGGCTCCTGATTCGTCTGTCACGCTGACGCTGCCGTAAATCTCATATCCCCAGAACATGGATGATGTGCAGTCGGGAGCCAGACCGGTGATAATACACTTACCAGCCGTATCCTCGGTGTCGTCCTCATAAATCTCGTATGTGAAGTATTTATCACTGACAATCTTTCCCACCATTGTGAAACTCTGGATGCGGTCGCCAAAGACATTCCAGCCTACGCATGCCTTGTAAAGGTCCTCAGTTCCCTTGGGCACGATGAGCAGCACATCGTCGGGAATACCGTCGAAGGCATCGGCATCAATGTCGTTAGGGTTGGAGTCGTTGCATTTGATGCCTTTCAGGTTCGAGCATCCGTCGAAGGCTTTGCTATGAATATTCTTCAGCGTAGAGGGGAACTCGAGATTCTCGAAGCTGGCATTCAGGAAGGCCCCCTCGCCGATGGTGACAACACTGTTGAAGTCGAAGTCGGTAAGTGTGGGGATATTGGCAAAACAACCGTCTTGGATGGTTATGCAATCGCCTGTCCAATATACTCTGGTGAGCTTGGTGCCGGCAAAGGCTAATTTGCCTACATAGTTCATCGGCTGATGGGGATAGGTGTTGTTGCCCAGTGTGATGCTGGAGAGGTTCTCGCAATTCATGAAGGCTTTGTCTTCAATCCTGGTGAGACTGCTCCAGCTGGTTTCCACCGAAACAATGTTCCTGCACAGTTCTTTGCCCTCTGGCCACGAATCGTAGAGGGGATTGTCGGGCGAGAAGGCCAGCTCACCGATGGTTGAGATGTTCATTCTGACATCGTCGACAATGGGCTCGGTGAAGGGTGCCCCCCAGCGTGTGAGGCGAATGTTCCCCTCTTCGTCGAGGATGATAGGATCAGCCTTCTCGCTGAACTTCGTCGAGAAGCCGACGATTTTCACAGAACTGGCAGTCACCTTTTCATAGGTGAAATAGTCGTCTTCAAATGTCTGAGCATTCGCAAGCGCAGGCAAAGCGATGAGCAGGGCTATCGCTGCCATTCTTTTCATAATCTTTCTCATAATTCACATATTCTTTTGTTCATTATTCCGATTATTTCACATACACCTTCTTACCGTTCTGGATATAAACTCCCTTTGTAGGATTCTCCACGCGACGGCCTTGGAGGTCGTAGAGAGAATGCGACGGAGTCGCGTTGTACAGGACAGTGGGGGGGGCGATGGCGGTGGGCATGGTGTTGTGATCGTAGAAAGAGTAGAAGTTCTTCCATCCGCCGAGCGTGCTGTAGATGCCGACCATGCCATTGGGCACAAGGAGTGTTGCCTTGCTGTAAGATCCGCTGAAGACGCGGCTGTCGAAGGGCTTTGGAGAAGGGATGTCGACCTGGACGCGCAACAAGTTCTTGCAGTCGCGGAATGTGCCGAGGCTGAAGCAGTCGGTGTCGATATTGAAGGGGATATGTATGCGGAAGATTCCTGATTCAGCAAAGGCATCCTCGCCGTAATATACCCAATTGAGGTTGGGCAGACGAATCTCTTGGAGACTGGTGCATCCTTGGAAAGCGCGTTCGTTGACCATCTCCATGTTGGCGCTGAACTCCACCTCGCGCAGTTGCTTGCAGTTGCGGAAGGCCTCGATGCCGATACGCCCTGCATACTCTGGCAGATAGATATGCTCTATGGCTGTGTTCTCGAAAGCGTTGTTGCCAATAACGTATAGATCCCAAGGGAGATACACATAGCTGAGGTTGGTGCAATTCTTGAAGGCGCTCTGCCCGATGATATCAATAAATCCAGGTAGGCTGACATATTCGATGTTCTTGTTGTTCATGAACGACTCTCCTTCGAGGTAAGTGGTTTTGTACTCAAAACCTTTGTAATTGACCGTATTTGGCGGACTGACATAGGTGGCATCCTTATTGTCGGCGGAGAAACCGAGGAGATTCAATGAACGGTAGGACAGATCGACATCAGGCTCCATGTCGAAATTCGTGACGACATACTTATATCCATAAGATTCGAATTCTTCGCCAGTAGTGTCCATCGTCATCAGCGTCAGGTACTTGGTCCAGCCTGGCAGCGATGCATAGTGGTCGTAGCTGTCGGCGGCGACATAGAGGATGGCACCGCTCTTCACGCCCTTGAACACATCTTCTGGGATATCTCCAGGAGATCCAGCCAGAGCCACGACATATTCGAGTTGCTTGCAGTTGGAGAAGGCTCCGCTGTAGATGTCGCCGGAAAGATAGGAGTTGAGTACGACCGAAGTGATGGAGGAACCACTGAATGCATGGTCCATGACATACCCGATCTGGCTGGGCAGTTTAACGTCTGTCAGGTTCTGACAGTCGGCAAATGACTCTTCCTGTATGGTGGCCGTGTTAGCGGGAATGCTGACTTCGTGGATGCCAGAGCCCGCGTAGGCACGTGCGCCGATTTTCTCCACATTGTCGGGCAGGTTCATGGCATAGAGGCTTAAGCACCCCTCGAAGGCCCCCTGCCTGATGTGGTACATGCCTGAGGGCAGCGACACATAGGACAGCTCTTTGCTGTTGGCGAAGGCCCGTTCGCCGATGTAAGTCATATACTCGCAGTTAGTGAGGTCGGCCGAGGTGAGGTCGCTGTAATAGAAAGCTCGGTCGCCGACACCGATGATGCGGAAGGTGTGCCATTTGCCCATGGCGTCAGCACAGTAAGCCTCCTTGGAAGGCCCATACCATCCGATATGGTCGTCGGTGAACTGCGACGACAGACCGATGATCTCGCACGTGTGGTTGTTGTTGTCGTTGTCGTCGTCGAGCACGAGATACCGGAAAATGGTGTCCTCAAACTCCTTGCCCACGAGCGAAGTGCCTTCGATGTGGTAGAAAGCACTCCACCCCTTCGCTGAAGCATAGGCGCTTTCAGAACCGTCGGGCACGATGAGCACGGCATCGTAAGGGATGCCTGAGAAGGCATTCGCCCAAATGGAATAAGGCGTAGGTTGTGTGGTCTTCACCGCTTTGAGTAGCGAGCAATTGCCAAAAGCATATTCTCCGATATCCCAGGAGTCATACATGGAGTTGAGCAGTTCCTTGCAGAGCGTGACATACTCGAGCCCTGAGTTATAGAAGGCATAAGGGCCGATATTCGAAGCATTCTTGAGGTCGATGCTCTTGAGGTTGGGCGTGTTGGCGAAGCAATAATTCCGGATGACGGTGACGTTTTTGGGGAGGGTGATACTTTCGATGGCCGTCGACTCAAAAGCATAGCTGCCAATATCCTTGATGGCATAGTCGTAGGAAACGTAGTAGAGCGTCACGTCCTTGAGTTTCTCGCACCCCTGGAACGTCGCATCACCAATGTATTGGAGCGACGAGCAATTGATATAGAGCTTGGTGATGCGTCGGCACATCTCACGGCCCTGTATCCAAGTTTGGTAGCGCGAGTTGTAGGGAGAGAAGGCGGAGTCGCCAAGTTTATAGAGGTAATACTGTGCCCCTTCTATGGTGACCTTACCCGTTCCGTAGTTGAAGTTCAGCTCGATATCGCCCCCCGTGTCGGGATAGGACTTAGAGAAGCCTACGATCTCGGCACAATCGACATTGGTGTTGGCACCGATAGTGGCTTTGTAGGTATTGTAAACGAACATACCGTCGTCCTTTTCAGCGGCATTTGCTTTCTGCACGCAATAGCACATGGCAAGCAAAAATGCCAAAACAATGGAGTAATACTTTTTCATTTTCATAGGGATTTTTAGTTAAGAAACTGTTTCAGTAAGAAGCCGTGCAGGGAATGCCCAACGCCTCTACACGTTGCTTGATAGCATCGAGCTCTTCATGCGTGGCTTTCAAGAGGTTGTGGTCGGGCGTCTCGCGATCGATGGTGTAGATCATGACGCTCTGAGGCCTGATGTCGTTGACGACCTCGAGCCATGGGGCGATGTATTCATCGCCCGTGTTGTCTACGTTCTCACCGCCAGACATCCCTTTCAAGAACATGGTCTGGATGATGAGATGGCCAGAGAACAGTTTCATGTTGCTGACGACCTCATCTACATCGTACCGTCCTGTAGGTCGGTCTACCTTATTTATATAGTCTGGATTAATGGTGTCGAGTTTTAGGATATTGTTGTCCACACGCATGAGCGCTTGCCTGACGCTATCCTTATGAAGCATGGTGGCATTGCTCAGTACGGAAACCTTAGCATCTGGGCAATACTTGTCGCGCAGACGGAGGGTGTCGTCGATGATTTCCGCAAAGTGTGGGTGCGCTGTAGGCTCGCCGTTGCCGGCAAAAGTAAGCACATCGGGCAGTACGTCCGGCGGGATATTCGCCGCTTGTTGCAAATGAACGGAAGAGGCGCTCACCGCCTGCTCTAATCCCGCCATCTCACGAAGTTTGTGCTCCAAGGCCTCAGCCACCTCTTCACGGGTGGGACGAGGCTGTCGCGGGCGGAAATCATTGTTGAAACCACATTCGCAGTAGATGCAGTCGAAGGTGCATACCTTCCCATCGGCAGGCATCAGGTTGATGCCCAACGAGATACCCAGTCGGCGGCTCTTGACCGGCCCGAAAATGGGTGCTGGATAGATAATCGTTGCCATAATCTGTTGCAAAGATAAGAAAAAAAAGAATATAAACAAAGAAATATTGGCATTTTTTTCTAAAAAACACAAAGATTGTATGAAAAGAATAGGGATGGTACCTTCAGAGACTATCTCTGACGAGGAAAGAAACCATCTCTGACCTCCTTGGAAATAATCTCTGACAACGACAAAGACCATCTTTGACAACCTCAGCGATGGTCTCTGTCGAGATTAGAAATATGAATTCATTTATTCTTAGAAGGTCACTCTCGCAAAAGGCGGTCAATTTCGAGGAACTCCTTTCCCATGTTCAAGTTCAAGTAGATGTTGTAGAGAGCGGCGGCCCACTTTTCCTTTTCCTCCGGTTGGAGCTCGCGGTAACGCTCCATGTATGGCCGGGCTGAGGAATAATAATGCTTCAGCAGTTCGCGTTTCTTGGCAGGTTTGGCTGAAGTATTCTTTTCTGTCTCGAAGGCAAGATTCAAGTAGGCCACTCCAGCGTTGTAGTGAGCATCGGCCATCGTGGAGTCGCGACGGATGAGCGTGTCGCAAATCTCGATGCAAGGCAGATAGTCGCCCATATTGAGCAACTGAGTGCTTTTTGCGAAAAGAAACAGTTGACTGGTGTCGTTTTTCTCCAAAGCGCGGTCCACCACCTGCATGGCCAAGTCTGGACGGCTGCGGCGGTTGTAAAAGTCCATGAGTTTGGAAAAGAAATAGGGCGAATTGCCATAGCTGTTGAAACCATCGGTCAAGGTCTTCTCATAAAGTGCCATATTATCCAGCCGTTGGTAAGTTTCTGCCAAATATTGCAGCGTGTATTCCAGGTGGGTAGAGTCTTTCAAGGCCATATCGGCGTACTTCATGGTCAGGTCGTAATCGCCCAGCTTATAGCCAGCAAAAAGGGCCCAGTAGGCTGCAAGGGGGCTTTCAGGATAATGATAATCAGCAAAAAGGGGCTGTTTCATACAGCCGATATACAGGTCGTTGAAGTCGAAGGCCTCTCGGTATTTCTGCTGCCGCATGTAGAACGACGCGGCACTCCTAAGGTTGTTACGATAGGTGTCCAGATAGGCGGCATGCCGTGCTCGATACTTTAGTTTGGAGGTGAGGGGTGAGGACTGGGTGATGAGAGTCCCCATTTCGAGCGAGTCGAGAGCCTCGCAGGCAAGGAACAGACGCTGCAAAATGCCGAACATAGCCACCGAGTCAACCTTCTGCCTGAGATACATTTTCTCATTCTGCTCTTCGTATTGCTTGCGCAGCGCCTCGCAGAGGGTCACATGTATCTTGGTGTTCGACTGATTACTGCTATCGTTCAGCAGCTTACGCATCATGGCCTCAGCCTTGTCGAGACTCTTGCCGCTCTTGATAAAAGTCCGTGCTTGAGCAATCTCTTTCTTCTGAGCGTTCAAGCACGGTAGTAGGATTATCAAGAGAAGCGTTGTCAAAACGATTCTCTTTTTCTTCATCTATAGATCTTTACGATTATTGTTCTGCCTCAGCAGCCTTGGTACGCGGGTCTTCGGGACCGTAAAGTTGGCTATAGGCGCTGTAACGGCTGTAGCCCCAGTTGCTGACTTCCTTGTTGGGGTCGAGCGCCTTGGCGCGGTCGTAGTGCTGTACAGCCTCCTCGTAGAATTTCTTGGCATTCTCGGGAACTACTTCCACCTGAGCTTTAGCTACGCAGCAGGCACCCACATAGGTGTGGAGCACTGCGTTGTCGTCTTTCACGGCGATAGCACGGCGCAGATAGGTAATAGCGTCGTCTACATTGTCGTCGCGCATGCAGGCAATACCCATATCAGCGAGAGCCACAAAGTTGTTGGGATCCTTGTCGAGCACACCCTTAAGGAAATTTTTTGCCTTATCTTGCTCGCCGAGATAAGAATAAGTGTTGTAGATATTCTCGAGAATCACCTCATTCTGCGGATTCTGCTCATGGAGCTCAAGCAGGTTATTCACATAATTGACAGAGTCTTCACGTGTTTTCAGTTCGCTCTGCAGGATGAGCACGCTAAGGCTCAGGGCATCGTTGCGCTCCTCGGGGTCCTGCATGGCTACCTTACAATAGCGCGAAGCACGCTCCATCTCCTTGTTCTGATAGGCGTAGATGGCTGCGAAACGAGCCACCTGTCCCATGAACTGTGCCTGCTGAGTGCGATCGATGTTGGCGAAGAGAGGATTGCTATCGCTGTCAACGAAGGTTCCCCAGTATTTCAGCACCTCGTCAGCACCTTTGTCTTCAGAAGCAGCATCCTGACCGGCTTGCACCATAGCGAGGCGAGCGCCCAATACACGGTCAACGTTCTTGGCGAACTTCGGTTTCACCTGTCCCTTGGCGTTGGGCATCTGGTCGTATTTGTAGCACTCCATAGCATTCACAACAGCGTTGTAAGCGGCATCGTTCATACCCTCCTTGTCGTAAGGGTCGTTCTTCTGCATGGCCTGATTGACTTGCTCAATGCTGCTTTCTTTGTTAAACTTGTCGAGCGCCAAGTCCACCAGCTTGTTGTAGGCTGCGGCTTTCTCCTCGTTGCTCAGGCTCTGGAGGTTAGACTTCAAGAGTCCGAGGGCTTCTTGATAATTCTTCATGCCCTTGATTTGCTTAGCAACAGCAGGGTTCTGGGCACCGGCCGATACTGCGAACATGGCAGCTACAGCCATCAACATGATCTTTTTCATAAGCTACTTAAAAAAATTATAGTTGTTTGACATTTATTCTTCAGGAGTTCAGGAGTTGCTGACACTTGCCATCATCCTTCATCCATCAACCTTCATTTATCATTTATAAGACATAAAATCAATGAAATGGTTTAATCTCCGAAATCAACAACGGGTACATCATCGTCGGCGATAGGATCGTCAGCGGGTTCCGTTTCCTCAGTCGACTCTTCATTGGCGGAAGCGGTAACATCACGCTGAATGGCCTCAGTCTTCTGCGCGTATTCCTCGCGACTCTTTTGCTCGACGATAGCCTCCAGGTCAGAACTCATCACTTTGCATACGCTGGCTATCACCTCGTTCTTTTTTGCGAGGTTAATGAGTCGTACGCCTTGTGTAGCACGTCCCATCACACGACACTCGTCAACAGCCAAGCGGATGACGATACCACTCTTGTTGATAATCATCAGGTCGTTCTCGTCGTTCACGTTCTTGATAGCCACCAGTTGACCAGTTTTCTCTGTGATATTCAGTGTCTTAACGCCTTTTGTTCCACGATTTGTCACACGGTAGTCTTCTACTTGCGAACGCTTGCCATACCCGTTTTCGCTCACAACCATGATTGTTTCTTCCTCAGGATTGTTCACTACCACCATACCAACGACAGCGTCGTCGTTTTGATCGATGCGCATACCGATGACACCTGTTGCAACACGTCCCATCGTACGTATGCGATTCTCGTGGAAACGTACAGCAAATCCACTGCGGCTGGCCATTACCAACTCATTCTTTCCGTTGGTCAGGCGTACATCAACCACCTCATCGCCTTCAAGGATGTTAATGGCATTTACACCATTGGCACGCGGGCGTGAATAAGCTTCGAGACAAGTCTTCTTGACTATGCCTCTCTTTGTAGCAAACACTACATAGTGGCTATTGATAAACTCTTCATTCTCAAGACCTCTGCTGCGTAGACGCAAGATATTATTTACCGAGTCATCGGGATCGATATTAAGCATATTCTGAATGGCACGACCCTTGAAGTTGCGGTCACCTTCGGGCAGTTCGTAGCACTTCAGCCAATAGCAACGCCCCTTCTTCGTGAAGAAGAGCATCGTCTGGTGCATCGTGGCAGGATAGATGTATTGCGTGAAGTCGTTGTCGCGGGTACGGGCGCCTTTCGAACCGATGCCACCACGAGCCTGCTCGCGGAACTCCGAGAGCGGTGTGCGCTTGATGTAGCCTAAGTGGCTCATAGTGATGACAACGGGGTCGTTGGCATAGAAATCTTCCATGTTGAACTCATGCTCCTCAGGCACAATCTGCGTGCGGCGCTCGTCGCCATACTTCTCTTTCACCTCCTGCAAGTCGTCTTTCATAACCTGCTTGCAGCGCTCGGGGTTGTCGAGAATTTCCTGAAGGTCGGCAATAAGTTTTTGAAGATCGTCGTACTCCTGGTGGAGCTGATCAACACGCAAGCCAGTAAGTTGGCTCAGTCGCATGTCGACGATAGCCTTCGACTGCAATTCGTCCAGATTGAACCGTTCTTCAAGGTTACGCTGGGCATCGCTGGGTGTCTTTGAATTGCGTATGATGTGCACCACTTCATCGATATTGTTCACGGCAATAATCAGTCCTTCGAGGATATGGGCGCGCTCTTTGGCTTTCCTCAGGTCGAACTGTGTGCGACGGATGGTCACGTCATGACGATGTTCCACGAAATACTTCACGCATTCCTTCAGAGAGAGCAGACGAGGACGGCCTTTCACCAAAGCGATGCAGTTCACAGAGAAAGCACTCTGCAGTGCGGTCATCTTGAACAGTTTGTTCAGGATTACCTTGGCATTGGTGTCGCGTTTCACGTCAATGACAATGCGCATACCCTGTCTGCCCGACTCGTCGTTGGCGTTCGAGATGCCTTCGAGCTTGCCATCCTTCACAAGGTCGGCGATATACTCGATGAGCTGAGCTTTATTCACGCCATAAGGTATCTCTGTGATGACAATCTTGTCGTGAGTTTCATGACTCTCGATCTCAGCCTTAGCACGCATCACGATACGTCCACGACCGGTCTCATAGGCATCCTTCACACCCTGCAGGCCATAGATATAGGCACCTGTGGGGAAGTCAGGAGCCTGAATATACTGCATGAGCCCTTCTGTGTCGATGTCAGGATTATCGATATAAGCACAACAACCGTCAATCACCTCACTGAGATTATGCGTCGGAATGTTTGTGGCCATACCCACTGCAATACCGTTGCCGCCATTTACCAGCAGGTTAGGTATCTTCGTAGGCATGACGGTAGGCTCTGTCAGCGAATCGTCGAAGTTGGGAGCCATATCCACCGTTTCTTTCTCCAAATCGTCCATGATGTGCTCACCCATCTTCGACAGGCGACACTCTGTGTATCGCATTGCAGCTGCAGAGTCGCCATCAACACTACCGAAGTTACCCTGTCCGTCTACCAGCGTGTAGCGCATGTTCCAATCTTGGGCCATACGCACCAATGCCCCATAGACGGAGCTGTCGCCGTGGGGGTGGTACTTACCCAGCACTTCACCCACCACGCGGGCACATTTCTTGTAAGGCTTGTCGCTCGTGTTGCCGATGCCAGCCATACCGTAAAGGATACGGCGGTGCACGGGTTTGAAACCATCGCGCACATCGGGCAAAGCACGAGCCACAATCACCGACATTGAATAGTCGATGTAGGAGGACTTCATCTCCTCCTCAATGTTGATTCTGATGATTCTGTCGTTGTCGATGGTCTGAGTGCCATCGAAGTTTTGATTGTCGTCCATTGATTATTCGATATTTGTTAATTTGTCTGAATATTGCGTTTAAGGCTATTTAAAGCCCCGCTGTGCGATTTTCACTCCGTGAAAAACCATGCAAAGGTACGCAATTATTCCTTACAATGCAAAAAAAACAACATATCTTCCCACCTTTTTAATATATTTAGGACAAATGACGAGCGGCTTACATATCGTCGTAGGTATCGAGGTAGGTGACGTGCGTGACGAGATACTCGTCGACGCCATGCTTACCGTCTGCACCGCCGATTCCGCTCTTCTTCACGCCTGCATGGAAGCCCTGAATGGCCTCAAAGTGCTCTCGGTTGATGTAGGTTTCGCCAAACTCCAATTCGCGGCATGCCTTAACAGCCACATTCAGGTCTTTTGTGAAGATGCTTGATGCCAAACCATACTCACAGTCGTTGGCATAACTGATCACTTCGTCGAGTGTATCAAAGGTAATGAGGGGGATTACCGGCCCGAAAGTCTCTTCGTGGATGATGTCCATATCCTGCCGACAGTCGTCGAGTACGGTGGCGGCATAGAAGTAGCCCTTTTCACCCACGCGGTGGCCTCCGCATAGTAGTTTGGCGCCTTGCCGGATAGCGCGTTCCACTTTTTCGGTCACGCTCTCCAGAGCGCGGGCTTCTACCAACGGTCCCATATCCACGGTCTCGTCTTTGAGCACATCGCCCACCTTCACGGCCTTCATCTTCTCCACGAGTATGCGTGTAAAGGCGTCTTTTACCTCTTTCTGCACATAAACGCGCTCAGCATTGTTGCATATCTGGCCGTTGTTGCCAATGCGTGAATCTACAATCCACTGTGCAGCACGCTCCAAATCGGCATCTTTCATCACGATTGCCGGAGCCTTTCCGCCCAGTTCCAGACTCACCTTCGTGATATTCTTTGAGGCGGCTGCCATGATGCTCTCACCAGCACCCACCGACCCGGTGACGCTTACAATGTCAATTTTCGGGCTTCCTGCCATTTCGTTACCAATAACACTTCCCTTGCCAGTGACAATGTTGATAACGCCAGCGGGCAGTCCCACTTCGTCAACCACTTTGGCAAACTCAGTGCAATTCTCTGGCGTCAACTGACTGGGTTTGATCACGATGGTACAACCAGCTATCAATGCAGCACCTGCCTTGCGGGCTATCAAGAAGAATGGGAAATTCCAAGGCAGAATGCCAGCCACGACGCCAATGGGCTTCTTGGTCAGGAGGATGGTCTCGTTGGGACGGTCGCTGGGAATAATCTCACCTTCGATGTGACGGGCAAAAGTTGCCATATACTCGAAATAAGAAATTGTAGCGCCCACCTCGATACTTGCCCAAGCGCGTGTCTTTCCCTGTTCACGCATGAGAATCTCGGTAAACTTCTGTTCGCGTTTCTTGATGCCATCGGCAATCTTCAGCAGGTAGCCAGCCCGTTCGATGGCGGGGGTCTTTGCCCAAGCCTTCTGAGCAGCACGGGCGGCATCGAGAGCCTCGTTCACATCCTCGATGGTTCCTTCCGGCTGTCGTGAGATAACTTCCTCGGTCGAGGGGTTCAGCACGTTGATCCATTGGCCATTGCGACTCTCGCAGAAGCGGCCATTAATGTACATTTTCAGTTCTTTCATATCGGTTGATTTGTTTAGGTGATAAATAATGGTTCGTCTGTCCATGAAAAATCATCTGCAAATATACCAAATAATCGGTAATCTACAAACACCATTTTCGTATTTATGATTATTTAACCCGAATCAGACAAGAGTTGTATTCTTCGGTTTTCCACAATGGAGATTTTGCGAAGCCAGACCAACAAACTATGCTCCAACATTCAACTTTCCCTCTTTCAGCGCTTGCATAATGTTTGCTGGTGGACGCTGAGCGAGCAGTTCGTTTTTCATGAAATCCATATAAGGGACTACATGCTGGAAAAAGCGGTAATAACCTTCACAAAGATAGTTCAGACCAAGCTCTCCATTCTTTGTCTTGCAAAAACGATTCTTCGGGCACTCTCCGTTGCAAGCGAACAAAAATTGACATTGCCTGCATTGCTGAGGCAGCGTGTCGTGTTTGGCTTGTCCGAAACGCTGCTGCTTATCGCTGTACATCATCTCCACCAAGGTATTGGAGGAGATATTCCCCAGCTTGTACTGTGGAAACACGAAATGGTCGCATGCATATACATCACCATTGTACTCCATTACGCCGGCATGGCCACAGGTCTTGGCCAGCGAACAGACGCCCGGCTGCTCTCCCATCCAATTAGCGAGCGTTGAGTCGAAGAGCTGAATGAAATACTCACCGACATCCTCACGCACCCATTCGTCGAAGATGGCACAGGTGAATCGCCCCCACTGCTCGGGAGTAATAGAGAAGTCGGCAAGTCTTGTCGTTTGTTCTTCTACAGCGGCCAAATGCCTTCCATCGGGATGAGTAGAAATCCTTTCCACAATGGGGGTGAACTGAATATAGTGGCATCCTATCTGCTTGAAAAAATGATAGAAATCGAGGGGATAATCGGCATTGAAATCGTTCACCACCGCCATCGCATTCCACTCCACCTGATACTTGTTCAGCAGGTCAATTCCTCTCATGACCTTCACAAAGGAAGGTGACCCCATGCGGTTTCTGCGGTACTCATCGTGGAATTCCTGAGGCCCGTCTATCGACACCCCTACCAACCAATGGTTGTCGTGCAAGAAGCGACACCATTCGTCGGTGATCATCGTTCCGTTTGTCTGGATGCAATTATCTATCTGTCTTCCCCATGCATACCGCTGTTGCAGTTCCACGGCACGCTGGTAAAAAGAGAGCGGGCGCATGAAGGTCTCGCCCCCATGCCACGTAAAGAGCACCTCTTTCGTCATTTGGGACTCGATATATTCCTTGATGAACTTTTCCAAAAGCGCATCGCTCATGACATGATTGGAGGAGTTTTGGTACAACTTCAGCTTTTCAGTATAGTAACAATAGTCGCAAGCCAAGTTGCAATGTGCTCCAGCAGGCTTCAGCATGACGTAGAGCGGTCGGGCGAAGGGTGATAGGGTTGCCATGTGATAATCTGTTTACGAAAAACACGTAGAGGTCTATTTTCCAAGCAGGCACCCCTTAGCCGTTTCCTTGTCGAGTATCCTTTTCATTTTCCTTACTATCTTGGGATATTTGGCTGCAACATTGTCTTGCTCTCCGACATCTGTCTTCAAGTAGTACAGTTGGTCATGAGGAGCATTACCCAGTTCAATGTTCGTTAGTTTATTGTATGCTGGACCGTTGCTCGGCGCAATATAATGCCATCGGCCATCGGTGACGGAAAGCGTTTGAGGAGAGGCTTCTATTACATAGTCACGCCCTTTGCGGTCGGTTCCTAACAAGGTGTTCAGGAAGTCACGACTATCGGGCGCAGCATCCTTGGCGATATTCTGCCCCACTAAGTGAGCCAACGAGGCATAAAGATCTATCTGGGTGAATAATGCGTCGCTTGTTCCGGCTTCAACCATTCCCGGCCAATGGACGATAAAGGGGATTGTTGTACCCGCTTGGAAACTGCTGTATTTCCCTCCTCGGAAATTTCCCCACGGTCGATGGTCGCCCAGCAATTCCACGGAACGGTCGGCATAGCCGTCGTCAACGACAGGTCCATTGTCGCTGGTCAGGATGATCAGCGTGTTCCCCAACAATCCTTCGCGGTGCAACGCCTCCACAATCTGCCCCACCGTCCAGTCGAATTGTAGGATGGCATCACCCCGATAACCCATGCCGCTCTTGTCACGGAACACCCTATTCGGATAGCGAGGCACATGCACATCGTTCGTTCCTACATATAGAAAGAACGTGGTATCCTTGCGCTGATGGATAAACTCAACAGCTTTTGCGGTCAATGTGTCGGCGATATGCTCGTCTTCCCACAGCGCTTTGCCGCCACCTTTCATATATCCAATACGCGAGATTCCATTCACAATCGTCTGGTTGTGTCCATGATTAGGCGACGGTTTCAATTTTGTCAGCATTTCAGGATGGTCTTTTCCCAAAGGCTCTCCCTCGAACGGTCGTTCATAGTCCACAAAGATGGGGGCCGAGGCATCGTAGTTGGCCACTCGTTGATTGTCCATCCACACACATGGAACACGGTCGCCCGTGGCAGCCATCAGATAAGAATAGTCAAAGCCAATGTCGTGAGGACCAGGTGTCACCTCCGCATTCCAGTCCTGCGTACCCGTTTTGTCGCCCAATCCTAAATGCCATTTACCAATGGCACCCGTCACATAACCAGCCTCCTTGAACATATCGGCAATGGTAATCTGTTCCGGACGGATGATCATCCCTGCGTTACCTGGGGCTATGTGTGTATCGTTACGCCGCCAACTGTATTGCCCGGTGAACAACGAGTATCGGGAAGGCGTGCTGGTTGCGGCCACCGCATGAGCATCGGTAAACCGCAGCCCGTTGTGAGCTAAAGCATCCACATTGGGTGTTTGGGCACGGGTCATGCCATAACAGCTCAAGTCTCCGTAACCCAGATCGTCAGCTACGATAAACACTACGTTAGGCTTCTGGGGTAGCGCAATCACTGGTTTCTTCGCTGTTGTAGCATTTCCAGCCAGCGAGGCAGTTCCCAGTCCAATGCCACAAAGCAACTTAATGTCCATTTGTTTTCAAGTTTATGTTTGTTGTCCTTAACTACGTTAATTCATGCGCAGCACGCGAATACCAGGCATCGTTTTGTGGCGATAGAGATACTGCTGCAGCGTCATAGGTTCCTCCACCACTCTGTGATGGATGCTCGACGCATTGAGCAGATGCAGACCGTCTTCATGCCAGGCAGCAATACCGATGTGTTGGATGTCGAGACCAGAGATATTGGTGATGATGGCGATGATGTCGCCATTGTGAATTATCTCGCGCAGGAGTTTATTATTCTTGAGCTGGGCTTTCGGGATGTAAGGAGCAGTTTGGCCTGTAAGCAATTGCTCTGCGCGGCGGATGTCGGGAATCAGTGAAGGGTTATCCTTCAGCGCAGCATAGCTGGCGGGATGGGTGGTCATAAAGTTGACGTTCAACTTCTGCAGAGCGGTGAACGGAGGGTTAGGACCACTCACTTCTTCTACGATGCCACTCTCCTGATTGTCGGCCATCCACGAACAGAAATAGTGCAGACGGGCAGGATAGCCCTCAAATGTCTGATTTTTGAAATAGCGGATGGTTTCCAAACTCTCGAGGAAAGCAGCAAAAGTGTAGATTTCGGCCTTTGCGCAGAGCGTCAGTGCCACAACGTTCTCAGTGAGCGTAGTGCAGTCGAGTTCTCGAAGATTCACAATCAGCTGCTGTTCGCCAGGATTATCCTCAAGGGTATGCGCCACATAGGGCAATCCGAGAAGTTGGCGTCCGAAATACAGCGGCCAACAAGTCTGCCTGGGCATTTGTCGTGCCTCTGTAAGCAGTTGTACCACGCGCAAGCTGTCCTCGCGCTGATAGCGGGGTGTTCGTTTTGTGGATGCAGTTGATTGCAGAGTGAAAAGGGTGAGGGCGACTGCAAAGCAACCACTTACACAACAGCGTGGAATATTTGTTTTCATCATCTTCTCAATTGTTATTAGTTAATAATTAGTGTCCTCTCTTGCGGACGAAGTTCAGGCCGACGTAGAAGTTCAGCGAACCGAAAGTATTGTTAGTGGAGAACTGTGGCTTGTGATAGTTGTAGCTATGAACGATGGCACTCATTCCTGCAAACCAGCGGGTATTGTTCCACACGATGCCAAACCGTCCGGTACCATCGAAGTTGAAATTGCGGAAGGAGAAGTCTTGCTTAATCTGCTCTGCAATTTTCAATTCACCTTCCGATGACTTATAACCAACGGATAGAGCCAAGCTAATGGCTGCCAACCAATTGCGAGCAAACACCCAGTTGTAGGCATAGCCCCCCGAGAGAGCAAAGTTGGTGTATTTCACCTGATCGAAATTCATTCCGCTGTCAACGGGAATCTCGCCATACTTCTCAGTCAGATGTCCAAAAGCACTCTTCAACTTGTCGAAATCAAGATCCATGCTATGGCGCGTATAGCCTATGCCTGCCAAAGCCGTTCCGCAACTGCGTCGTTGCAACGTGCTTTGACTAAAGGCAGCTGGATAGGAGAACTTCTTATGATTAAAGATATAAGTAAGGTTGAAGCCCGTGATTCCCACATTAATGCCCGAAAAGGGTATATCAAGATGCCTGATGGTTTTTTGGCCCTCGCCAGGCCGGATGCTTCGAATATGGTAGTCGGTACCTGTCTTCCTGTAATAGAAGTCTACGCTCATTAGATTACTGTAGATACTGATGTCGAACTCCTTCTTGTTATGCCCGTTGGAGAGGTGACTAATGTCGAAGGTATAACCTAAGAAAATCCAACGCCAGCCAAAGAACGGCCCCACACGATAAGTAAGATCAGGCGAGAGCGAGACATACTGTCCCGACTTGCTGGTAAGGCTATATGTCTCGTAGGAGTTGGTGTTTTGAAGCATAAAGGCGTAATTGAAATGCTGCGGCTCTATATATGTGGTGTCCGTCTCGTTGAAATCGCGGAAATAACGGGTGAAGAAATCACCGATGCGGTGGAAGATGTCTTTCTTTCTTACACTCTGATTATCGCCTGACAATTGAGCCGTCAACGTATCGGCCGACAGACTGTCAACGTCGACAGCATTTGCTGCCACCGCCGCCAACCAAAATACAACTGTCGCTACAATTCTCATGCCCTTCTTCTCACTTCTAACCTCTTACCACTCACCCCTAAAGCTTTCCGAGTACGCGGTCAAGCACCCAGTTGACAGGAGTTGCACTGACACTATTTGACGTACACAGGCCAAAACCCTGCAGGTCTTCGACGACACTCTTAATCATTGGCGACTGCACGTAATGGGGAAAAGGAACATTGATTTCCTCACGCCCCTGACTGGTGACCACCACAATGGGGCGACGCTCAAACGAAGAGAAACTGAGTGTTCCGCGTTCGCCGATGATATCGATACTATCTTCCTTAGCCGACTCATGCCCAGTGAAGCACCACGATCCACTAGCAGGAATACCGTTCTCAAACAGGAAACAAGCGCACACGTTGTCCTCCGCCCGATATAACTCGCCGCGGTTGGCACAGAATCCCGTTGCCTTGACGATGACGCCAAAAATATCCTGGAGCAAGTCGAGCTGATGGGGAGCGAGGTCGTAAAAGTAGCCGCCACCGGCAATCTCCGACCGCAGTCGCCAAGGCAGATTCTCCTCAGAGGCATAGTCAATGCTTCTCGGTGGCATCGAGAGGCGTATCTGCACATTCATGATACGTCCCAGTGTGCCCTCGTTCACAATCTGCTTCACACGCTGGAAATATGGCAGACAGCGACGGTAGTAAGCCACAAAGCAGGGCTGCCCTGTCTCTTCGCTCACGTGGTTGATGCGGATGCAGTCGTCGTAGGAGGCGGCAAGAGGCTTTTCTACGTAAACTGGTTTACCTGCCCGCATAGCCATAATGGCATAGGTGGCATGCGACGAAGGCGGGGTGGCTACATAAACGGCGTTCACCTCCGGGTCGTCGATGAGTTGCTGAGCATCAGTATACCAACGTTTGATGCCATGTCTCAGAGCAAACGTGCGAACGTGCTCCTCTTTGCGGCTCATCACAGCTACCACATCCGAGCCAGCCACTTCGTTGAAGGCGGGTCCTGACTTACGTTCAACCACATCACCGCAACCAATGAATCCCCAGTGTATCAGTTTCATCTATTGAACTATGAATTATGAACCATTTACTATGAACTATCTGACCCTCAGCTCGTCACCAATGCGCAACTGATAGTCGGGCTTCAGATGATTCATCTTATAGAGCGACTTCAGCCGAATGCCGTAGTATTGAGCAATGGAGTACATGCTCTCGCCGGCCTTCACGAGATGACGGCGACCCTCATAGGCCTTATCGGCCTTCTTCTGTTTCTTCTTCAGCCAGATAATCTCGTTCTCTTCCAAGCGATCGCGGTAGTCGCGCTCGTTATATTTCGCTATTTTCTTGCCACTGATGCCTATCTCCTTGCCTATGGACTCAAAGGTATCACCCTTGCGTGCCTGCAGGAAGTAATTCTTATTGTAAATATGGATAGGATGGAGCAACGCATCATACTGATGATGACCCGCATTCGAAGCCATAAACTTGTCGTAACTCTTGGCGTGATCATAGTTGTAGAGTTTGTACAGTTCTATTAGTCCTATCAGTTTGTTGGCGTAGTTGGGATTGGTGGCGTAGCCGCACGACTTCAGTCCGTGTGCCCATCCTTTATAGTCAGTTTGGGCTAAAGAGAATAGCCGGCTGTAGCGTTTATTCCTAACCAGGAACCTGCTGTGATCCTCATAGCTCTCACGAGCATCGTTGTAGGCGCGGAAGCACTCCTGCGAAGCATCGTCGTCGAAATGCACGGTGCGTCCCTGCCACCCGTGACACTTAATACCGAAGTGATTGTTACCGCGCGTTGCCAACAGGCTCTTCCCTGCCCCACTCTCGAAGATACCCTGCGCCAGGGTAATGCTGGCAGGAATCTTGTACTTCAGCATCTGCTCAATAGCGAGGTCGCGATATTGGTCGATATACGTCTGAAAACGGGCGTTCCACTTCATCTCTTGCGCCTGTATTGACAACGACAGTACAAGTGCAATATAGAGAACCATTGCTCTTCCTATTCTATTCATGCCTGCAAAATTAATAGAAAACAATTTTACAGCCAAGAAATTTTCTTTTTTTTTGGATATAACAACACAAATAACAAGATTGCAGCAAACAAGAAGCCGCCCCCTGAAACTGGGGACGGCTTTCGTTGTGACAGTTTTGCAAAAGACAAGGTCAGTTATTGACCGTACCACCCACAATATCGAGCAGTTCACTAGTGATAGCCTGCTGACGACTCTTGTTGTATTGCAAATTCAACTCACGTAACAGTTCATCGGCATTGTCTGTTGCCGTCTGCATAGCCACCATACGGGCAGCATGCTCAGAGGCAACGCTGTCGAGCAAAGCCGTATAGAGCATCAGGTGAGCCAGTTTCGGAATGAGCAGTCTCAGCACAGTATCCATATTAGGCTCCACGATGAAATTGTCGTTAAGCGGTTTGGCCTGCACCTGTTCGCGGTGGCTCTCTTGTTCGCGGTCGCGCTGTTTCAGGTATTCCACAGCCTCACGAGTGGCGACATTTGAGGTAAGGTCGCGCTCTTTGTCCTCGTTCAGCTCGCTCTCGATATCGATGGGCAGGAATGTCTTGCGCGTGAGAATCTGCGAACCAGCACTCTTGAAGTGGTGGTAAATAAGTTCCACACGGTCGATGTCGCCGGAAACATACTTCTCACCCAACTCCCTTGCAATGTCGATGCATTGCTGGATATTGGGTTTGTCGGCCAACGAAGTGAAATCGCCTGCCGACGGGAGACCCATCTTCGTCACCTTCTCGGCCACCTTGCGGCCAATGGGGTAGATTACGATGTTCTCCTTGCCGAGATGCTTGTATTCCTCAACAGCCTGCGTCATCATCTTGATGACGTTGGCATTGAATCCGCCGCAGAGAGAAGAGTTGCTGGAATAGACGACGAAGGCCACACGATCCACCTTGCGCTCTTTCTCGAACACGCTACGTGCATCAGCATCCGAAGCGAGGAATGTCTTGAGTATGTGCTCAAGCATCGTCTCGTAGGGGAGCATGTTCTCGATGGCCACCTGCGCATGGTGAAGCTTGCTCGAAGCAACCATCTTCATGGCACTGGTGATCTTGCGGGTGTTGTTGACCGACGCTATCCTACCCTTGATTTCTTTCAGACTTGGCATAAATCTTTTTTATTTGTAAGTGCCTGCAATGTCGGCCATCACTTCCTCGATGGCATTTGTCGTATCATCATCGATCTTACCACTGCCGAGCGTTGCGATGACTTCGGGCTTGGCAGAACGAAGTTTGTCGAGGAATGCATCCTGACACTCGCGGACTTTCTCCACGGGCACATTGCGCATCAGGCCGTGAATACCACAATAGAGGATGGCAATCTGTTCGCCAACGGGCATCGGGCTATATTGCGGCTGGATAAGCAATTGGTTGTTCTTACGTCCGCGGTCGAGCGTCATAGCTGTCACAGCGTCCATATCGCTCGAGAACTTCGAGAAGGCCTCAAGCTCACGATACTGTGCCTGGTCGATCTTCAGCGTACCGGCCACCTTCTTCATCGACTTGATCTGTGCCGAACCACCCACACGCGAGACGGAGATACCCACGTTGATGGCTGGACGGAAACCTTGGTTGAAAAGGTCGGTCTCCAGATAGATCTGTCCGTCGGTAATTGAGATTACGTTCGTAGGAATGTAAGCCGACACGTCGCCTGCCTGTGTCTCGATGATAGGCAGGGCGGTGAGCGAACCACCACCCTTCACATGACCTTTCATGCAGGCGGGCAGGTCGTTCATTTGCTCAGCCACTTCTTGCTGCTCGTTGATCTTGGCAGCGCGCTCCAACAGACGTGAGTGGAGATAGAACACATCACCGGGATAAGCCTCACGTCCAGAAGGACGACGCAGGATCAGCGATACCTCACGATAGGCGACAGCCTGTTTCGAAAGGTCATCATAGACCACGAGTGCAGGCAGACCGCGATCGCGGAAATACTCACCAATGGCGGCTCCTGCAAATGGAGCATAATACTGCATGGCGGCAGGATCGGCAGCCGTTGCGGCCACGATGATGGTGTAAGGCATAGCCCCATGCTCCTTCAGCGTTGCGACGAGCGCAGCCACGGTGGAAGCCTTCTGGCCGATGGCCACATAGATGCAATAGACAGGCTTGCCTGCCTCATAGAAACTCTTCTGGTTGATGATGGTGTCAACGGCGATGGCGGTCTTACCCGTCTGGCGGTCGCCGATAATCAGCTCACGCTGTCCACGACCGATAGGAATCATCGAGTCGACAGCCTTCAGACCAGTCTGCAGCGGCTCCTTCACCGGCTGGCGGTAGATCACGCCCGGTGCCTTGCGGTCGAGCGGCATCTCAAAGGCGCCTTTCAGGTCGATGTCGCCCTTGCCGTCGATGGGTTGTCCCAGCGGATTGATGACTCGTCCGAGCATGTTGTCGTTCACGCGGATGGAGGCGATGCGCTTCGTACGCTTCACCACCTGTCCTTCCTTGATGCCTGCTGTAGGACCGAGGAGCACGCAACCGACGTTGTCTTCTTCCAGGTTCATCACGATGGCCATGGTGCCGTTCTCGAACTCGAGCAGTTCGTTGGCCTCAGCATTGCGAAGACCATAGATGCGGGCCACACCGTCGCTGACGGTCAGCACGGTGCCCACCTCATCAAAGTTCTCCTGGTTGCTGATGCCCTGAAGTTGCTGGAGAAGCACCTCAGACACTTCGCTTGGTTTTATTTTTTCTGACATTTGTATTTCTTTTATTTGAACTCTTTATTTCTTAAGCGTGGTAAGAATCGAGTTGAGCTTCGACTTGACACTCGCGTCCATGCGATAGGTGTCGTATTCCAGAATGAAGCCACCGATGATATCGGGGTTCACCTCCGACTCGAACTCCACTGTTCCCTTAGTTCTGCTCTCCACCATCTGGCGCATCTTCTGCTCGGTGTCAGGCGATACGGCTGTGGCGGTGATGAGTCGTCCGCGGATGACGTTCTTCTGTTGCCTGTAAAGAGTGATGTACGAATTAGCCATGAATTGCAGGATGTTCTCCCGGTCTTCGTCCAACACAAGTTCGACGAAGCGCTCTGTCAACGTCGTGTGCTTATCGCCACAAGCGGTGAGCAACAGCATCTTCTTCTTGTCTTTGGCGAGCATGGGGTTGTCGATGGTAAACCTCAGTTGAGGAACATCGACGTAGCTTGCGGCCAGCGTCTGCATGTCCTGATAGACAGCATCCTCCAGCTTTTGCTCTGTCGCGCTCTTCAAGAGGGCTCGCGCATAACGTACCGATACTACTCCTATATCCATAAGCTAATTATTTTGCGGCAGTCACATCATCCAACAATCTGTCTATCATCTGCATCTGCTCAGCGTTTGACGAAAGCTTCTCGCGCAGCACCTTCTCGGCTATCTGCACGGAGAGTTCAGCCACTTGTGCGCGGATATCGCGGATGGCTTGCTGCTTCTCGCCTTCTATTTCGGCCTTAGCCTCGGCTAGCAGGCGTGCTCCCTCGCTCTTTGCCTTCTCCTGAGCTTGGTTGATGATGGCTTCACGCGTGTCGGCAGCCTCCTTCAGCACCTGTGCCTGCTTTTCGCGGGCTTCCTGAAGGATGGCCTCGCTCTCCTCCTTGATGTGCTCCATGCGCTCGGTGGCCTCGTGTGCCTTCTTCAGGCTCTCGTCGATGTATTCCTTCCGGGCTGTCACCATGTTGACGATGGCGGGGAAGCCATACTTGGCGAGTACGAAGAACACCACCAGGAACGCCAGTAGCATCCAGAACAAAAGTCCGAGATCGGGCGTGAGGATTGATGGAAGTTTACTGAAATCCATTAGCGGTAAAGCGGATTACTTATTTGATCAAGAATGCACAAGCAGCAATAGCGAACAGCGCGCAACCCTCAACGAAGGCTGACGTCAGAATCATGTTGGTCTGAATCTTACCTGTTGCCTCGGGCTGACGGGCGATAGCGTCCATGGCGCTTCCACCGATCTTACCAATACCCAAACCTGCACCGATTGTTGCAATACCAGCTCCGATGCCGCAGCCCAGCTGTGCCAGACCCTCAGCGGCCAAAAGTGATGAAATAATCATAATTCTTAAATGTTTTATTTGTTAATAATTAAAATATGTTTATCTGATGAAAAAAAATTATTCTTCGTGATGGTCTTTATGAGCCAAACCGATGAACACGGCACTGAGCATCGTAAAAACATAGGCCTGCACGAAGGCCACCAGCACTTCGAGCAGATTCATGAACAGCAACATGATGATGCTGAAAGCATTCAATCCCAATCCGAAGCCAACACCCATTGTCCAGCCGAGGAAGATAACGCACGTGAAACTTAGAATCACGGCGTGGCCAGCCATCATGTTGGCAAAGAGACGGATCATCAGGGCAAACGGCTTGGTGAACACGCCGAAAAGTTCTATCACGGGCATGATGGGCACGGGGTATGCCTTGAGGAACAGCGGCACCTCGGGCCAGAAAATTTCCTTCCAATACTCCTTGTTGGCAAACACGTTGATGGCAATCATCGTGCAGAGGGCGAGGAAGAAGGTGATGTTGATGTTGCCCGTCACGTTACCTCCACCCGGGAAGATGGGCAGCAGGCCCACCATATTGGTGGTGAAGATGAAGAAGAACACCGTCAGCAGATACGGAGCATAGGGCTTGTAGTGCTTCTCGCCGATAGACGACTTGATGAGGTCGTCGTGTATCATCATGACGAACATCTCCATCATACCCACGAAACCTTTCGGTGCGGGGCTCTTCTCATCGCGTTTCTTGTACCAGCGGGCACAAGAGAGGAACACCACAATCAAGATAATGACCACAATCCAGATTTGCGCCACTGCCTTCGTGAAGCTCAGGTCGAGCGGACGAACGGTGGTGCCATCCGGCATCTTTTCATAGATCTTCCCGTGAGCCTCGGGGTTGAAGAAGAACTGACCGGGCAGCGAATGAGCCGTGCAGAAATGCCAGCTGCCATCGGCAGAGCTTCTGACGATGATGGGAAGCGGGATGCTCAGATGTTTGCCTTGGTAAGAGGCTATGTGCCACTCGTAGGCATCCGACAAGTGCTCCAGCACTATCTCGGGGATGTCCAGCTCTTCTTCCCCCCCCTGTTCTTCCTGTGCGGAAAGCTGCATGGGCAGGAACATCAGCAGGAAGGCCATCATCAGGGCCTTAACTGCAGGCAAACATCTTTGAGCCCTCAGAAGACAAGTCTTCATGGTGCTCGTTAGCATTTTCTTTTTCATTAGTATATATGACTTTACTGATGTTTTATTAAAGATGAATTCTATAGTGAATTCCTATGATGAACAGTCTAAGGGTGTCAGGAGCGGTTGAACAGACGAGCGAAGAATACCGACTGGTGGGTCATCATCGCGATGTAGTATGCGGCGAACACCAAGAAAAAGGTGAGAAACGACGCGCCATCGGCCACCAGGTAGTAGACGAACATCACGGCCAACGACAGCAACAGGCGGAAGCCCGAGACGGCGGTGAAAAACGTGGGCTGCTGCTCGGGCGAGCGTTTTGCCACACGGTGCCACACTAATCCGTAGGCTATATAAACCACGAGGGCATACACCGCGCTGACGATGAGCGGCACAAGCATCTCGTCGAGATACCACACGCGCATCACCAATAGGCCTATCAGCGTCAAGGCTGCCACAAGGCACAGCCCCTGCCTGATGAATCGCCGATACTGTCTGTCAATATCCATAGCTATATCTCGACGCAAACGCTGACGACATTCTTCTGTACCTCCACGAAACCGCCACTGATGGTCTGCTCGTGCTTTTCACCAGCAGCGGTGGTGTATTCCACCACGCCCTTCTCCAAGGAGGAGATGATAGGGGCGTGGTCGGTGAGGATTTCGAAACTGCCGAGGGTGCCGGGAACGGTGACACTCTGTGCCTCGCCGTCGAACTCCACCCTTTCAGGGGTTACAATCTTCAGTTTCAGCATAGTTTACCCTTTCGCTGCTTCCATCAGTTTCTTGGCCTTAGCAATAGCGTCGTCGATAGTACCCACGTTGAGGAATGCCTGCTCGGGCAGGTCGTCCACCTCGCCGTCGAGAATCATGTTGAAGCCCTTGATGGTGTCTTCTATAGATACCATCACACCGGGAACGCCTGTGAACTGCTCGGCCACCGTGAACGGCTGCGAGAGGAAGCGCTGCACGCGGCGGGCGCGGTTCACCGTCAGTTTGTCCTCGTCGGAAAGCTCGTCCATACCGAGGATGGCGATGATGTCCTGCAGCTCGTTGTAGCGCTGAAGGATCTGCTTCACGCGCTGTGCACAGTCGTAGTGAGCCTTACCCACAATCAGCGGGTCGAGGATACGTGAGGTAGATCCCAGCGGGTCGACGGCGGGATAGATACCCAGCTCCGTAATCTTACGCGACAGCACCGTCGTGGCATCCAGATGGGTGAACGTCGTGGCGGGTGCGGGGTCGGTCAAGTCGTCGGCAGGCACATACACGGCCTGCACGGAGGTGATACTTCCCTTCTTCGTAGAGGTGATGCGCTCCTGCATCGTACCCATTTCAGAAGCCAGCGTGGGCTGATAACCCACGGCACTCGGCATACGGCCCAGCAGAGCCGACACCTCAGAACCGGCCTGGGTGAAACGGAAGATGTTGTCGATGAAGAACAGGATGTCGGCCGATGCGCCGTCCTTGCCTCCACCGTCGCGGAAGCCCTCTGCCACGGTCAGACCCGAAAGGGCAACCGAGGCACGTGCACCCGGCGGTTCGTTCATCTGGCCGTAGACCAGGGTGGCCTGGCTCTTCTTCAGCTCTTCGGGGTCGACAAGCGAGAGGTCCCACTTGCCCTGTTCCATAGCTTCCTGGAACTTCTTACCATAGCGTACAACGCCCGACTCAATCATCTCACGAATCAGGTCGTTACCCTCACGAGTGCGCTCTCCTACTCCGGCGAACACTGAATATCCGTTGTGGCCTTTGGCAATGTTGTTGATGAGCTCCATGATGAGCACCGTCTTACCCACACCGGCACCGCCAAACAGACCGATCTTACCACCCTTCATGTAGGGCTCCAGCAGGTCGATCACCTTGATACCCGTGGTGAGCACCTCCTTCTGAGTGGACAGTTCCTCAAACTTCGGGGCCTCACGATGGATGGGATAGGCACCCTTCATGTCGAGCTGTTTCATACCGTCGATGGGCTGGCCAATCACGTTCAGCATGCGGCCCTTGATCTGGTCGCCCGAAGGCATCACGATGGGCGAACCCATGGGGATGGCTTCAAGACCGCGCTGCAGTCCGTCGGTATTGTCCATAGCCACGCAGCGAACGGTGTCTTCACCGATGTGCTGCTGCACCTCTACAATCAGGTCGCGGCCGTCGGGACGGGCGATTCTCAAAGCATCATGGATTTTTGGCAACACTTTCTCCGCCTCCAGTCCCTCGGTATCGAAATAAACGTCGATCACGGGACCGATAATCTGGGAAATGCGTCCTTTAATCTGTGTCATAATTCTATTATTGTTTTAAGTTAAGTGTCTATTTTTTATGGTATTTCAATAATTGTGTGCAAAGGTACGGACTTTTTTTCGACTATCCAAATTTTTCTCTCCATTTCTCACAAAAAGAACTTCTGTTTTATAAACACTACTGAAGTTTCGCGAGCTCCACTTCATTGGGCCTCATGGGCCTAAAGGGGAGCGAAAGGGGAGAAAGGGGACGATAGCCTTCTAAGTTAGCTTTCATGACGATTAGTACCGACCGCATCGTAGATCATCGCTATGCGCGTCATTGATAATCGCTGAACATGTCGCAGATAATCGCTGACCGCATCGTAGATCATCGCTATGCGCGTCGTAGATAATCGCTGAGCCTGACGGACATACATAAAGATTGTCGCTACAATCAACATGTTTTTGACACATCCTCAAGCATTTTGGCCCCCAAAAAACAAAAAAGCAAAAAAGACCTCACAACCTCACACGACAGGCCTGAAAGCCCGATGTACAGGGGCTTAGAGGCATGTGAGGTTTCTGTGAGGTATCTCACACAAACCTCACATGACTCCACCCTTTATCCATCGGGGTTTGCGGGGAGTTATGTGAGGTTGTGAGGTTATTTTAAAAAAAACTTCCTAACTATTCAGGAGCCCATATCAAGGGTAAGGCGGAAACCGCCAGCAGCTTCATATGCACAGAAAAAACAATCCGGCAAGTCCACAGTTATTGTATGCCGTCGGCGCGGAGTTTCTCCTGCCACTTCCACGCGGAGCGGAGCACATCGTCGATGTCGGCCTCGGCCTTCCAGCCAAGCACACGGTTAGCCTTGTCGACATTGCCCCATACTTTCTCGATGTCGCCCTCGCGACGAGGAGCATAGCTCCAAGGCAGCTTAACGCCGGTGGCACGCTCGAAGCCCTCTACCACCTCAAGAGTGCTGAGGCCGCGACCCGTACCGATGTTGAACACTTCCACCGCGTCGGTATCTGCCACGTCAAGCACACGTGACATTGCCTTCACGTGGGCCTTCGCCAAGTCCACTACATAGATGTAGTCGCGGATGCAGGTATGGTCGGGCGTGTCGTAGTCGTTGCCAAAGATTTTCAGCTCTTTGCGGATACCGATAGCCGTCTGTGTGACAAAGGGGATGAGGTTCATAGGCACACCGTTGGGCAGTTCGCCAATCAAGGCCGTGGGATGGGCACCGATGGGGTTGAAGTAACGGAGGATGACTGCTTTGATGGGTGCACCGCTATGGATAAAGTCCTGAATAATCTCCTCGTTGATCTGCTTCGTGTTGCCATAGGGCGAGAGGGCTTTCTGGATGGGTGCTTCTTCCGTGACGGGCAGGTTCTCTTTCGTGGGCTGTCCGTAGACGGTGCAGCTGCTGGAGAAGATGATGCCCTTCACGTCGTATTTCGGCATCAACTCCAAGAGGTTCAGCAGCGACGTGATGTTGTTGCGATAGTACATCAGCGGCTTCTCCACACTCTCGCCTACCGCCTTCGAAGCGGCAAAATGGATGATGCCTGCAATGCCAGGATGCTTCTGGAATACACTTTCCAATGCCTTCATGTCGCAACAGTCCACCTTTTCGAAAGCCGGTCGGGTGCCCGTGATCTTCTCAATGCCGTCGATCACCTGAGCATTGGAGTTGGAGAGATTGTCCACGATCACTACTTCATAGCCTGCCTGCTGCAGTTCCACAGTGGTATGACTGCCGATAAAGCCCGTACCACCCGTTACGAGAATTTTCTGTTTCATCTGTATATCGTTTATTGTTCTTTGCGTGCAAAATTACGAAAAAAACAGGGAAGGACAAAGAATTTCACGAAAAAACACTACCTTTGCACACGAAAAAACAACGACTATCCATCATGAGTAGAAAAAAGAAACCATTACCTATATTAGAAGAAGTCACCATTGAGGCTTGCGCCGCTGAAGGGAAATCATTGTTCCATTGGAACGAACTCGTAGTTTTCGTGCCGTTCTGCGTGCCGGGCGATGTGGTGGACGTGCAGATCAAGCGGAAAAAACACAGCTTCGCCGAAGGCGAGGTGGTGCGTTTCCATAAATATAGTAATGTACGCGCGACACCCCGTTGCCAGCACTTTGGCGTCTGCGGCGGATGCAAATGGCAGAACTTGCCCTACGAGGCTCAGCTGAAGATGAAGCAACAACAGGTTTACGACCAGCTGACGCGCATCGGGCATTTGGAATTGCCAGCCGACATCTGCCGCCCCATCCTTGGCTCTGTGGAGCAATACGGCTATCGGAACAAACTCGACTTTAGCGCCTCCAACCGCCGTTGGCTGACGAAGGGGGAGATAGAAGCCTCCCCCACCCCCTCAGAAGGAGGAGAGACAGGAAAGAGCCTGAAGGACATTCCTGCCCTGGGATTCCACATCACAGGGGCCTTCGACAAGGTGCTGCCCATCGAACTATGCCACCTGATGCACCCGCTCCACAACGAGATACGCAACGCCATCCGTGACTATGCCCTCGACAACGGCCTCACTTTCTTTGACCTGCGGCAGCAGACGGGTCTGTTGCGCGATGTCATCATCCGCAATTCCAATTCGGGCCAATGGATGGTCATCATTCAGTTCCACTTCGACGACGAGGAGAGCCAACAACAGGCACAAGGCCTGCTGCAGCATATCGCCGACCGTTTCCCACAGATCAGCTCCCTACTCTATCTCGACAACCAGAAGTGCAACGACACCATCGGCGACCAGGACATCATCGTCTTCCGCGGCGACGACCATATCTTTGAACAGATGGAGGACCTGCGCTTCAAGGTGGGTCCCAAATCGTTTTATCAGACAAATACCGAACAGGCCTACCACCTCTACAGCGTGGTGAGGGAATTGATGGAAGCCCCCCTCCCGTCCCCCCCAAGGGGGGAGACCTCAGAGCGGCAGGCTAACAAGGGAAGCGCATTTGGAGCCTCCCCCCTTGGGGGGGATAAGAGGGGGGCTTCTCTCATCTACGACCTCTACACCGGTACGGGCACCATCGCCTGTTTCGTGGCGCGCCAGGCTCGGCAGGTCATCGGCATCGAGTACGTGCCGGAAGCTATCGAGGATGCGAAGGTGAACGCTGCACTTAACGGCATCGAGAATACCTTATTCTATGCGGGCGACATGAAGGATATCCTCAACGACGAGTTCATTGCCCGACACGGCCGCCCCGACATCATCATCACCGACCCGCCTCGCGCCGGCATGCACCCCGACGTGGTGCAGACCATCCTACGCGCAGCACCTGAGCGCATCGTCTACGTCAGCTGCAATCCCGCCACGCAGGCACGCGACCTGCAGACGCTCTGCCAAGACTACGACCTCCGTGTCATTCAGCCCGTCGACATGTTCCCACATACCCCCCATGTCGAGAACGTCGTCCTGCTCACAAAGAAGTAAACAACAGATTGCGCGGTTTCATTATTTACCGCAAATCACCTCGTCAAGTGCCGCAAATCACAGTATGACTTGCGGCACCCTCTTTTTCCAAAAATTCCAAGTCCTCTTCTCTACTTGATGACTTTTCTTCCGTTGATGATATACATACCGTGAGGCAGCGACTCGTAGTTGCCGTCGAGCTTCACGCCATGCAACGTATATACCCCATCCATCACGTTCCTCTTGGAATCGTCCGCCACATCCATATTCACCTGCTCAATGCCATTCACGTCGGGCAGGTTGTCCAGGTCAAAATCCTCGTCCAACTCGATGATGGTCTTGAAGTCCTTCCAATATTCCGCCTGCTCGTAGGCCTCCTTCGCTCCCTTCGGCACATACAGCACGGCATCCTCCATGATGTTGTTGAAGGGCGACACCTGACGGTAATACTCGCCCCCTTCGCCAAGTTTACGTGATATTTCCGTATAGGGAGGTAACGGATTGAACATCACCACTTGCTGCAGGCTGCGGCATTCAGCGAAAGCACCAAGTCCCAGATGATGAAGATGTTCAGGCAAAACAACTTTTTGAAGACCGCCACAGCGATAGAATGCTAAAGAATCGATACTGTTCAAACTCTCAGGAAAGACGACAGTACAAATTTTACCTGAATGAGCAAATGCGCCACTGACTATCTTCATAAGATACTCAGGCTGTCGGCCTCCAACAGGATGTGGGGATACTGGTGGGGGCGGCACGAAAAGAGGAATGCTGCCACAAGATATAGACAAAAATACTTGAGTGTTTCCTTCATAATCATGAGTATGTTTCATGAATATAACGGAAAAAAGCGGGATTTATTGTGTATTCGTCGAAAAAAACTACTGAACTTTTCCATCAACAACGGTGATGGTGCCGACGAGCCATTCGGTGAAAGGTTCCTCGCGGGTGAGGGGATGGAAGTCGAGAACGGTGCCATCGGGGCGGCACACCACGACACACCGCCCCATGTCCTGTCCATCGACGACAACGTGGTGGGCTGCCATGCGCCGCAACTTCTGAGATTCTTTCATACCTTTCAATTTGCCCCTTTCCTTCAATCCGCTTAATTCGATAAATTCTTGGTCGTAAAAAAATGCAGTCGATAAATTCGTGGTTGAATGATACTCACCTGACTTGAATGTCCTGCGGACGACCTTTCAGTTCAAGAGGCTTGCCGTTCGGGGGAACCGGACGACGCTCTGGAACAGGTAGCGGCTCCCTGTCTGAGGGTCTGCGCTCGTCGTCTTGCACCACAGCAGCAGCGGTAGAGTCGGTTCGGTTGCGGAGCGTATCGCCCTGCATGTTGGCAGCATTGTCTACCTGTGTGGAGTCTTTCTTCGGCTCCTCCATCTTCACCTTGAGCAGTTTGATGTTATCCACCATCATGAGTTTCAGCGTGGTCTGTGTGGCATTCTGATTAGTGCCGATGTAGAAGAGGGCTTCCACAGCATCCACGCCGCGCTTGCCCTTGTCGAGAATCTCGAGGTCGTAGTGTCCGTGCGAACTGATATGCATGACACGCGAGGCCACGCTGTCGTTCTTGAAGCGCACCACCAACTGGGCAATGCCGTTGCGCGAACCCTCCTGGAAGAGGAACTCCGTGTCGAAACTCAGGGTGAAACGCTCTCCGCGATGGAAGGCTGTGTCGGCCTCCACACGATACTGCACATGGTCGTAGAGCGGCAGAGGCATCAGCACCAAAGAGTGCTCGCCTGGCCAAACGTTCATAGCCTCGCCCTCGACGCCAGCCTTGCGGTTGAGGTCGCTAATGGTAGCACCAAGTGCTGTGGCCTCTTTCTCCATGCGCTCAGCCACTTTCTGATAGATGGAATGCAAGCGGTCGGCATGACGCGTATAATAGACCATCGAAGAGTCGAAGTCAGCTTCCGTCACCCCATGTTTCTTCAGGGCTGCCAAACGATAGAGCCGTGAGTCATAGGCGCGATTGTCGCTCTCCTGTTCTGTGGCCATCGCATCGGCCAGATGGTAGTCATAGAGAATCTCTGCCATCTCATCAGGCTGGATAATCTCACGCGGCACCGTAGGTTTGCAAGAAACAATGAGAAGGCTGATGAGTAAAAGTATCGACAGTCGGGGAACAAGAAACGGAGAGCGAGATATATCATTGAGGAGCACACTTTTTAGAAAAGCGACGAATGTATTCTCGCTCCTCACTCTCCACTTCTCGCTACTCGAAGAAAGATAGTTCCGCCCAAAAAGATTGTACCGACGACACCTCTTACTCATGATTCGTACCCAAAGATTCCTTCTTGTTGTCAAAGAATAGACTCAACTCATTGCGATAGAAAATCAGCAGGAGGATGACACCCACAGAAACGCAGGCATCTGCGAAGTTGAAGACCGGACTGAAAAAGACGAAGGGCTGGCCTCCCCAGACGGGAACCCACGCGGGCCATGTGGTCTCGATGATGGGGAAATAGAACATGTCCACCACCTTTCCCAAGAGGAAGGGTGCATATCCTTCACCAAACGGCACGAAATAGGCGGCATCGAAGGGATGCGACGCGCTGAAAATCATGCCGTAGAACATACAATCGATGATGTTGCCTGCCGCTCCAGCCATAATCATGGAGAGACAAACGACATAGCCCCGCGAAGCACTCCGCTTGACCAACTGCATGATATACCAACAGATGGCGACGATGGCGACAATGCGGAAGGTGCTGAGAATGTACTTGTTGATGAACGTCATGCCAAAGGCCATCCCGCTGTTTTCCACAAAGTCGATGTAGAACCACGAGGTCACCTCGATGCTCTCATGAAGCCGCATGTTTGTCTTGACCAGAATCTTGATAACCTGGTCTATCAGCATCAACACCACAACAAGAATAACGGCCAAGCGACCGTCGTGAGACTTTTTCATTTCCTCACTCCTAACTCCTAATTTCTCACTCCTAATGTTTCTTCTGCATCTTGCTCTCCACGCTCAACGTAGCATGGGGAACGGCGCGCAGACGACCTTTGGGAATGAGTTCGCCAGTCATGCGGTCGATGCCATAGGTCTTGTTCTGGATTCTAACCAAGGCTCCTTCGAGGCCCTGGATGAACTTCTGCAGACGACCAGCCTGAAGCATCAAGTCCTCCTTGCTCTGGGTGGCGCTACCCTCTTCCAGCACTTTATAGGTAGGTGACGTGTCGTCCACATCGTTGCCGTCGAGGTTCATCAGCTGGCGCATCATCTCGTTGTAGTCGTGACGTGCCGTAGCCAGTTTCTCGTCAATAATCGCTTTGAACTCCTCGAGTTCCTCGTCGCTATAACGTTTTTTCTCTGACATATACAATTTAATATTTATGGATTGATGATTTACTATGATACTTTTTCCACCTTGATGTTCATCTCGAAGTCGTCGAAGTCAATGCTTGGACCATCGTTGTCTTCGAAGATAATCTGGTCAGCCAGCACAGAAGTTGCGATGTCCTTTCCGTAGGCTTCCACCGACTGACGTACGAAGTCGTTGGCCCCACCCAGGAAGACTCGCACCCGGTCGGTAATCTCGAAGCCATTGTCCTTACGCAGGTTCTGCACGCGATTGATGATTTCGCGCGACATACCCTCGCGACGCAATTCGTCGGTCAGCTCTATCTCGAGAGCCACGGTCAGGTTGCCCTCATTCGCAACGAGCCAGCCCGGAATGTCTTCGCTGATGATTTCCACATCGGAAGCTTCCACGCGGGCATTCTCCCCGTCAACAACAAGGTCGATGAATCCCTGCTCTTCCAACTGGGCGATTCCCTCTTGCGAGAGCGTGGTCATCTGGGCGGCAATGCCCTTCATGAGCTTGCCGAACTTCTTACCCATGGTGCGGAAGTTACACTTCACCTTCTTCACCAGCACGCCGGAACCTTCCACAAACTGCAGCTCTTTGACGTTCACCTCGTTCATGATAAGGTCTTTCACGGCCTCGATATGCTGACGCTGCTGCTCATCGATGGCGGGCACCATGATGCTCTTCAGCGGCTGGCGCACCTTGATGTTCACCTTGCGGCGCAAGGCAAGCACCATCGACGTGATTTTCTGTGCCATCTGCATGCGAGCCTCGAGGTCGATGTCGATGAGGCTCTCGTCGGCTACGGGGAACTCATCCAGATGTACGCTGTCCAGCTTGCCGCCAAGGTCCTTGTAGAGCTGATCGGCATAGAACGGAGCAAAGGGTGCCAGCAGCTTAGCAACGGTCATCAGACAAGTGTAGAGCGTCTGGTAGGCGCTGGCCTTGTCGGCACTCATGTCCTTACCCCAGAAGCGTTTACGGTTCAGGCGGACATACCAATTGCTGAGGTCGTCGTTCACGAAGGCATCGATCAGTCGGCCGGCACGTGTCGGCTCATAGTCAGCCAAAGCGTCATCCACACCTTTGATGAGCGAGTTCAGGCACGAGAGGATCCAACGATCTATCTCTGGCTTGTTTGCATCGGAGCAGTCGGTTTCTACAGAAAGTGAGGGTTCCCAACCGTCCACATTGGCGTAGAGGGCGAAGAAACCATACGTATTATATAAGGTACCAAAGAACTTGCGGCGCACCTCATCCACGCCAGCAGGATCGTACTTCAGGTTGTCCCACGGCTGGGTGTTGGTAAGCATGTAGAAACGTACGGCATCGGCGCCGTTGCGCTCGATCTCGTGGAAAGGATTCACCACGTTACCGATGCGCTTCGACATCTTGATACCCTTGGCATCGAGCACGAGACCGGTAGAAATGACGTTCTTGAAGGCGACGCTATCGAAACACATGGTACCGATGGCGTGGAGCGTAAAGAACCAACCGCGCGTCTGGTCAACACCCTCGTTGATAAAGTCAGCGGGGAAGGCTGTACCATTGTCGATGGCCTCGCGGTTCTCAAACGGATAATGCGCCTGAGCATAGGGCATGGCCCCTGAGTCGAACCACACGTCGATGAGGTCTGATTCGCGATGCATCGGCTTGCCTGTGGGACTCACCAGCACGATGTCGTCCACGTAGGGACGGTGCAGGTCGATGCGATCGTAATTCTCCTTCGACATGTCACCTGGCAGGAAGCCCTGGTCCTTCAGCGGATTGCTCTTCATGAACCCAGCTTTCACGCTCTTCTCTATCTCGGCGTAGAGTTCTTCCACAGAACCGATGCACAGTTCCTCGCGGCTATCCTTGTTGCGCCAAATGGGAAGCGGTGTTCCCCAGAAGCGTGAACGAGAGAGGTTCCAGTCGTTCAGGTTCTCAAGCCAATTGCCAAAGCGTCCGGTACCCGTCGACTCGGGTTTCCAGTTGATGGTCTTATTCAGTTCCACCATTCGCTCTTTGCAAGCTGTGGAGCGGATGAACCAAGAATCGAGCGGATAGTAGAGCACGGGCTTGTCCGTACGCCAGCAATGCGGGTAGTTGTGCACATGTTTCTCTATCTTATAGGCCGAACCTTCCTGCTTCATCTCCATACAGATGACGATATTCAGGTCCTCAGCCTTAGAGGCTTCTTTCTCGTCGTAGCCATTGACGTTGAATTTCGGATCGTAGGCATTCTTCACATAGTCGCCAGCATGATGGCTGTATTTCTCAACGTCGACACATGACTCCACGAACGACTCTGCCAGCTCGTCCATCACATAATACTTGCCCTGCAGGTCAACCATCGGGCGAGTCTCGCCACCCTTGTTGATGAGGAACAGCGAGGGAACGCCGGCATCCTTTGCCACTTTGGCGTCGTCGGCACCAAAGGTTGGTGCGATGTGCACGATACCCGTACCATCGTCGGTGGTCACATAGTCGCCAGGAATCACGCGGAAGGCTTTCTCCTCCATCTCAACGAAGCTGTCGTTGCCCACTCTGAATACCTTGTTCTCATGCTCCTCGGCATATTCCTTCACCCATGTGGCAGCACCGTCGTGCAGCTTCTCACAGGGCTTCACCCACGGCATGAGCTGTGCATAGTGCATCCCCACGAGGTCAACGCCCTTGTACTGGCCCACCACGCGATAGGGAATCACTTTGTCGCCGGGCTTAAACTCGTCCATCGGGGCGAACTCTCCCTCGGGCTTCAGATAGCTGTCTACCAAAGCGGCGGCCATGACGGCGGTAATCTTCGTGCCATTATAGGGGTTGTATGTCTGCAGCACGACGTAGTCGATGCGCGGTCCCACGCAGAGGGCGGTGTTGGAAGGCAAGGTCCAAGGCGTGGTGGTCCAGGCCAAGAACACGGGAGTGCCCCAACCTGTCATCTCCGGACGCGGGTCCATGATGCGGAACTGAGCCGTGACCGTCGTGTCCTTCACGTCGCGGTAGCAGCCGGGCTGGTTCAGCTCATGGCTGGAAAGACCTGTACCTGCGGCAGGTGAATAGGGCTGAATGGTGTAGCCCTTGTAGAGCAGCCCTTTCTGGTAGAGTTGCTTCAAGAGCCACCAGAGTGTCTCAATATATTTGTTGTCGTAGGTGATGTACGGGTTGTCGAGGTCTACGAAGAAGCCCAATTTCTCAGTCAGTTCGCGCCACTCGTTGGTATACATCATCACGTTCTCGCGGCATTTGCGATTGTAGTCAACGATGGTGATGGCCTTCTTGCCCTGCGCTTCGCGCTCTTGTTTGGCAGTCTCGTTCTCCACGATGTCAGCCTTGGTGATGCCTTCCTGCTTCTCCACACTCAGCTCCACGGGCAGCCCGTGGGTGTCCCAGCCAGCCTTACGCTTCACCTGGTAGCCTTTCATCGTCTTGTAGCGGTTGAACGCATCTTTCAAAGCGCGGCCCAACACGTGATGGATGCCGGGATGGCCATTGGCCGAAGGAGGTCCTTCGTAGAAAACAAACTGAGGATGACCCTCACGTTCTGCTATTGAGCGGTGGAACACGTCGGTGCGGTTCCACATTTCGAGCACTTCATTGTTGGTCTTGGTGAGATCCAAGCCCGTATGTTCGGCGAATTTCCTTGCCATTTCTTATAAGATTATTAATGTCAAAAAATACGTATTTTTAAAATCGGGTGCAAAGGTAACAATAAATAATCACATGGCAAAGCGATTTAGTATTTTTAATGATTAAGACCTTTTTAAGGGGATTAGCGTCGTCGTACATACTTCTGGCTAAAGACACAAGGGCGCGCCGCAGCACGCCCTTGTTAAAGAAAATGTTAACCGTGAAAAAACTTCGCGGCATTCAGAAAGCTATTCCATCGTTATCTTCTTTAGTGTATAGCCATAGCCCACAATAAGCATACCACCGCGCTCATCGACAATAGCCTTGTTTGCCTCTGTGTATGTGAACTCAAAGGGATTGGGAGTCTCGTCGGTGAGATCGAACTGGGCAACCACCTGATCCTCAGCATTGTCGCCCCACCAGGGCGTGGTGATGCGCAAGGCATGGTAGCCATCGGGCATGTCTATTATGTCGAAATACAAGCGTAGTTTCGCTCCGACCGGCACTGCTGCCATATCTTCTGCGGAAACGAGCACGTTGCTTTCACCCCAGTTAATGTTGGTAGAGCCTTCCCAAAGCACCGTCTCAGCAGGGGCTACACCTTCTTGAATCACGACTTTGGTCACCTTGTAGCCATAGCCTACAATCAGCATACCGCCACGCTCGTCGACAATGGCTTTGTTGGCATCGGTGTAGGTGAACGCGAAGGGGTTGGGCGTATCGGCTGTGAGGTCGAACTGGGCAATCACCTGATCCTCGGGGTTGTCGCCCCACCAGGGTGTGGTGATGCGCATGGCATGGTAGCCATCAGGCATATCGACCATCTCATAGTACACCAGGATAGTGGCGCCCACAGGGGCGGCAGCCATCTGTTCTGCTGTGATGAGCACATTGCTTTCACCCCAGTTGATGTCGGTTGCGCCTTCCCAAAGCACAGTCTCCTTGATGCCCGGATCGACATAAGCCTCGCTGCTCACAGTGAACAGGCCGCAGCCATAACGTGCGCCATCAGCCTCAATGCTTACCGGATAAGTTCCCTCTGCCATATTGGGAACATCGAAAGTGATTTTACCATTGGCGAAAGACACGTTGCCGGCTTCCTGCTTGCCGATGAAGACCTTTGTCACATTAGACACATTTGCACAATCGATGGTCTTGGTGGTTCCAATGGTGAGCCAACGCGACTTGCCATCGCTGGCCAATGCAGGGTCTCCTTCGGCAGGAAGGACCACGATTCTGCAGATGCGTGAGGTGGATAGCCCCTTGGTGGTCGTGGCCACAATCTTCAAGATGTGCTCGCCGGCCAGCAGAGGCATGTCGATGGTCAGACCTTCGGCCACCTGATCGTCGTCGATGAACCAAGTGACGGTGGTGTAACGAGCAGGGGTCACCTTCACTTCGAATGAGAAATTCTGAGTGCGCTCAATGGTCATGATGACACCAGGTTCCCCACCTGTGCCTTCAGGGATGTCCGTGTTCAGTATGCGGGGGTAGTCGTCTTCGCTGGACGTAAAGAAGGGATCCTCTTCAGAGGAACAGGCCGTAAAGGCAACAACCAATAAACAATAACCGATAACCGTTATTGCATGGCGCATTTTATCTATTGTCGTTTTCATATCAATCTTTGTTTTAATGTTAATCGTCTATGTTTATTCAACATGAATATCTGCCACGTCCCACCAAAGACGCATGTGCCAGTCGTCCTTGCCTCCCATACGGTCGAGGGCAGCTTTGTAGTTCTCGCTGTTATACTGGTTCTCAAGGATGGGATAGCGCAGACGGGTAGGCGTCTGTTTGTTGGGCTCATCGTTGTTGAAATCAGGTCGCGTGGGCAGTTTCGTGCGGTCGGCCAACACGGGATAGTCTGAACGGCGCAGGTTTGCCCAGGCCTCTGAGGGATTCATCGTGTGTAGAATCCATGCCTGCGTATTGATGGCCTCCTTGGCATTTGTGGTGAGAACGCCAGTAGTAAGGAGTCCGTCGATATAAGTATCAATTTCGTCGTCGGAAATTTTATCCTTGCTCTGCAGATAGTGATCATTCATCCATTGCATGGAAGCCTTCACGCCAGCCTTGAAATGTTCTTCAACGCTGCCGTCAACATTCCATCCCTTCAGCTTGGCTTCGGCCAGCAGGAACTCCACCTCGGCAGAGTTGATGAGCGCGCCCGGACAGTCGGGCATCTCAAAGTCGATGCTGAGGAAAGGACGCAACATACGTGCGTTGAAGTTATTTTGGTCGAAACCAACTTCAGGATACATGGCTACATACCTCTCAAGCGTTGGAATTTCACTATTTGCCGGAGCATTCACCCAATCACTCCACCACGCGGCACCAGGTACGCACGCTGTATAGGTTTCGGTGCGTTCCAAATAGGCAACCACTTCGTCTGTGACGTCAATGTTCCACTCGCGGTCAGGTTTCACTTCGGCACGCTTCGTGTTGATGTAGTGGCGGCAAATACGATACAAACGAGGGTCGTTGTTGTTCTTCAGAATATCGAAAAACGTTGAACATACAAATGTGGGCGACGTAGGATCTTGTCCGTAGAGAATCTCGCCAAGAGCATTCACGCGGAAGTCGAGGTCGCGGGAGCCGTCGTAGAGGGTGAAGGGACCATCGGTGTAGATGATGTAGGCATCCTCGGCGGCATTTCTGATGTAGCCACCAGCAGCACTGAGGGCTTTTTCGAATTCCTGCTGGGCCTTAGTGGGATTGATATCGCTGATGCGCATGGCATAGCGAAGGCGCAGGGTGTTGGCATAGCGTTTCCATGCTGAAGCATCGCCGCTCATGCTTGTGACATCGCCGCCGATGCGGTCGCTGCCAGTACCGAGCTGTTCAACGCAGGCGGCAAGTTCATCGAAGAAGAAGTTATAGATATCTTCCTGCTTGTCGTACTTCGGGTTGGAAATGCCTTCCGTGAATCCCTTGCCGGCATCCATACAAGGTATATCACCGTAGATGTCGGTAAGGACATTCATCAAATACACACGGTGAATGCGCAGGGCAGCATTGGTATTGGGCTTATCGGCGGAGTTGGCGATAGCATCGACAAGATTCTTGATGGCCACGGCATAGAACTGATCCCAAACGAGACGCATTTGGTCATCCTGCGGGTGAACGTCGCCTGCATAGTTCGATACGTTCCATCCGCCAGCAAAGTGCTGAGTAAATCCTGTTATGTAGCTGCGGTAGGTATCCATGAATCCGAAGTCACCATAGGTCTGCAGCAAAGCTGTTGTGAGCTGGGCGCTGGGATCGATTGTGACACCTTTCGTGCTATCTTCGTTAAGATCCTGCATATAACTGTCGCTGCAGGCGGTCGTTACGAACAAACCACAACCCAAAACAAACACAGCGACGACATTCTTTATCTTATTTTTGAACATAGTTTATTCCTCCTCATTAGAATTTTACATTAACATTGAAACCGTAGCTGCGGCGTGAGGGCAGCGATCCGTATTCGAGACCAAGACCTGAAGTGTTGTAGCCTGAATCTGGGTCAATGTTAGGAATGTTCTTCCAAACGATGAACGGGTTGCGGGCCACAAACGAAACGTTAAGACCTTTCACCACCTTTCCCAGCCACTTTTCGGGGAAGGTGTAGCCGAAGGTAATCTCACGACACTTCACATAGCTGTTGTCGTAAATGAACATAGAAGGACAGTTCTCTGAAGCTGACTTCCAGTATGACTCGGGATTCACTGCAATATCATTCTTACGGTATGTGCCGTCGCCGTTATCGATGACACCATCCACGATGAGACCTCTGCAGTTGCCAGCAGCACGCCACTCGTCGAGTGTCATGTTAGCCTGCTTGCGATTTTCTTCCGACTGATACCATTCCTCACGGCCTTCCAGAGTTCCCTTTGCCCTACCTGTGGCATAAGCGGAACGCATCGACATGGAGAAGAGATCGGCACCCACTTTCACGTCGAAACCAGCAGAGAGCCGGAAGTTCTTATAGCTGAATGTTGAGTAGAAACCTCCCGTCCAGTCCCATGAAGCATTGCCCAAGGTGCGAGTCTTTTCGCTTGTAATAGGCAGGCCGGTTTCTCCACTAATGATCACCTTTCCGTCGGAAGTCCGCATGTAGTCCCTGCCAATGATGGAACCAAAGTTCTTACCGACCTCTGCACCCACGCTGACGCCACACCAGGTAGCCTTCTCCAGTTCGAAGAAGTCCATGCCTTCTACAAGCGACTTCACTTTGTTCTCGTTCTTCGAGAAATTCACACCGGCATCCCAGGCGAAGTCCTTGACTTGCAGCACACGGCCGTTAAGCGCCAACTCAATACCCTTGTTCTGGATTTCACCAGCGTTGATGAGCCTATAGTTGTAGCCAGAGGTCGACGAAGAGGCAAGACCGATAATCTGATCCTTTGACAACTGATTGTAGTAAGTGAAGTCAAGCCCCAACCTGCCATTGAAGAACTTCATTTCCAAGCCCAATTCAAACGAATTAGTGCGCGTGGGCTTAAGGTCTTTGTTCGGCTGGGTGGTATTGTTGATCATGCCAATGACGAAACCACCGTAGCTGTATTTCGCCGTAGAGTAGTTCAATGACAGCTGATAGGGATCTGTATCGCTACCTACCTGTGCCCATGAAGCGCGTACCTTACCGTAGTTGATGAGGTTCTTGTTCTTGATGAACTCTGAGAAGACGATGCTACCCGAGAAAGAGGGGTAGACATATACATTATTATTAATAGGTAGCGTCGAAGACTTGTCACCACGCAACGTAGCTTCCAAATAGTAGGTGTGCTGATAACCTACGCTGGCGCTGCCAAAAAGCGAGTTGATTTGCTTCTTGTAAGTGTTCTGCTGAATGCTCTGCTCGGCATAATTCATAATGGCCACGATGTCTTTCATCTGCTGGTCCATGCCGGTGAACACATCTGTCTTGTTGTCAACCTTGAAGATGTTGCCACCAAGCGTGGCATTCACGTCGAAGTCGCCAAACTGGTTGTTGTAGAGGGCCAGCAACTCGGCGTTCAGCGTGCGGTTGTTGAAACTCTGTTTCTGCAACTGGCCCGCAAGCTTGCCGGGAGTGGTACGAGCGATGAAGTCCTCAAACTCCATGAAGTTCATGTCCGTACCGACGGTTCCCTGAAGCTTCAGGTGGTCGGTGATGTTCCAGATAGCCTTACCCGTGAGACGGAACACGTCCTTCGCCGATGTGTTCTTGTTCTTGAACAGGTCCCAATAGGGGTTCTTGTTATACTGGTCGTTACCATTCCAGTTGGCATACTCTCCGTCGGCTGTCTCATAGTTCTTCAGCCACGACTGGTTATAGGTACCAGCCAAGGTCATGAGATTCTTACCAATATTACTCTGTGAGTCGCCGAGCGCAGGACGGTTCTTCACATCTTCACGTGTGTAGTTTGCTGTGAAATCGAGGTCTACGGGACCGGCCGAGGTGGTTACACGAAGGTTAAAATTGTCGCGGCTCATGTGCGTATTCGGAAGAATGTCCTTGTTGCGCATGTCCGTCACACTAAAGCGAACACCGGTCTTGCCGGAGTTGACGGAGAGAATCGCGGTGTTCTGCGTTGTCAAACCCGTGCGGAAGAACTCGCTGGTATTGTTGGGATACATCAGGAACGGGCGCTTCACATGGTCGAAATACTCCACCATCAGGTCGTCGGCCTTTGCACCCCAGCTGGAATTGGTTCCAGAGGTTGCCGTCGGACTGTAAGCTCCGCTATAACCCATACCATACACTTGCTGGATGTCATCCCATTTTGCCAACTGCTGGTCGATGGTAAGCGAACCATTATACTCTACGCTGATCTTATCCTTGTCGGCCTTCTTCGTCGTAATCAGAATCACACCGTGCGATGCACGGCTTCCATACAGGGCAGAAGCAGCCGGACCTTTCAGCACCGTCATATTCTCGATATCATCCGGGTTGATAGCCGAGATTCCGTCGCCCAAGTCATATCCGCCCTCAAGGCCAGCACTTCCGAAATTAGTATTGTCGAGGGGTACGCCGTCAACGACATAAAGTGGTTGGTTGTTGCCCGTCATCTCCGTGTTACCACGAAGCAACACACGGGTCGAACCAGAAGCACCGCCTGCCGTGTTCTGAACGACAAGACCAGCCACCTTACCCGACAGCGAGTTGATGACATTGGTCTCCTTGGCCTTCGTCAGTTCTTCGCCTTTCACCTCGGCCACTCCATAGCCCAGCGCCTTACGTTCACGCTTGATGCCAAGGGCGGTCACCACCACTTCGCTCAGCACGGTCTTGTCTTCGTCCATGACGATTCTCATGCCCTGCTGTGCCTTCACGGTCTTTGTCGTGTAGCCCACGTAGCTCACTTCCAACACATCACCAGGCTTACACCTGAGCTTGAACACTCCGTCGAAATCTGTCACCGTTCCGTTGTTCGTTCCGGCAACCTTCACCGTGGCACCGATCATCGGACCACTCGCATCCTCTACCGTACCAGTAATTTCCTGGTCGTCGGGAGCTGCCACCGCTACTCCAGCATGTGCTGACACCCGCGCCATCAATTCGGAGGGCATCCACATCACACCTGCGGCAAGCAGACAGAGAAACATTTTTCTTTTCTTCATCTTTAATCTTGTTTTTAAACTATAATATGTTATTCTTTTTTTTGCTGCAAAAGTACGGCTTCTGCGAACTTTAAAGGTTTGAAAGCATTCAGAAAAGCTTTGAAATCTGAAATATGTCAATTTTCAAACTTTTTCAGCCCCAAAAGGCTGCCTCTTGTAGGGACATTCTTTCATCTATTTCCGTGTCGGTCACATCTCGACGACGATGGTGTGTCGTCCCGGGGTGGCCTTCACCACGTGCCCGTCAATGGGTTCGCCGTCGAGCAGTAGCTGCCGGACTCCCGCCTGGTGCCCATCGGGATTCTTGACGACGATATCAAACTCGGCATTGCGTAGTATGCGATGCACGCGATATTCCTTTAGCGATGAGGGAATACAGGGGTCTATCTCCAGGCCGTCGTAGGTGGGACGAATGCCGAGAATGTATTGCGTGATGGTGATCCAGTTCCAGGCTGCCGTTCCTGTGAGCCAGGAGTTCTTACCCTCGCCCGGGCGAGCCGCCTCCTTACCGGCCACCATTTGGCAGTACACGTAAGGCTCCACCTTGTGGAGCTGCTGATCGCAAATCCAAGCAGGACATATCTTCGTATAGTGATTCCACGCATCGTTTCCCCGACGTGCTACGGTCTCGCCAATGATAACCCACGGGTTGTTGTGGCAGAAGATGCCAGCGTTCTCCTTATAACCGACAGGATAGCTCGATATCTCACCCATCTCGATGTAGTAGCGCGTGAAGGCGGGATAGTTCATCACCATACCATGCTCGCAGTCAAGATGCTCCTTGCAGGCATCAAGCGCGCGGTCTGTCATGCCCTCTTCCTGACCGATGCCGGCCATCGTGCAGAAGCCTTGGCTCTCTATGAAGATCTTTCCCTCCTCGTTCTCCTTCGAGCCAATCTTCCTGCCGTAGAAGTCGTAGGCGCGCAGAAACCAGTCGCCGTCCCAACCGTGCATCTTCACAGCTTCCACCATAGCGTCGATGCAACGCTGTGCGCGCTCCGCCTCCTCGTGCTTTGCGATTTTGTCGCAAAGCTCAACATACTGCTTACCTGTGAAGACGAAAAGACCGGCTATCATGAGACTCTCGGCCTGGGAGCCCTCGCTCTGGTTCTCTGTGGTTTGGAAGCTCTCGTTGGGATCCCATGAGAAGCAGTTCAGGTTGAGGCAGTCATTCCAGTCAGCCCGTCCGATGAGCGGCAGCCCATGAGGACCTAAGTTGTTGACTACATGGTCGAACGAAATACGGAGGTGCTCGAAGAGCGAAACCTCGGTGCCTGGCTGGTTGTCGAAAGGCACAGGCTCATCGAGTATGGCAAAGTCACCCGTTTCCTTGATGTAGGCCACGGTGCCAAAGATGAGCCAGCAGGGGTCGTCGTTGAAACCACCGCCAATGTCGTTGTTTCCACGTTTTGTGAGCGGCTGGTATTGATGATAGCAACCGCCATCGGGGAACTGTGTGGAGGCGATGTCGATGATGCGCTGTCGTGCACGGGCAGGTACCTGATGGACAAAACCAACGAGGTCCTGATTGGAGTCGCGGAAACCCATGCCTCGACCGACACCACTCTCGAAGAACGATGCAGAGCGCGAAAAGCAGAACGTGATCATGCATTGGTATTGATTCCAGATATTCACCATGCGGTTGAGACGCGCATCATCGCTGGTCAGCGTAAACTTCGATAGCAGGCCGTCCCACATCGCACGGAGTTCATCGAAGGCGGCATCAACAGCCTCCACGGCTGAAAAGCGCACAATCACGTCATGCGCCTTCGTCTTGTTGATGATGGTATGGTCAGAATCGCCAAGCGAGGTGATGAGACCGGGGGTATGCTCGCCAAACTTTTCGGCCTGTTCATTCTCCGCATAGCCGAGAAGGAAGATGTAGTCCTTCGACTCGCCCGGCTGAAGCACTACTTCCACATAGTGAGAGGCGATGGGGCTCCATCCGTGAGCCACCGACATGCCTGGCTTGCCGGCCAGAACGCTCTGCGGATTGGAGAAGTCGTTGTAGAGGCCCATAAACGTCTCGCGGTCGGTGTCGAAGCCGTCGGCTTTGGCATTACAAAGCGAATAGAAGGCATAGTGGTTGCGTCGCTCCTTGTATTCCGTCTTGTGGTAGAGGGTGGTAGACTCGACGGACGAACCGTCAATCTGGCTGTTTTCAATCTCGACCTCGCCCGTCGACCAATTACGCTGGAAGTTTTCCATATCGGTGGCGGCATTCCATAGGCACCACTCGGCCAGCGAGAAGAGCTTCAGCCTCTTCACCTCAGTCGTGTTGTTGCGAAGCGTCAGTTTCTGTACCTCAGCCCAAGTCTTCAGCGGCACGAAGAAGAGTACGCTGGCTTCCACGCCGTTCTTACTGCCCGTGATGCGGGTGTAGTTCATGCCGTGGCGGCACTCATACGAGTCGAGCGGCGTCTTGCATGGCTTCCATCCTAGACTCCACACACAGTCGCCTTCCTTGATATAGAAATACCTTCCACCGGCATCCATCGGCACACCGTTGTAGCGATAGCGGGTGATGCGGCGGAATTTGGCATCCTTGTAGAAGTCATAGCCACCGGCAGTATTGGAGATGAGACCGAAGAAATCTTCATTGCCCAAGTAGTTGATCCAAGGGAAGGGCGTGACGGGGTCGGTTATGACATACTCTCGGTTTCTGTCATCGAAATATCCAAATGATTTCATGATTGTTTTTCTAGAGTTTTCTACTATCATTGCAAGGGAATAGACCTTGTTGATGAGGGCATCGATCCGTCAACAAGTTACTCTGCCATCAGCAGGTCAACCAATCCCTTGTCTTTAAACGCATGCTTCTTCTGGTCCCAAAAACCGAAATCGGCATCGTAGCACCAAGTGGTCCACGCGATGTTGTTCTCCCTGAACACGGTCAGCATGTCTTTCGTCCACCGATAGGCAAGGTCGCGGTCGACGGTCTCATACACGCCCCACTCGCCACAGAACAGCTGGAGGTCGTACTTCCTCGCGGCTTCTATGGCATCGTTGAAGTCTGCGCGTATCTTGTCGATGTTCCACTCCTGCGTGAGGTAGGGCTTAAGCTGCTCCTTCAGCGAGTCGGGGGCTGCCTCATAGTCCTCCTTCGAGACGAGGATGCCTGGATAGTTCACTTTGCCCGTATATTTGCCGATGGGCGTCCACCAAGCCCCATAGTGCGTCAGGATCATGGGATTGTAGTAGTGGAACGAGAGGATGATGTTTTTGTCGCCCTCGGGTACTTTCAGATACTTCATGGTCTCATAGCCCTGCCAGAGGTTGCTACCTATCACCAATGTGCGTTGCGGTTCACGTTCGCGCAATGCCTTGTGCACCTTGACTATCAGTTGATTCCACAGTTCGTGGTCGTCGGCCACAGGCTCGTTCATGAACTCATAGGCCACGGAGTCGTTGCTATAGTCCTTCAGCACATCCGACAGCTGATACCACATATCTATCAAGTCCTGCTGAGCCTTCTCCGAGGAGAATAGTGTGTTGGCATCGCCGGCGCCTTCGTTCACGGCATTGAAATAATGCGAACGGATGATGTGTAGGTCGACGATGGCACGCAAGTGGTGCTTGCCACACTCGTCGAGGGCAAAGGTCAGCAAGTCCCAGGCTTCGGGCAACTTGTTGCCCTGCTCGTCCCAAAACTGCACCTCATCGATGGGAATGCGAACAAAGTCGAAGCCCAAGGAGTCGAGACGCGCAAAGTCGTCCTCCTGTATGTGCAGTCTGCGCGCCTCGCCACGATCTTCGTTGTTCTGCGAAAGCCAATGGCTCAGGTTGGTGCCGCGGTGGATGCGGAAGTTGTTCACTTCGCCAGTTGTCTCACTCTTCGTCGAGCAGGCCGAGAAGAGAATAGCCAATAAACAATAACCCAAAAACGTTATTGCAAAATGTCTTTTGTGTGTCATAATACGCATATTTATATCACTTATATTATTATTTATTAATTATTTAGTGCTTATTGTCAAAGATTCCCTTGAGCACCCAGTCGGCCTTGACCTTCATTCCGCTCTTGCGGTCGAAGATTCCGAAATGCTCTGGGCCGCTACCGAAGTTGTTGTTGTCCCATACGAAGGTGGAGAAACCACGCTTCATGGCCTCGCTGACGAGGAAATGGCAGTAGTAGGCCATGTTCTCGCGGATAAGGTCGGTCTGCCCACCCTTCTGACGGTCGGTAACGCCCCATTCACCCATAACAACGCCCAGTCCTTTGTCGCCCCAGGTGCTGACCACTTTGTCGAAAAAGTCAGTCATCGTCTTCTCGTCGCTGGGCGATGCTTCGCCCTTGTCCTTATAAGGCTCACCCCAAAAGTTATATTTACATTCCCCGGCATAGTCCCACGGCGTGTAATAGTGGAACTCCACACTCATGTAGTCGTTGCCGTTTCCCTCGTCGGTGGGAATGATGAAGTCGCCGTTATAGAGTCCGAAGTCAGGGTTGCACACGTAGGTCTGAACGATCAGGTGGCGCTTGGCATTGTTGCCGCCTGTTGCGCGTACCACGTCGACAAAGGTCTGGTTGTAAGCGTTCTGTACAGCCAAGTTCTCAGCCTCAGGCTTGCCCCAGTTGTCACGGATGTGAACCTCATTGGTGCCGGCAAAGGCCAAACGGTAGTCGTAGTTGGCGAATTCGCTGGCAATATTCATCCAAAGCAAAGCCAGTTTCTGGTTGTTTTCCTCTTGATATTGATAGGTGGGACGCCCCTCAAGCCACTTCTCGTGATGGGTATTGATGATCACCTTCAGGTCGTTGGCCAGACACCAGTCCACCACTTCTTTCACGCGGGCCATCCACGCCTTGTCCACACTCATGGCCAGCGGGTTCGTGATGTGGCATTGCCAGCGCACGGGAATACGTACGGCATTGAACCCAGCTTCCTTCACGGCCTTGATGGTCTTTTTCGTCACCACGGGGTTGCCCCATGCCGTCTCGGCCTTCTGGCTGTTGTCAACCATTCCGATGGTCATCGACTCACCATCTTGCCCGGGGGCCGAGCACTCCAACTGATTGCCCAGGTTCCAACCTACCACGCCCTTGTTCCATTCCTTTGCCGTGGGCTGGGCCATCATTGCCGCAGGAATCATCATACCTGCAACGAGCAGACAACACCATACGCTCAGATTGATTCTATTCATAACCTTTGATTGTTGTTCGATTTTCGAGCACAAAGGTACTACCAATAATAACATGTAAGGTTTGAGGGCATTCAAAAAAGGTTTGAATGCTCGCAAACGTTGAGATTCAAACCATTTCTGACAGGGTTTAGGTACAAATTACTGATACTTCGAAGGTGAAACGCCAAAATACTTTTTAAACACAGTACTGAAATACTTCGGGTTGTCGAAGCCGGCAAGAGCCGCAGCCTCGCTGACGCTACGACCGTCGCGCAACAACCCTGCGGCACGCTCCAGTCGTATGGTGCGGATAAAGTCCTGCGGCGACTTTCCTGTGTACGACTTCAGCTTCACGTAGAACAGCGTACGGCTCATGGCCATCTCGCGGCAGAGGCGGTCGATGGAGAAGTCGGAATCGCTCAGGTTCTCAACAATCAGGCGCGTGGCCTTGTCAACAAAATCTTTCGCGGCCCCCGAAGCTTCCCTGTCTTCCCCTTCCACGGAGCCTGCTGCAGAGAAGCCTGCTGCAGAGCTAAGCGCAGCCGAAGACACATCTTTCGGAGGGGATAAAAGGGGATCATCCTCACCATTTCGGGGCGAAGCTTCGCGGCTCTCGTCAGTCTCGGGTGTCTGGTTTTCCACAGCCTTCAGATACTCAATGGAAAGGCGCATATACTTCTCCTGCAGCTGATAGATGCGCCACGCGCCATAGAAAGCCAACAGCAGCAGGGCTATATAGACGCACCACATCCACCAACTGTTCCACCAAGGCTGCGCAATGGTGATGGTCAGCTCCTTCTCATCGACCACCTCACCACAGGTGCGGCTGATGCATTGCAGGGTAAGTCGATGTCTGCCAGGCTCCATGCTGACGAATCGGATGTATTGCTGGTCGGAAGGCTGACTCCACTCTCCGTTGTCAATCTTGTAGCGATAGTTGATGTCGAAATGGTTGCGCATGTTGACGCTCTCGAAGAAAAGGTCGAAGGTACGCTGACTGTATTTTAGGCTCAGTTTGTCCTGGGCAAGCATGCGATACACCTCCTCGTTGAACTTCTCCGGATACTTCGTCTTGCAACTGACACCGAGGATTTTCAGTTTGGCCGTGTAATTCAGCGCCTGCACGTTGGCGGGATGCACAACCACGGCACCCGTCGTGGAACCGAACAACACATCATTGTCGGGCAAGCAATAGACGGCACCACGTGCATACTCGCGGTCGAGGCCGTAGCAGTAGTCCACATTGACGGCCTTCGACTTATCCGTGGGCGACACAAAAGCCAAGCCTTCTTCCGTAGCTATCCAGATGCGACCGTCGCGCGCCTTCGTCAGGCTGCTCACATGGTTGGATGGCAAACCATCGGCAATGGTCAGTTGGCGGGCCTTCTTCTGCTGCAAATGCCATACGTAGACACCGCCACCCTCGGTGGCAATCCACAACTCCTGACCATCGATGAGCAGATGGTTCACAAAGATGTTGATGTCGGTGATACCCTCTGGAGCATAGTTCAGTTCTTCCACCTTCCCGCTGCCTGGCGTGACGAGTTTCAGGCCGAAAGCCGTTCCCACCGCCATCTGGCCAGAGGGCAGCTGGGCAATAGTCAGCACGTTGTCCACGGGGTAGTAGCGGCAGCGGCCCTGAGCATCCATCTGCAGCAGACTGCCACTAAGGCAGCCCGCCCACAGGTTGCCGCTGCGGTCGTAGCATAATGCATACACGTGGTTGTCTTTCAGCTGTCCGCCTGCAGTCGTGTAGAGCTGCCGGGCATTGCCACGGGCATCAATCTCGTAGATGCCCTTGCCGTAGGTAGAGACCAACACTTTCCCATCAGGACGCTTGCAGAAACTAAGTGCCACCGTACCCGAACAAGCGTGTTGCCATGTTCCTGAAGCTGTATTCAGAATGCTTACGCCGTTGTCGGTACCCATCATCAGCAAATGGTCCGACAGCGACAACACCGCATTCACATGGTCGTTGAGCAGACTTTGCTTGTTGTTCGTAATATGCTTGTAGACCGCCGTCGTACTGCCGATGGGACGGGCAATGTCTATCCCCCCCGTATAGGTGCCTACGACAATATTCTTCCATTGGTCCACGAGCATGCTGTAGACGCCGTTTCCGTGAAGCACTCCACTCTGCGACTCGTTGGCATCGAACAGCGGCGCAGGCTGACCGCTGCCGTCGCGACTCATCTGGTAAACGCCCTGCCCGTCGATGCCAATGAGCATCGTCGACTCGTCGTAAGGACAGATGCAACGTATGGGCAGGGAGAAAGTTCCCTTTAAGGTCTTCCCCACCACCAGTCCGCTGTCGTAGCCTCCCAACCAGAGCAGTCCCGTCAGCGCGTCGTAATAGGCACTTTCCACATTATAGGGCAGCAGCTTTCGGCCCCGCTCATCGTAGACGCCCTCGCGGCTACAGAACAGCAGGCCATCGTTCACTTTCACAATCTTGTTCACATAAACGCCCCTTAACACGGGTTTCAGCGTATGGCCATGAAGCAGGAAGACACCGTCCGACATAGCCAGATACATCTTTCCGCCATCAATAAAGATGTCGCTCAGCCCCTCGCGCTGCAGCTTCTTGGGGCCAAATGGAAGAAAACGCCCTTGAACAGGACTGAACTCAAAGAGATAGCCGCGGTTGTCGTACGCATAGATATGAGTTGAGTCCACCAATATCTTGATGACACGCGCACCCTTATGCGCATAAGGCAGGCCTTCGTCTAACGAAAAATTCCTCACCTCGCTGCCGTTGTAACGACTTACACCTTGTTTCGAAGACCACCATACAGCTCCGTCGGGCGTCTGACAGACGCAGAAGATGCGCTGATTGTCAAGCCCCTCCGCCTTTCCGATATGCGAGAAGACAAAGTCGCCAGTCTGCAAAGTCTGCCCTACAGCAGCCCCTGCCACCAAAACACATACCAGCAATGACACCTTGCGCAACAAAGACGAAAAAGCCCTGACGGCAAGCAATACATTATGTTCCATAGAGGTCAATAGCGATTATGAGTGGGCAAAAATACGAATAATCTCCCAAAAAGCCAAATGCTGACCTGCTTTTCAGATATAATAATTGTTAATTCCGATTTCGCCAGCACAGACGCCCCATGATTAATCTTCGTCGATTTTTCAATTATGAAGACAACAGGAACAACGAAGACCAATTCACCTCCTGAGATTTTGGGGTGATAGAATGTGTGGGAATGTTTCATAGAGATGATGTTTAGAGCTGTGAAATGCCATGTTTCAGGCGCTCTGAGCATATCTCTGAGCCGCTCTTAGATATCATTTCTGACGATGATCTGACACAAATCGCAACGTAAAGTGACGCTCATCTCGACGCGAAGTGACATCAATCACAAAAACGCCCCACAGAAACGGCGATTTCCAGACGTTCCATTCGCTAAAACAAGAGAAACCACCAACGTGTTTTATAAAAATGAACCGCCGCGAGAAGGAGCAGACCAGAGGGCTGACTCCTACTCGCGGCAGGAAAATGTGTTTTGAACAACAGATGCTGGGTGCTTAACCGAAGTAGCGCTTCAGCAATCCGGCGAAGCCTGCTCCGTGACGGGCCTCGTCCTTGGCCATCTCATGCACGGTGTCGTGGATGGCATCGAAACCGGCGGCCTTCGCGTTCTTGGCGATGCGGAACTTATCCTCGCAGGCACCAGCCTCAGCGGCAGCACGCTTCTCGAGGTTGGTCTTCGTGTCCCATACGCACTCGCCCAACAGCTCGGCAAACTTAGCGGCATGCTCAGCCTCCTCGAACGCATAGCGCTTGAAAGCCTCAGCCACCTCGGGATAGCCTTCACGGTCGGCCTGACGGCTCATGGCCAGATACATGCCCACTTCTCCGCACTCGCCATTGAAGTGGTTGCGCAAATCCTGAATCATTTCCTCGCTCACGCCTTCGGGCTTGCCGTCGCCAATCTTATGGACGGTGGCATAGGTCATCTCCTCGTCGGTGATTTCCTTGAACTTCGATGCGGGAACCTTACATACGGGGCACTTCTCTGGTGGCTCCGGTCCTTCATGGATATATCCACAAACGGTGCAAATAAACTTTTTCTTCATAATCTTTTGTTCGCTAAATGAATAATAGAATTTATCACTTGCAAAGATAGGCCTTTTCGCTTAATCTCGGAAAGAAATTAAGATAAATTAGGGAATAAAAAGATTCTCATTCTAAAAGCTGCTATTCCACGGTGACGCTCTTGGCGAGGTTTCGCGGTCGGTCAACGTCTTTTCCCTTGCACACGGCAATGTGGTAGGCGATGAGCTGCAAGGGGATGGAGGCGATGAGAGGCTGGAAGCATTCGAGGGTGTCGGGCAACTCGATGATATGGTCGGCGAACTGCCGAATCTGTTCATCGCCCGCCGTGACGAGTGCCGTGACACGGCCGCCGCGTGCACGCACCTCCTGAATGTTGTTGATGACTTTCTCGTAGAGCCTGTCGCGGGTGGCAATGACAAATACAGGCATCTCGGAGTCGATGAGTGCGATGGGGCCATGCTTCATCTCGGCGGCGGGATAACCCTCGGCATGTATGTAGCTGATTTCCTTTAACTTCAAGGCTCCCTCGAGGGCCACGGGATAGTTGTAGCCTCGTCCAAGGTAAAGACAGTTCTTAGCGTATGTGAAGATGGGCGCCAGGCGTTCTATCTGCTCGTTGGTCTTCAGTGCCTGCTCCATTTTCTCAGGAATGTGCGTCAGTTCGGCTACCATGGTTCTGTACAGCTCATCCGTCATGGTGCAACGCTCATGAGCCAGGCAGAGGGCGAGCATGGACAACACCGTCACCTGTCCGGTGAATGCTTTGGTGGAGGCTACGCCGATTTCGGGCCCCACATGGATGTAGACGCCAGTCTGCGTCTGTCGGGGTATGGAGGCTCCGATGGCGTTGCAGACGCCAAAGACAAAGGCTCCCGACCGACGGGCCAATTCGATGGCCGCCAACGTGTCGGCCGTCTCACCACTTTGCGAAATGGCAATCACCACATCGTCGGGGAAGATGACAGGGTCGCGATAGCGGAATTCGGAGGCATACTCCACTTCTACGGGAATGCGGCAGAGGCTCTCAAAAAGCTGCTTGCCGATGAGACCGGCGTGCCAGCTGGTGCCACAAGCCACGATGATGATGCGGCGGGCATTCACCAGTTTCTCGCGGTAATCAATGACGGCAGAAAGCGTGATGCGATTGCCCTCAACATTGATACGACCACGCATACAGTCGCGGAGGCAATGGGGCTGCTCAAAGATTTCCTTGAGCATGAAGAAAGGATAACCACCTTTCTCCAACTGTCCGAGCGTCACGTCTATCTGCTTCACCTTCGGATGCTGCGTTTCGTTTTCCATGTTCACCACCTGCAACGGTTTCCCTAACTGCAAGACGGCAATGTCGCCATCGTTCAAATAGACCACACGGTCTGTGTACTCGGCAATGGGACTGGCATCGGATGCCAGGTAGAAAGCACCGTCGGCTCCCAGCCCCACGACAAGCGGAGAACTCTGGCGGGCACAGACGATGGTGTCGGGATGGTCGCGGTCAATGATGGCAATGGCGTATGCACCGATGACCTGATGCAAGGCTACCTGTACGGCTTCGAGTAGTTCAAGGCCGTTGCTCAGCATGATGTACTCGACGAGCTGCACCAGCACCTCGGAGTCGGTGGCACTCTTGAACGTGATGCCCCTGCTGACGAGATTCTCTTTCAGCGTCAGGTAGTTCTCGATGATGCCGTTATGAATCAAGGCCAACCGCCCAGAGGCAGAATAATGGGGATGGGCGTTTGTGCTGCTGGGCTCACCATGCGTGGCCCAACGGGTGTGGGCTATCCCCACGCTGCCCGAAGTGTCCTTTTCCTCACAATATGCTTCGAGATCGGCCACCCGACCTTTTGCCTTGAAAACATTGAGACTGCCCGTGCTGCTGACCATCGCCACGCCGGCACTGTCGTAACCACGGTATTCAAGACGTTGCAAACCTTTTATCAAAACGGGGAAGGCATGTCGCGTGCCTATGTATCCTACTATTCCACACATACTATTGTTTATTAAATCGGGTGCAAAATTAGTGATTCAGCATGAAACGCCATCAGTTTTTACAGTTTTTTTAACGAGAAAAACGCGAACATTCTTCAATTTAACAGAATACTAAAGAAAAACGGTTTGATTTTTCAATTATTATGGCCAATAATCTTTTAAATTGAAAGTTTTTTTCGCAAAAACAAACAATTAATGCCACTTTCTTCTCCGTATTCTGACTTTTTGCCGTACCTTTGCACTCGATTTTGAAGAATATGGAAAGAATACCTTTTTCCAAAATGCACGGAGCGGGCAACGACTACATCTACGTCAACACCCTGTTCTATGATGTACCCCAGCCATCGGAAGCGGCCAGCCTGTGGAGCGATCGCCATAAGGGTATCGGTGCCGACGGCTTGGTACTGATAGGCTTGTCGCAGGTGCCAGAGGCCGACTTCACGATGCGTATGTTCAATGCTGACGGCAGCGAAGGCATGATGTGCGGCAACGCGGCGCGATGCATCGGCAAGTATCTTTACGAGCGGGGACTGACGGACAAAACGGAAATCCGACTGCTGACGCTGTCGGGCGTAAAGACGCTTTGGCTGACTATCAGCAGCGGAAAGGTGGAAAGCGTCACCGTTGACATGGGCGAGCCCTTGTTCAAGGACGATATGCTATTCGTTCCGAATAGCGAAATCGAACAAGGTGTGTTTGTCTCAATGGGCAATCCACACTACGTCGTCTTCACCAACGATGTCGACCAAGTGGACAAGACAGGCCCATTGCTCGAGCATCATCCCGCCTTCCCGCAACGATGCAACATCGAGTTCGCACGCATGGAAAGCGAGAGCATTATCCGCACAAGGGTGTGGGAACGAGGAAGCGGAGTGACAATGGCCTGTGGAACAGGAGCCTGTGCCACCGCTGTCGCAGCAGCCCTCACAAGACGGGCTGAAAGGACGACGCTGGTTGTGATGGACGGCGGCACACTCTGCATTGAATGGCGCGAAGCAGACAATCACGTCTATATGACAGGCCCCGCGGAATTTGTGTTTGATGGTGAAATAAAACTATGATTATGATATGGCATTAGTTAACGAACACTTCCTGAAACTGCCAGACAATTACCTCTTTGACGACATAGCCAAAAAGATAAATGCCTTCAAAGTGATGCGCCCAAAAGCTGACGTCATCTCGCTCGGCATCGGCGACGTGACGCAGCCACTCTGCCCTGCAGTCATTGAGGCCATGCACCGCGCGACCGACGAGATGGGTAACCCAGCCAGCTTTCACGGCTATGGACCGGAACAGGGATATGACTTCCTGCGCGAAGCCATTTTAAAAAACGACTTCCTTTCGCGTGGTATCCATCTCGACATCGACGAGATATTCGTCAACGATGGCGCAAAGTCAGACACGGGGAACATTCAGGAACTGATTCGTTGGGATAACTCGATAGGAGTCACCGACCCTATTTATCCCGTCTATATCGACTCAAACGTAATGATTGGACGCGCAGGCACCGTTGAGAACGGTCGCTGGTCGAATGTCATCTATTTGCCTTGCACGGCCGAGAACGGGTTTCTCCCACAGATACCCGAAGACCGTCATGTGGACGTCATCTATCTCTGTTATCCAAATAATCCCACTGGCACAGTCATCTCAAAACAGGAGCTGCGCAAATGGGTGAATTACGCATTGAAGAACGACACGCTCATCTTTTTTGACGCTGCCTACCAAGCCTATATCCAGGACGATGACATTCCTCACAGCATCTATGAGATACGCGGTGCAAAGAGATGTGCCATTGAGTTTCACTCCTACTCGAAGACGGCAGGATTCACGGGCTTGCGTTGCGGTTATACCATCGTTCCCAAGGACCTGACGGCAGCCACGCTGGACGGCAATCGTATAGCATTGAACCCGCTTTGGTATCGTAGACAGTGTACGAAGTTCAATGGCGCCAGTTATATTTCCCAGCGGGCAGCCGAAGCCATCTATACGCCCGAGGGCAAGGAACAGGTGAAGCAGATCATCGACTACTACATGCAGAACGCCCGCCGTATGCTCACCACCCTCCGCTCGCTGGGTTACGAGTGTTATGGCGGTGAGAATGCGCCCTATATCTGGATGCGCACGCCCAACGGCTGTTCTTCATGGCAGTTCTTCGAGCAATTGCTCTATGGAGCCAACGTCGTTTGTACCCCAGGCATCGGTTTCGGGCCTGCTGGCGAAAACTACATCCGCTTCACCGCTTTCGGCAGCCACGAAAGTACCGCTGAGGCCCTCGAACGTATCGCAAACTGGAGCATAGGCTAATCATACGATAAAAAAAATAGGTATAAAAAACAATAAGGTAATGGAAACACTAAGATTTCAGGTTGTTGAAGAGGCGTTCAAGAAGAAGCCGCTCGACGTAAAAACACCCAGCGACCGTCCCTCGGACTATTTTGGAAAGAAGGTCTTTAATCGCGAGAAGATGAACAAGTACCTGCCGATGGACGTGTATGATAAGATGATCGACGTGATGGAAAACGGCACCCGGCTGGATCGCAAGGTGGCCGATGCCGTAGCTAAAGGCATGAAGCAGTGGGCTATGGAGAACGGCGCGACACATTATACGCACTGGTTCCAGCCGCTGACAGAAGGCACAGCCGAGAAGCATGATGCATTCATCGAATTCAATGGTGACGGCGGTACGGTGGAGGAGTTTACTGGTAAACTGCTGGTACAGCAGGAACCGGACGCCAGCTCATTCCCCAGCGGTGGCATCCGCTCTACATTCGAGGCCCGCGGCTATTCGGCCTGGGACCCTACGTCGCCTGTGTTCATCATCGACGACACGCTCTGCATCCCCACCGTATTCATTTCTTACAGCGGCGAGGCACTCGACTACAAAGCTCCGCTGCTGCGGGCCCTCCACGCCGTGAATGTGGCCGCAACGGAAGTATGCCACTATTTCGACCCAAGTGTGAAGAAAGTGACGAGTAACCTCGGATGGGAGCAGGAGTATTTCCTCGTAGACGAGGGACTTTATGCCGCACGCCCTGACCTGGTGTTGACGGGACGCACGCTGATGGGACACGACTCAGCAAAGAACCAGCAGATGGACGACCATTATTTCGGCAACATTCCTGAGCGCGTCGCCGCCTTCATGCGCGAATTGGAGATAGAGGCATTGGAACTGGGCATACCTTGCAAGACACGCCACAACGAGGTTGCACCCAACCAATTCGAAATGGCTCCCATTTTCGAGGAAACCAACCTTTCCGTTGACCACAACATGCTGCTGATGTCCATCATGAAGCGTGTGGCCCGCAAACACGGTTTCCGCGTATTGCTTCATGAGAAGCCTTTCGCAGGCATCAACGGTAGCGGCAAACATAACAACTAGAGCCTCTCGACCGACAACGGCACGCTGCTCCACGCTCCTGGCAAGACGCCCCGTGAGAACCTGCGCTTCGCCGTATTCATCGTGGAGACGCTGATGGGAGTATGGCGACACAACGGACTGCTGAAAGCCAGCATCATGTCGGCCTCGAATGCCCACCGCCTTGGTGCCAACGAAGCACCACCGGCCATCATTTCGTCGTTCTTAGGTAGACAAGTGAGTGAACTGCTCGACCACATCGAGAACAACTCGCTCTCCCCTCGCCTCTCACCGCTCACCACGCATGTGGAAACGCTCGACATCCCTGAGATTCCCGAACTGCTCATCGACAACACCGACCGCAACCGCACTTCCCCCTTCGCCTTCACAGGCAACCGCTTCGAATTCCGCGCCGTAGGTAGTGAGGCCAACTGCGCTTCGGCCATAATTGCCCTCAATAGCGCTGTAGCAGAGGCTCTTGTCAATTTCAAGAAACATACTGACGAACGAATCGCTAAAGGGGAGACACAGACGGCGGCCATCATCGGCGTGCTGCGCGACGACATCAAGGCTTGCAAGGCTATCCGCTTCGATGGCAACGGCTATAGCGACGAGTGGGTTGAGGAAGCAAAGAAACGGGGGCTTGACGTGGAGACTTCCTGCCCGAAAATCTTCGAACAATACCTCACGCCAGAAAGCATTCAGATGTTCGAGAGCTTGGGCGTGATGACACGCAAGGAACTGGAGGCCCGCAACGAAGTGAAGTGGGATACCTACACGAAGAAAATCCAGATAGAGGCTCGCGTGCTGGGTGACCTTTCGATGAACCACATCATCCCCTTCGCCACCCGCTATCAGAGCACGCTCATCGAGAACGTCCGCGGCATGAAGGAAATCTTCTCGTCTCCCTTCTTCTCCACAGAAAAGGCCACGCAATTCTCGGCCCGCAATATCAAGCTGATAGAAGAAATTGCAGAGCGCACGAGTGCCATTGAACGTATGGTGGAAGAACTTATCGATGCACGGAAACAGGCCAACAAGATTGCCGACAGCCACGCGAAAGCACTCGCCTACCACGATACGGTGGCACCGAAGCTCGAGGAGATACGCTACCAGATAGACAAACTGGAACTCATCGTTGACGACTCTCTCTGGCCGTTGCCCAAATACCGCGAACTACTGTTTATAAAGTAACAAAAGTTCCCTGCGTTGGGCAGGGAACTTTTGTTTTTCAAGAAATGAAAGCTAAATGCTCAGTTCATCGAGCACCTTGATGAGCTTGCGGTCGAAGGGTTTGTCCTGACGGATGGCCTCGTTGAAGGGAACGTAGACCACTTCGTTGTAGCGCACTCCGATCATCACGTTGCGCTGTCCCTGCATGATGGCCTCGATGGCACCCACACCACAACGAGCGGCAAGGATGCGGTCATGGGCCGTGGGGCGACCTCCACGCTGGAGATGACCCAGAATGGACACGCGGACGTCGAACTGCGGGAACTCCTTCTTCACGCGGTCGGCATAATAGAGGGCGCCACACTTGGGACTCTCCGACACGATGACGATGCACGACTTCTTCGACTTGCGGATGCCGCGCTCCATGAAGCGTGCCAGCTGGTCGACGTCGGTGGAGTCTTCGGGAATGATGGCAGCCTCAGCACCTGTGGCAATGGCGGCGCTCTGCGCCAGGAAGCCGGCGTCGCGTCCCATCACTTCCACAAAGAAGATGCGCTCGTGGCTCTGGGCTGTGTCGCGGATGCGGTCGACACATTCCATGATGGTGTTTGTGGTAGTGTCGTAGCCGATGGTGGAGTCGGTGCCATAAAGGTCGTTGTCGATGGTACCAGGCAGGCCGATGCAGCACACGTCGTGCTCCTCAGCAAAAATGCGGGCACCGGTCAGCGAACCGTTACCGCCAATAATCACAATCGCGTCGATTTCGGCAGCACGCATGTTGTCGTAGGCTTTCTGACGTCCCTCTGGGGTCATGAACTCCTTCGAACGGGCGGTCTTCAGGATGGTCCCGCCCATGTTGATGATACCGCTGACGTTCTCGGTAGTAAATTCCTGAATCTCACCCGAGATGAGTCCGTCCCATCCGCGGTAGATACCCTTGATATTGAAACCGTTGTAAATGCCTGCTCGCGTCACGGCGCGGATGGCTGCGTTCATGCCGGGGGCATCACCGCCCGAGGTCATCACGCCAATCGTCTTGATTCTTCCCATATTTTTTTATTTTATATCACGAATTTGAAAACTAAAGTATGATGCTCATTCTATTTCTTCTACCACGAACAATTGAAGATTAAAGAACGAGCAACAACATGCCGATGACCCAGGAGAGGGCTACTACCCAACCCACATGGCGGAGGTACCATCCTATGCGCACGCGCTCCATCTTCATCAGCGCCAAGCCGCTCATCGAGCCCAACAACAGGATATTGCCGCCTGTGGCCACGCCGTAGGCTATGACTTTCCAGAAGAGGCTGTTCTCAGGAGCCCCCTCGTGCAAGGCGATGAAGGTGATGGAAGTGGCAAAGGTGTCGAGCACGCTGCTGATGGCGGCTGCCAAAGCGCCAAGTATCCATACGTTTTGCAGCCAGGCTTGTCCCTGATGGGCCAGCCAAGGAATGATACCGGTCTCGCGGACAACACCTACGGCCAACACCATGCCCATAACAAAGAGCATGAGTTGGATGACCCCGTGTTGCAGGACGCGCGGCGTGCGGCGCTGGATCATGACATCGGCCTGCATCAGCTTGCGGTTCATCAGCTCGTTCACCACCCATAGCACAGCCAAGACGCACAAAGCTCCAAGGAACGGGCTGAGCTTCGTGATGGCATGGAACGACGGTATGAACCACAGTCCGCCGATGCCCACAAACAGCATCACCAGGCGTTGCCACACCTTCAGGTTGGTGTCGTCGCCTCGATAGGGCATCGACTGCCATTGGCTGTCAATACGTTCGGGCAGCATGCGCGAAATCCACCATGTGGGCAACAGCCAGGAAACCAAACAGGGCAACGCCATCGACATAGAGAAACTGGTGGCGGTCACCGATTCCTGATTCCACAGCAGCAGGCCTGTGGTGTCGCCAATTACGGTTAGCGCTCCGCCGCAGTTGGCAGCAACCACGATGGCCGACCCGTAGAGCAGACGCAGGCGGCGGCTGGGCACAATCTCGTGCATCACCACAAGCATCATCGTGGTGACGGTCAGGTTGTCGAGGTTGGCAGAGACAAGGAAGGTCAGAAGCGACATCACCCAAAGTAGCTTACGGCTTCGACGCGTCTTCATCAGCTGCTTGAAGAAGTCGAAACAGCCATTGTTGTCGAGCACTTCCACAATGGTCATCGTGGCCAAGAGGAACAATACGATCTCGGCTCCGCGACCCACATACTTGATGAAAATGTTCTGCGCCACGTATTGTTTCACCGTCACGCTCGTGGGTTCCATGCCCTGCAGGAAGTCGGTATACTCCAACGGGTGCTGGCTCATCACGAAACTTGTGCCGTAACAGATGTACAACACCCATCCGACTGTGCCGGTAAATACGGCGATGGCGGCCTTGTTGACCTTCGTCAGGCTGCTGGTAGCTATCAGCAGATAGCCCAATATCAAGATGGCTATAATGATAATCATAGCACAAAATTAGCACTTTTCTGCTAAACGACGTTCATTTCCATCAAAGATTCTTTTACTTTTAAGTTTTTTTATATTGCCTATCAGAAATGAATGCGCAGGTCGAGGCCCAGCTGCAGGGGATTGGCACGTTGTGCAAAATACTTGGTGCCACCGGCGGCGCTGCTCTGCACAGCGAACGTATTGTATTTCGTATCGGTCAGGTTGCGGCCCCAGAGCGAGACCACCACAGGACCGAAGTCGTAGTCGGCATGAGCGCCCAGCAGGGCGTAGAACTTCTGCGCGAAGGTATTGGCCTCATCCCACCAGGTCTTGCCCTGTCCGTTGACGTTGGCACCAAGCGTAAACTTGCCGATGTGGTAATCGGCCATCGCGCTGAACGTATGTTGGGGAATGAAGGGGACATAATTGTCCTGATAGTCAAACTGCGGAATGGAACTAATTGATAATGATAGGTCTGTACTGGATTTGTATGATTTGTATTTATCGAATCTTGCCGAAGTGAAGGCATAGGTGATTCCCCAGTCGAATGCATTGTCGAATGCCCTGCCGCGAAGCGTGGCTTCCAAACCGCAGGAGTGGCTTTTTCCGGCGTTGGAGATGATGCGGCCATAATTGTAATCAGGACTCATCTGCGAAAGTTGCTGATTGCGAATCTGCATGTAATAGAGTGCGAGGTCGAACTGCAAACTACCACCAAAGAGATTCAGGTGGGTGCCAAGCTCATAGTTCCACGACTCCTCGGGCTTGTAGCTGATGGTCTCGTCTATGTTGTCGTAGTCTTGAGCCGTGTGTTCCACGTCGTAGTCGCCACGCATGGCATCCTGCCGATGGGCGTTGAGGTCGACCTGCAGGACGTCGCTGAACATCTGAATGTTATAGCCGCCTGAGCGATAGCCTTTCGACACGAGGGCGTAGAGGTTGCCGAGATTGTTGTCAAGACTATAGGTCAGCCCCAGTTTGGGCAGCAGCTGCGTGTAGGTCTTCGCGCGGCTGTCTGCCACATGCGAGGTCAGGTGATAGGTGGCCTGTCGCTCTGCTGTGCCGCCGGTCATGTTCATGTAGGCGAGGGCATCGTAAGTGATTTTCACGCGGTCGATGTTGAAGCGTAGGCCAAGCGTCAGTTTCAGGCGATCTGTGAGCAGGATGTTCGACTCGTGGAAGGCGGCAGCATTCCAAGAGGGTGTATGGAAATGCTCTGGAACGGCCATCTCGGCACTCATGCTGACACCTGCGAGTGCGGCATCCACGGCCTTCTGAGCGGCAACGGCTGTCTGGGACTCGGCGGCTGCCTGCGGCATACCCTGTGCCAGCATCTGTTCCAGCATCTGCTGATACAAACGGGGATACATGGAACCCTGCATAGCCCCGCGCATGGCATTGGTGATAGCGTCGCCAATAGGACCCGTGATGGCATCGCCGAAATAGACGGGGCCGTCGGTACGCAGCCATTGATACGAACCAAAGAGTCCTGATGCGTGATGCCATCGGCTATTGTCGCGCGAACGGAGTACGAACTCCTGGGTCAGGGCGTTCATTTTCTGCCGCTGAATCAGGCTCAGATAGTCATCGGTCATGTAGTATCTTTCACACCCACAATACTCATTTGTTAGTATTCTCTGCTAATCATTAATCGCTCCACAATGGGGGCAACGCCCTTTCTGCCGAAGGGGCCGACCACAATTGCCGCACATCAGGCGGCAATGCGACGCACGAAGATACTGCCTGATAGCAAACCAGAAATAGACGGCCAGCAGGACGTAGCCTATATATAATAAGGTGGAGAGGCTGAACACGATGTAGTTGAAGGCACATACGCCCAGCAGGCCCGACAGATAGAGCGCGGCATCGCCTAAAGGCAGTTGTGCGCGCACCACATCGATGCAAGCGATAGCAAGGATGAGCATCGCCCAGACACTTACTAGGAAGATGGCGAGCAGCAGCGGTACGCTGAAGGGATTGAGCGTGGGATGGTAGTAGAAATGTTGCCACAGCTGCGGAGCGAACATCTGAATGCTGGCATAGAACGAGGCAGCCATAGCTACGGTGAGTGCCAGAAGCGTGGGATAAATGGAGTCTATGTCGTTGAAATGCACTATCTTGGCATTCTGCCTACGAATCTTCCGCCCCAGATAGGCAAAAGCGATAAGGCTGATGATGACCAGGAAGATGATGAGATGGGAGTTGCTGAATGTGGAGATGAACTGTGAGATGGGGTCGTCGGGGTCAACATGAGGCAGCAGGTCCTTCTCGTGTGTCCAGCCAAAGGTGAACTGATCGCGGGCCACCTGCACCCAAACACTATCCTCTTCGTCGGTGGGCAATATGCGGATGTCGGCCACAGCCAAATGGTCGTGCTTGTAAACGGCAAACGTATCGGTGGGCATCTGGCTGAGCACCTCTTCCGGTTGCTGACGGATCAGGAGCAGGGAATCGCTCTTCACGACGAAGTTGAAGTTCTCGTGGTAATGATGATGGGCCACGAAAGCCAACGAATCCTGCTTGCGGCGCAGCTGAGCAGAGTCGACGACTTCTTCCTCCAGCACGCTGTCGGCCACCACTTCCAACTCGTTGGAGGGAATCACCTTCGGCTTGCTGTAGCAGCCTGTGAGGAGGAAAAGAATCATCACAAGGTAGCCTGTAGCTCGAAACAAAAGCTTATCGGTCGCCATAGACATTCATCTGACAATGCTTACAATCAAATTCCAAACGGTAGCGGCTGCCATCGGGCAGATGCAAGAAAAGAGGTTCGCGCCAAGGCAGCTCTGCTTTGTCTTGCTTGCGGCAATAGCCCAAGCTGAAGCGCAGGCAATGGCGACATTGCATCAGGAGAGGTTTGCGCTCAGGGGTGGTCTCCAAAGCTGTTGCTTCGTCTATGCCCTGTTCGCGATAGAATGCCTGTGCCGCCGCGTTCGCAGCATTATACAAATAAGGATATTGGTATCGAGGAGGAAGAGTACCACCATTTGCGGTTTCCTGCAGCTCATCGCCATTCTCATTCCCCGCTCCACGCTCATCGCTTCTCCGAGTAGCACCATCCACCACCTTGCGCCGCATTTCTGCCAACAGGCTGGAGGGGATGAAATAATTGAAGTCAGCAGGAGAGGACACCACCTCACGGCACACAAAGGGTGTACCGCCAAGTTTCGAGAGTTGGCGGACGATGTTATCGCGTTGTGGTTTCTCAGCCGTTTGCTTGTCGCAGGTCAAAGTCGCTTCGCCCAGCAGGCGCCCTTCGTCTGCATCCTGCATTTGCAGACAGAATCCATCTTCCGTCTCAGCAAGCACCATTCTGACTGCTATTTTCCGTTCAGCCGTTGTGCCTTTCATCAGTTTCTCAAAAGCCACATCGTTGTTGCGATAGAGCGCCATTCCCTTCTTCAAGGCGGCGGGCATCTTCAAGGGGAACAGCCGATTGCCTTCCACACGGTTCACGCGGAAGCCTTCCAAAGTCAGTTTCTCACCATTCACCCCAGCCCGCTCACCACTAAAGAAACAAAGTCCATCGCCGTTGGCGAACGTAGCCATTCCTGCTACCGTAAACGAATTGCCACGAATCTCTTTCACCTTGCCCACATACTCGCCCATCGCTTTGGGTGTGTCGGGCGAGAAAATGTCAGCCTTGCGTCCATGCAGGAAATAATCCGTAAACCCTCGATTGAACGTTTTCTTTAAATCGGGTGAGAACGAATAAGTTACACTACCGCGTGAAGCACGATGATACTTCCCGTTTGAATGTGCAATAATCTGGTTAAGGCGCTGGCTGTAAGCAGCCGTAACATTCTTCACATAAGCCTCATCCTTGAGTCGCCCTTCAATCTTCAGCGATACGGCTCCGGCTTCTAAGAGCGCTTCTAAATGGTCGATGCGACACATGTCGCGAAGGGAAAGCAAATGGCGACCTTGTTCTATCGTCCGTCCGTCGGCATCTTTCAGGTCGAACTGCAACCGGCAGAACTGCGCGCAGGCCCCCCGGTTGGCACTCCTGCCAAAGCAATACTGCGAAGCGTAGCATTGGCCGGAATAGCTCACGCAAAGCGCTCCGTGCACGAAGACTTCCAACTCTACGTCGGGAACGGCTTCGTGGATAGCCCGGATGTCTTGCAGAGAAAGCTCACGCGCCAACACCACGCGGCTGAAGCCCAGGTCGCGAAGCCACCCGACCTTCTCTATCGTACGGTTGTCGGTCTGCGTACTGGCGTGGAAGGGCATCAACCGAGATGCCTCGTACCGTGAATACACACCCATATCCTGCACCAGGATGGCATCTACGCCAATCTGCTCCAACTGGCTGATGAGCTTGAGCGTATCGTCGAGTTCGTTGTCGAAGACAATAGTGTTCACCGTAACGTAGACCTTAGCCCCGAAGGGATGGGCATAGCGGCACAATTCTGCAAGGTCGTCCAACGAATTGCCTGCCGCCACGCGTGCTCCAAACCGGTCGGCACCGATATAGACGGCATCGGCCCCGTGGTCGATGACTGCCTTGCCGCACGCCAGATTCTTGGCGGGCGCAAGGAGTTCTATGGCTCTGCTTTCTTTCATTCTGGGTGCAAAGGTACGAAATTTTTGATTGAGTGAGTACAATAAGGAATAGATTTCTTTCTCCGAGCGTGAAAATAATAGGCAACAGGCAAGAACAAAAACGAAAAAATGCCTGCCGGCGTACGGAAAGGTACTCACACTCGGAAATACTCAAATAAATTTGGTGTTTCACTCATTAAATCGTACCTTTGCAGAAAATTTCAACATCATGATCTACCCGAATACCTTTGAGGAGAAAATAGGCTTTACGGAAATACGCTCGCTCCTGCGCGAACGCTGCCTGAGCCCATTGGGCAAGGAGAAAGTGGATGAAGTGCACTTCTCCGGCGATGCCGAAACCATCAACGAATGGCTGCTGCAGGTGAAGGAGTTCCGGCGCCTGCAAGAAGAGGCCGACGACTTCCCGATGCAATACTTCTTCGACGTCAGAGCCTGTGTGGCACGACTCCGCTTGGAGGGTACCCACATGGAGGAAGCCGAGTTGTTCGACCTGCGCCGTTCGCTGGAAACCATCGACGGTATGGTGCGCTACCTCAACAGAGAGAGTCAAGAGGAAGCCCAACACCCATCACCTACCAGCCACCCCTACCCTGCCCTCCATCGGTTGGCCGACGGAGTGGCCACCTTTCCCGACCTCATCCGCGAGATAGACAGAATACTCGACAAGTTCGGGAAGATACGCGATACGGCCTCGCCCGAACTGGCTCAGATACGCCACGAACTGGCGCGCACAGAGAGCAGCATCTCGCGTACCTTATATAATATACTGAAGGCTGCGCAGAGCGAAGGTCATGTGGACAAAGACGTGACACCCGCTATGCGCGACGGCCGTCTGGTGATACCGGTGGCCCCAGCCATGAAACGGAAGATAAAAGGCATCGTACACGACGAGTCGGCATCGGGCAAGACGCTATTCATAGAGCCCACCGAGGTGGTGGAGGCCAACAACCGCATCCGCGAGTTGGAGGCTGAGGAGCGCAGGGAGGTCATCCGCATCCTGACTGACTTTGCCAAGAAGGTGCGCCCCCATGTGGCAGAGATTCTCGACTCCTACCATTTCATGGCCACCATCGACCTGATTCAAGCCAAAGCCGCTTTGGCCGGGATGATGGGCGCGATGGAACCTACCGTGGAGGGACGACCGCTGATGGATTGGGTGCAAGCGCGCCATCCGCTGCTGGAGCGGTCGCTCGGGCTACAAGGGAAAAAGGTGGTGCCGCTCGACATCGTGCTGACAGCCGAAAAGCGCATCCTGATCATTTCCGGTCCCAACGCCGGCGGCAAGTCGGTTTGCCTGAAGACGACCGGACTGCTGCAATACATGATGCAATGTGGTCTGTCGGTTCCCATGCGTGAGAACAGCCACACGGGTATTTTCCAGAACATCCTTATCGACATCGGCGATGAACAGAGCATCGAGAACGACCTGAGCACCTACTCCTCACACCTGCTCAACATGAAGAACATGATGCGGGCTGCCAACGAGCAGACGCTCATCCTGATTGATGAGTTCGGCACAGGAACCGAACCGCTCATCGGCGGAGCTATTGCCGAAAGCGTGCTGAAACGCTTCTGCCAACGAGGCGCTTTCGGCGTCATTACCACCCACTACCAGAACCTGAAGCACTTTGCCGACAGCCACGAGGGGATTGCCAACGGGGCGATGCTCTACGACCGGAAGGAGATGCAGGCCTTGTTCCAATTGCAGATAGGACAGCCGGGATCGTCGTTCGCCATCGAGATAGCCCGCAAGATAGGTTTGCCCGAGGAGGTGATACGCGATGCGAGCGACATCGTGGGCAGCGACTATATCCAGAGCGACAAGTATCTGCAGGACATCGTGCGCGACAAGCGCTACTGGGAAGCCAAGCGCCAAAACATTCACCAGCATGAGAAGAAGATGCAGCAGACCATCGAGCGCTACGAGAGCGAGGTGCAGGAAGTGGAAAAGCAACGGCGCGAGATCCTACGCCGCGCTAAGGAACAAGCCGAGGAACTGCTGCGCGAGAGCAACAAGCGGATAGAAAACGCCATTCGCGAGATACGCGAGAGCCAAGCCGAGAAGGAAGCCGCCAAGCGCATCCGAGAGGAGCTGAAAGCCTTCAACCAGCAATTGGACGAAGTGGACACAGCCGCCAACGACGAGATGATAGCCAAAAAGATTCGGCAGATACAGGAACGGAAAGAACGCCGCGAGAAGCGTAAGCGCGAGAAAGCCGAAAAGCAAGGCAAGCCCGCCGCTGTGTCCAGCGATTCAACCGCGGGAAATCCTCCCCCCACTACCCTTCAGGCTGGCGACACCGTGCGCATCAAAGGCCTCACCTCGGTGGGGAAGATTGAGTCGGTAGACGGGAAGATGGCCACCGTCATCTTTGGCGACATGCGCACGAAGATGCGGTTGGAACGCCTGGAACGCGCTGAGGAACAGAAGAAGAAGGCCGACACACGGACCTTTGCATCGGTGGGACGGCAGACGCGTGAAGCTATCGACGACCGCAAGCTGAACTTCAAGCAAGACCTCGACGTCAGAGGCATGCGCGGCGACGAAGCCATCAACGCCGTGACCTACTTCATCGACGATGCCATTCTCTTGGGCATCAGCCAAGTGAGAATCCTTCACGGCACAGGCTCCGGCATTCTGCGCCAGCTCATCCGGCAGTATCTCAGCACGGTGCCCAACATCGTGAACTACCGCGACGAACACGTTCAATTCGGCGGCGCAGGCATCACCGTGGCCGAACTGGACTGACGCTCACGAGGCTCGAAAGCGGGAAACATGGGGAACGGAATAGAACACTCAATTACTATTCTCACAAAAAGCAACGGAAATTTCAACAGCAGGTAATGATTCATGCATGAAAATGGCGTGAACCGTTACCTATCAAATAATGGAGGTTCTGGACTACCTGTTACAACTGACAAGCAAAGTTCACGCCAAATAATCAATCTGTGTGCATCTAACACTTTTGCATCTGGCTGAATGCAAATCATCGTTGAACTTAGAAACTGTCCAGATTCCCTTATAGACGACTATAGCAATCTTTCAAATCGACACTTGAGGAGGTCAAAAATCTCCATTGTGTCCACTTTTGGCGATGCAAATTTACGAATTGTTTATCGAATAGAAAAATAAATTAGACAAAACAAAAAGAATTGACGCTATACAAACAAAAAGAATCGCCCAAACAGTTTTAGGCGATTCCTTATCGTTTCTCTACGAAAAAAAGAGGGATTGTCTTACTTCACCTTGTCAACGATGGCCTTGAAAGCGGCGGGATTGTTGACGGCAAGGTCGGCCAACACTTTGCGGTTGATCTCGATACCAGCCTTGTGCAGGGCACCCATCAGCGTGCTGTAGGTCATGCCTTCCATGCGGGCGGCAGCGTTGATACGCTGAATCCACAGGGCGCGGAAGTTGCGCTTCTTCAGTTTGCGGTCGCGATAGGCGTAGGTCAGACCCTTCTCCCAAGTATTCTTGGCTACGGTCCAAACGTTCTTACGGGCTCCGAAGTAGCCGCGTGTAAGTTTCAGGATTCTCTTTCTTCTTGCTCTTGAAGCAACGTGATTTACTGATCTTGGCATAATTTTGTCCTTTCTGTTTAATTGTTAATGAATTAACGGAGGCAGAGCAAATCGCGTACCTGCTTCATGTTGCTTGTGTCTACGATGGCTGAATGCACCAAGTTGCGCTTCTGCTTCTTGGTTTTCTTTGTCAGAATGTGGCTGTGATAAGCGTGGTTGCGCTTCACCTTGCCTGTTCCGGTGAAACGGAATCTCTTCTTCGCACCGGAGTTTGTCTTTACTTTTGGCATGTTTTTTAAATGTTTAAATTGTTATTGTTATGAGGTCGTGGCAACGTATATACCGAACGTTACGCACAGGCCGTGTTAATCTCGATTTGATGGATGGGCTGCTTACGACTGCTCCTCTGTGACCTGCTGGTTGAGCTTGCTGAGAATGTCCTCACCCCCCTTGATGTTGGCGAAGAGACCGCCGCCAGAAGGCATTTCCACGTCAACCTCAGCACGCTTCTGCTCATCGCGCACCTGCTTTTCGTTGTCCTTGGCCTCAGCCTCGCGCTTCTCGCGGTCCATCTTCTGCTGGCTCTTCTTGGCTGTGCCGGCCTTCTTGGGAGCGATGTAGAGGAACATCTTCTTGCCTTCCAGGCTGGGCATCTGCTCCACCTTTCCGTATTCCTCCAGGTCGTTGGCAAAACGCAGCAGCAGCACCTCACCTTGCTCCTTGAAGAGAATGCTGCGCCCGCGGAAGAACACGTATGCGCGCACTTTGTTGCCTTCGCTCAGGAATTCCTTGGCGTGCTTCAGCTTGAAGTTGTAGTCGTGGTCGTCGGTCTGGGGTCCGAAACGGATTTCCTTCACCTCCTGCTTCACCTGCTTGGCCTTCATTTCCTTCGCACGCTTTTTCTGCTGGTAGAGGAACTTGCTGTAGTCGATGATGCGGCAAACGGGCGGATTGGCGTTCGGGGAAATCTCCACGAGGTCTACCCCCTGCTGGCGAGCCATATCCAATGCTTGTCTGGTAGGCACAACCATCGAACCGTTGTCGCCCACAATACGCACCTCGCGAACACGGATTTGCTCGTTCACGCGGTACTGGTTACCTTTTTTGTCGTTCTTCATCAACTGTTTTTGTTCAACTTATTTCAAAATCGGCTGCAAAGGTACTACAATTCACGGAAATGACAAAACTTTTTCCGATTTATTTTTTCAAATGCAGCAAAAAAGGCAGCTGAAACGGCGTATAACCGGGAAAACGCTCTGTACAAACAAAAAGGAGGTTCCCTTCCTGCGTGGAAAAGAACCTCTTTTGCCTGCGGAGAAAGGGGCATTAACCTTCCTTGAAGAGCTCCTTGATGCCGCCGATGCTTCCCATCACGTTAGTAGCCTCGTAAGGCAGGTAGACGGTCTTGGCCTTGTCGCCCTTGGCCAGCTCTTCCATCATCTGGATATACTTCTGCGCCAGGAGGTAGTTGGCGGGGTTGGTCGACTTGCCCACAGCCTCCGTGATCTTCTCGATGGCGATGGCCTCTGCCTCAGCCTTGCGGATGCGTGCCTGCGCCTCACCCTCAGCATGGAGGATGGCCTGCTGCTTGGCAGCCTCTGCGCGGTTGATCATAGCCGTCTTCTCACCTTCCGAAGCCAGGATGTCGGCAGCCTTCTCACCCTCTGAGGTCAGGATCTGCGCACGCTTGTTGCGCTCTGCCTGCATCTGTTTCTCCATCGCGTTGAGCACGGTCGAGGGAGGAATGATGTCCTGCAGCTCCACGCGGTTCACCTTCACGCCCCACTTGTCGGTGGCGTCGTCGAGCACGGCGCGCAGCTTGGTGTTGATGGTGTCGCGCGAAGTCAACGTCTCGTCGAGCTCCATCTCACCGATAATGTTACGCAGGGTGGTCTGCGTCAGCTTCTCGATGGCGTTGGGCAGGTTGTTGATCTCATAGACAGCCTTGAAGGGGTCGACAATCTGGAAATACAGCAAGGCGTTGATTTCCATCTGGATATTGTCCTTCGTGATGACGTTCTGCGAGGGGAAGTCGTACACCTGCTCGCGAAGGTCGATGCTGCTGGAGTAGGCATAGCGTCCGCGGTTGAGCACCACAATCTCCTTGGCGCGGTCGATGAAGGGGATGATGATGTTGATGCCCGGCTTCAGCGTGGAGTAGTAGCGTCCGAGACGCTCAATAATGCGGGTTTCCGACTGAGGGATAATCACTAACGCCATTTTGGCGAAGATAACCACGAGAATGACGATGGCTATCAGTACATAACTCATAAGGTCCATAATACTTTTACTATTTTGATGTTAATAATTTTACTGTATATTCGATGATTCTTTTCCCGCGAAAGCTACTCCGCGCTCTCTACGGTAATGATGGTGCTTTCCCTTCCGACCACGCGGACGAACGACCCCACAGCGACGGCCTCCTGACCGTTGCTGACGGCCTTCCATACGTCGCCGTCGATGGCCACACGGCCGTAGCCGCCAGCCTCGATGGTTTCCACCACCCTACCCCTGCGGCCGATGATGGCGTCGGCGTTGCTCTCGCGGTACTGGTCGTTCTTGTGAAGATAGCGCAAGGCGATGGGCCGCACCAGGAAAAGACTGATGAGCGTAAACAGGGCAAAGACTGCCAGCTGCCAATAGAATCCGATGCCGCAGGCCGCCGCGATGGTGGCGAAGGCGGCTCCAATGGAGAAGCACATGATGAAGAAATCACCAGCTGTCAGCTCCAGAATGAGGCAAACCACGGCCACTACGGCCCACATCTGCCAAAGGTGTTGTGAAAGATAGTCAATCATATTACTTACAATTTATAGAATTACTATTTACAATTTATTAGTTCATTTGGCATTTAAGTATCTCTTCCGCCCCCTTGATTTCCTCCCCTTGGGGGAGTTTAGGAGGGGCCTATAGCGAGAGGATGAAGTCGTCCCATTGGCGCGAAGAGCCCTTCTTGCCGAACACTTTCTGGTAGAGACGGCTGCGGGTGGAGGCGACGCTCTCCTTGGAATGGGCCGTGAGCGTGGCGATTTCCTTCGGCTGCATACGCGCCTTGATGAGCAGGCTGACGTAGTAGTCCTGTTGCGAGAGCTTGTACAGCCCGTAGAGCTTCTCCGTGAAACCCGTGTAGATGCCGTCGATGAGCTGCACCAGCTGCTGCCAGTCGTCCTGCGTCATCATCCGTCCCTCGTCCAGGCAGCGTTGCATCCGGCGGTAGATGTCGGAGCTGAAGATGGTGGTCTCGGCCTGACTGCGTTTCTCTTTGTCGATGACGGCCACCTTATTATTATAGTCCAGGCGCGCCTTCTTCTCTTCCAGTTCCAGCCGCAACATGGAGTTCTCGTCGCCCAGCCGCGCCAGCAAATCCTCAAGCTCCACGATTTTCCGGCGGTTCTCTTCTATGCTTTGACTGCTCTGCGCCTCCAGGCTCTCTTTCAGCGCGTTCACCTTGTGCAGGCGCTCCTCAAGGAGCAGGATCTTCCGCCGGCTGTTCTGCACGGCCACCACGAACAACGTCACGTACGTAACGGTGAAGAGCGCGATGAGGAACAGCTCCCGTTGGGTCAATATGGACATTGTGATCTGATTCATGCCGCAAAGGTACGACAAAAAAACGAACCCGCCAAACATTTGGGTTCGCTTTTGTTTGCAACTGCGCGAAGGGTTTGCAAAAGTTTGCAAAGTGGGGGAAATTCAGGTAACTACCCCCCCGTCTATGCCCTTTCTTACTCTCCCTGTAGGGATTGTGTGACCCCCTCTTTACTCCCCCTGTAGGGATTGTGCGCCCCCCTCTTAACTCCCCCTGTAGGGATTGTGTGAGCCCCTCTTAACTCCCCCTGTAGGGATTGTGCGACCCCCTCTTTACTCCCCCTGTAGGGGGAGGAATAGTTAGAACTGAGCGCAGAACTAATC
>Ga0310695_10000239_pt1 | contig 146415 bp, 139 predicted proteins | sample RumenRJG_04DNA_FD_203882 | JGI IMG/M metagenome (GOLD analysis project Ga0310695, IMG submission 203882) | Bovine rumen microbial communities from Lethbridge, Alberta, Canada - RJG_04 (v2) (version 2) | ecosystem: Host-associated > Mammals > Digestive system > Stomach > Rumen | place: Canada...
CATTCAGCATTCAGCATTCAGCATTCAGCATTGGGAAAAGCCCCCGCCGCGCGAAATTCTGACAAATTCTGACAAATTCTGACAAATGAGGCGGAGGGGTTGATTTCGCGCAGCGATTCTGCTAAAGGAGGCTCGTGCCCGCCCAACGCCGCCATCCGCCCCAGCCCCTCCGCCCCAGCCCCGTTCAGCACTCAGCATTCTCCCGTCCCCAAGTCCCCGTTCCCCTAGTCCCCTTGCCCCCTCACGCCAAGTCCGCAAAGTCCGCAAAGAAAGGAAACGACAATGAAACGAATGCTTCTCTCCTTCGCCGCATTCCTGCTCGCGCCCCTCGCGGCGCCTGCCGCCCCTCCGAATGCCGACAGGACGGCGCCTCCGCCCGAACTACAGCTGATGCGCGAATCCATTCTGAAGGAAGCCGCCACGGACTTGAAGCTTGCCGTCTACCCGCCTCGTTTCGAATCGGCGGTTACGGCCTTCGGCGAGTTCCCGTCGTGGATCCTTCCGGTTGGAAACTTCAACGAAGCCCCTCCGAGGCGAAGCCATTTCGGCTCGCTTCAATTCATGTGCGAGGGATGGATCGTCTTCCTGGACGGCGTGGACCGGGAAAGGCTTTCGGACATTCCCGTCCTTTCCGAACACTCCGATGCCATCGACATCTACCGGGTCGGCTCGATGCGTGTCGTTCTGGCCCCGTTTACGAATCCCGAACAGGACGTGTGGCGGGAGTTTGCGTCGCGAATCGCGGAAAAGCGCAAATCTCTTTCGCCCGCCCCATTCTTCGACGACGAGCCGGTCGCCCTCGGGAAACGTTTCGAAGATCTCTTCCCGAAGACGGATAGAAAGGCGTTCGAGACGTTCGGCGAGCAGTTCCGCGACGCCCTTGCGAAGAAACTTCCGGCCGGCTTTGCCACGATCTCCCCGCCGCGCCTCCTTTCGCGCGGTCACGCGGCGGGGGGAAAGCACCCCTTCCCGGTGGAATTCCGCGCCGTGTTTCCGCGGCTTGCAATCAAGGCGCGAATCGGCTCCACGACCTTGAAGGAATGGGAGGATCCGGAACTGCAGGACACGACGGGTGTCTTCTGGATTCTTCCCCTGTCCGACCCCAAAACGGGACGCCCGCACGAGATCAATCAGCCGATCCTGGATGTCGACGAGCATCACGCCGTCCATCATCACGGCTATGTCAGGATCGACGGGGAAACGCCGCCCGAAGCCATCCGGCCGCTTGTCTTCGTCGGCTCCGCCCGGGACTATCGCGTCTTTCTCCTCCCCTACAACGAGACGAACCGCGTCGCCTGGGGGCGACTGTCCGATGCCGCACGGCAGGTCCTGGTCGAACTGGACGCCCCGGGCGACGAAGCCCCGTCCGTGCGGAACAAGCTGGAAGCCATTCGGATTCCATTCGCCGAATGGTCCAACGCGGATGTTCGCGATGTCCTCGACGCCCTGACCGAGGCTTCAAGGGATTTCGACGAGGACGAGCCCGATTCTTCGAAGCGAGGCGTGGCGTTCGTACTGGCGAACGACATCGAAGAAGCCGACGAAATTCCGCTCGTCACGCTCAAGGGCAGCGACATCTCCCTTGGATCATTGCTCGACAAGATTTCAGAAACGACCGGGCTCGCATATCAAATCGAAGGGCGCCGCATCCTCCTTCGCCCAAAGACCGCACAACCCTAGCACCCCTCCGCTCCGCGCGGGCGCGGCCAAGCCGCCGCCCGCCGCGGAGCGGCCTTCCCGAATTCCCCGCCGCATTCAGCATTCATCATTCATCATTCATCATTTAGCATTGACCCCGCCCCGCCCGCAATGAAACGCCTCGCCCTCCTCCTTCCCCTCCTCGCCCTCGCCGCCCTCGCCGCCGCACCCGTGCGCGCCGAAGACCCCGCCACGAATGCACCGACGGCGGAACCGGCCGCCGAATCCGGTGCGCGCGGCCGGCTTCCACTGTCCGCGAAAGAAACGATCCGCGCCTTGCTCGTCAAGGAAACGGCGTCGGAACGTGACGGGAGGACCGTTTGGGGGCCGGATGTCGTCCGGCAATTGAGAGAGGCGATAGGCGAGCCTGTTTCGAACGATCGTCCCAGCTCGCTATACATCAGGGAATGGGTTTTTGAAGACGGGTCGATGTTCTTTTGCTACGGAGACGAAAAAGAATGCTTTGAGCCGGCTTTCGTCGAACCCTATCCCGGCGGCCGCGAAAGCTGCCCCCACTGGGTGCTGAAGGAACGGGAGGAATCCACGGAGGACGGAACGCGCCCCGTCATCATGACCTGGGTCCCGGAAAAAGGCAGCGACAACCCTCTTCCGCTTTCCAACACCGACTATTATTTCCTCTGCCGTGTCTACGACATCTCTTCGGACCGTCTGTTCTACAAGCTGTCGGGCGACTGCAACCACAGACGGAATCTTGACGAAGTCATCGCGTCCGGCCCCGACTACGATTCGCTCGCGGATCTTCTCGAATTCTTCGCGGAACATGCGGAGGAGGAGTCTGCCCTAATGTTCTGGGAGCATCTCTCTCCGGATTCCAATCGCTATTTCCAGGTTTCGAACCGTTTCGTCCAAGTGGTGTCTCAGCCGGAATGGAACGAACTCCGGAAGGCCCGGAAGGACGGCACGCTGGAACAGTTTGCAAACGAGCGCCGGAAAGGAAGGCCGAAAGATCCGCGCGAGTACCTTCTGGACTTGGAGAAGGAAGAGCTGGCCGCATTTTTGGCGAATCCTCCGGCCCCGCTCTCGCCCGCGTGCAGGAAACTGTTCGAGGCGTTCATCCGTCAAGACTATAAGAATGGCGCAATCAAGTTCGTTCCCTCTTCCGAAAACGAAGGGGATGAATCAGACCCCGCCACGAACGCACCCGCCCCCCACGCGGAATCCGCTGATGGCGCGAAGGAGACCGCCCCGTGAACCCTCCTGCCCGCGAGCGGCGAAGCCGCGACACCCGGCCGCAGCCGGCGTGGCGGCACCCCGCCACGCCGTGCAACGCCGCCCAACCCCCGCCCCCGCCCGCAATGAAACGCCTCGCCCTCTCTCCGCTCCCTTGAACCCTCACGCCAAGTCCGCAAAGAAAGGAAAACCGCAATGAAACGCCTCGCCCTCCTCCTCCCCCTCCTCACGCTCGCGACTTACATCGTAGGTTGCGGCTTGCCCGCCGACACCATCGATCTGGCGGACTTGGAACACCACGCGGACGTCATTCACAAAAAAGTCAATGACGGAACGATCGTTCCCGATCAGTTCAACAGGATTCCGCGTTCTGAAATCCCGACCATTCGACCAGGTGCCACCCCGAATTTCGTCAAGTGTTTCGAAAACGCCGTCTATTTCGACTTCGGCACACACGTCGCCGCAGAAGGGTATATGGTGTTCAATGCGGAGGCGGTCCACTCGATTACGTCCCAACCGCCGATAAAGATTTACCGGACTATCGTCGTATCGCCGAGAACCGATCGATACATTGGAGAATACTAGCACCCCTCCGCTCCGCGCGGGCGCGGCAAAGCCGCCGCCCGCCGCGAGCGGCCTTCCCGAATCCCCCGCCACGCCGCATTCAGCATTCAGCATTCATCATTCAGCATTGACCCCGCCCCCCGCCACGCATCTTGACCCTTTGCACTTTACCCTTTCAACCTCTTCAACCCCTTCAACCCATGAAACGCCTCGCCCTCCTACTTCCCCTTCTCGCCCTCGCCGCCGCACCGGCGCGTGCCGCCGACCCCGCCACGCGGAGCCCGGTCGCGGGGAAGGATTTCCTGGCGCGCCTGAAGAAAGGATCCTCCGCGGAGCCCGAGGAGGCTGTCCGGCCGTAACCGCGCGAGGACGGAAGCCCCGTGGCGGGGCGTGGCGGGGTGGAGACCTGGGCGAGCGGGTCAGGGAGCCGGTTCGGAGCGCGCCGAGGGGATCGGGAGGTAGACGGGCTGGCCGGCGCGGACGAGGTCGGGATCCGCGATCTGCGGGTTGGCGGCGAGGAGTTCGGCCAGGGTGATTCCGCGCGAGCGGGCCAGGTTCGAGAGGGTCTTGTCCTCCGCCGTCATCGTGTGGATTTCGAAGCCGTCCTTCGGCGCGAGCGTGTCGTCGGGCGGAAGGACGACCGCGGGAACGGGCGCGCAGGCCGCCGCGGCCCGACCGGCGGCGGGCGCCGATGCGGCGCGCTTGGCGCTGCAGGCCGGCGCGGGCGCAGGGGCCGGCGCGGGCTCCTGTGCAGGCTCGGCAACCGACGGTTCGGCCAAATAATCGGGGCTGGCGTCCCCAATGTCTCCAATGTCCCCACAGTCGCCAACCTCCCCGGCGGAGGGCTCGACCGTCACCGGCGCTTCGATCACCGGCGCCGGCTCGGCTACGGGAGGCGACGGCTCCTCGGGGCGGGGCCGCGGAACGAGGAGCGTGGCGACGAGGATGACGCCGAGCGTGCCGGCGCTCCACCGCAGGGCCTGGAGGAACGGACGCACGGCGGGGCGGTCGCCCGCGTTCCAGCGGTAGCCGCGGCCCCAGACGGTCTCGACGCGCCAGCCGGACGGACCGAGCTTGCGCCGCAGCCGCGAGACCGTCGAGTCGACCACGCGCGGCAGGACGCTCCCCGCCGCGTCGCCGTGGATCTCTCGGAGCAGCGCCGCGCGCGAGACGGTGCGGCCCGGCGCCCGCGAAAGGACCTCGAACACGGCTCGCTCGAGCGTCGTGAGGTCGACCGAACGTCCGTCGATCTCGACCTCGCCCGCGGCGCCGGCCGGCGCCGCCGCTCCCGTCCGCTCCGCGAACGCGGCCCGCGCCTCCTCCGGCGATCCCGCCACGACGACATCGCAGCCCGGCGGCAGCGCGCGCCGCACCGCGTCCGCGCACCCCGGAGGGCAGAGCACGAACGCAGGGGCCGAATCCGTTTTGCCGGTGTCGCCTTTCATGGCGCGCAGTCTAGCAGAAGCCACGCGGCGTTTCAACGCCACGCCGAATTTTACACACTTTTCGCACAAACGAGGGGACCTTGCACGCGGCGGGCGCCAGCGCCCGCCGCGGCATCGGTCGTATGGTCCGGCGCGCCGCGCCGGACCGCTTCGCGGACTTCGAAAGCGCGACAAATTTTGCACACTTTTCGCATATTTTTTCGATTTCGATATGGTAGAATACCCGTCCGTTCACACCGACTTCACCTCGGCACATACCCATTGTTGCCCGCTCGCCACTCACCTCTCACCTCTCACCTCTCACCGCCCACCTCTAACCTCTCTCCACTCACCACTCACCTCTCACCTTTCGCCATGCCTTCCCATCCCCGTTCCTACTCCCCCGTCGCCGCGGAGAAGCTCCGCCGCGCCCTTCTCGCCCTTGCCGCCGCCGCGACGGCGACCGTCGCGGGGACCGGTTGCACCGTCTCCGGCGCCCGCGTCCAGAAACCCGACGAAACCGTCCCGCCTCCCGCCGTGGAAGGCGGTCCGGACGATTCCATCCGCTGCGGACAGCAGCTCTACGTTCCGGAATCGGAACCCACGCCGCCGTCGCAAACGTCGGCCGTCGAGCCCCGTCTCGGCGGCGTGCCGCTTCCGCCGCCGCGCACGCCAGCCGTCGAACCGAGGGCTCCCGGAGGCATACCGATTCCACCCCGCGCGGATGGTTCCGATTCCAAGGAGTCTTCCTCGGGCGCCTCCCGCTCCCTTCCCCCGAAGGACGGCTACGCGGTCTACGTCGTGAAGCCCGGTGACACGCTCTCGGCCATCGCCCAGCGGCACGAGGTCCTGCAGAAGTCGATCATCGAAGCGAACGGCCTCGCCGACCCGAACCGCATCCGCGCCGGACAGCCGCTCTACGTCCCGACGCAGAAGGATCCCTCCTACACGCAGCGCACCGGCGGCGCGTTCTCGTTCCCGCTCCGAATCCCTGAACCCTCGACCCGCCAATGAGACGCCTCTTCCTCGTTCTTCCCCTTCTCGCTCTCGCGCCGCTCCTCGCGGCGCGGGCGACGGTGATCGAAGACCCGCGCATCAACCGGACCGAGATCCCCGTTCCCGACGCGCTTCGCGCGCTCGAACTGGGCCGCGGGTTCTTCGGCGACGACGCGAACCGTTTCGCGTGCCGAGACCTGACATCCTGGAACCGGGCCCACGGCGGCGGCTGGCTTCTGTGGTTCCAGGACACCGTGACCGGTGCGCAGCGGTGCGTCCGCGTGACCGCGGACGAAACCGTGTCCGAACCGCCCGAACGGGGCTATTACCGTATCAAGATATGGCCGGCCCAGGACGCCGCCGGGGCGATCGCCCGCGTCCTTGAAACGCAGCATGGCGTCCCGACGGATCTTCGGATTCCCTGCCCGCGGGACGACGAGCCGGCGCGCTGGAACGTCGTGATGCTGGACGGGGAGACCGTCACGAGCCTGCGGATCGAACCGGACGGCCGCGTCGAACCCGCCAACCCCTGGCTGGAACTCCACGCGCCGCCCTGCCGCTACGAAATCGGTTCCGGCGACGACGGCGGGACGCTCTCCGGCGTCGCGAAGCTCTTCTACGGCAACGCGACGCGCTACCGGGAGATCTTCGAGGCGAATCGCGACGTTCTGAAGAGCCCGGACGTCGTCCGCAAGGGAATGGTGCTCTTCATTCCCGCGCCGGCCGCCGATCCCACAAGCCCGCAACGCTCGGCGGCGGACGCGAGCGCCCGCGCCCTCGCGCTCTACGCGGCATTCCTCGACGATCCGTCCGAACGGCGCCTGCTCGACCTCCTCGTCGAATCCTTCGCGGTGGACGAGCCGTCCGAGGAATACCGCGCCTTCCTTCTCGGGCAGTTCGCAGGCGGGAGCCCCGCCCGGTTCAAGGTCGGCCTCGCGGACGCGGACGAAATCGACGCCTGGACCGTCGCCTATGCGTGCGCGGAACGCTTCCTGGCCCTTCCGTCCGGATCCTGGCCGACCCGCGTCGTCGCCATCTGCAGCCGCGCGGAAGGAACCGCACTCTGGCGCTTCCACCTCCTCCGCATCGACCCCGCGCACCTTCCCGCCATCCGCGCATCCCTCGCCACGCGGAGCCCTGATGCGGAAGAATCTCACGCAGAGAACGCAGAGAGCGCGGAGGCGCCGTCCCCGACACCGAACCCCGCCGCGGATTCCGTCCGCGCCGCGTTCGACGCAGAGTGGCGGCGCCTCGACCTTCCCGCGTTCGACGACACGGCCTTCGCCGCGTTCCTCTACCGCGAAGTCGCGCTCGTCCGCCCTTCCGGCAATCTCGTCCTCGCCCCGATGGGCGTCGCGGAATCGCTCGGATTCCTCGCCGCAGGCGCCGACCGGGAGACAGCCGAGGCCCTTTCCAACGCCTTGTGCATGCAGTCGGTCGACGCCCGCGCCCCGTCCCACGGGCCGGGAGACGAAGCCGCGGTCCTCTTCCTGAGGGACCGTTTCCCGACGGCGGACGAAATCGCGGCCACGTTCCGCCTCCACCGCGAACGGCGCGCCGCCGTCGGCGCCGGCGGAGCCACGGCGCTCGAAACGTCCCTCTCGCTCTGGCTCCCGCCGGGACGTTCGCCCTCGCGCGCCTTCGCCGCCCGCGCGACGCGGGACTTCGGCGCCTCGGTCCGCAACGTCCCGATGGACGAAACCGGTCGGGCCGAAGTGAATGCCTTCGTCTCCGCCGCGACGCACGGCCGCGTTCCCGCCGCGCTCGCCGAGCCACCCGCCCCCGGCACGGCCGCCCTGCTCGTACACGCCGCCTGGCTCAAGGCCGCATGGGCCGACGCCTTCGACCCCTCGCTTTCCTTCGACGGCGCGTTCCACGCCCCGGACGGCGACGTCCCCGCCCGCTTCCTGCGACGCACCGGCCTCTACGCCCTCGAACATGACGACTGCCACGGCTGCTCCGCGCTTGTCCTCCCGATGCGCGGCGGCGAAATCGAGGCCGTCGCGATTCTTCCCGACGAAGGCGTCCCTCTCGCCGACATCGAGAAGGATTTCGACCCGACCTTCGTCGACGGTCCGTTCCATCCCGTAACCGCGGCGACGACCGTCGTCCTGCCGAAGTTCTCGCTCGAAACCCGCCATGGCGACCTGCTCGGTCCCGCGCTTCGCGCGCGGCAGACCGATCCGGTCGTCCTCCCGCCCTCGTCCGACTTCTCCGCCCTCGCGGGCGGCGACACGGCCGAAGTCCCGCCGATCTCCCAGACCGCTGGCCTCGCGATCGGCGAAGAAGGCGCCGAGGCCTGGTCCGTTACCGTCGGCCCCGTCCCGGCCTGTGCGGAACCGCCCCCGCCGCCCCGCCGTTTCGTCGCCGACCGTCCGTTCCTCTTCCTCGTCCGCGACGCCAGGCTCGGCACCGTCTTCTTCATCGCCCGCGTCGCCGCCCCCGTCACGCGGAGCCCTGATGCGGAAGAATCTCACGCGGAGTCCGCGGAGTTCGCGGAGGAGAAAGTTCACGCGGAGGCCGCGGAGTTCGCGGAGGCTCTGTCCTCGATGCCAGACCCCGCCACGATCGTCCGCCTTTCCGGAACGCCCCTCGTCATTCCAGCCCTGCCGAGCCCTTGACCCCGCCACGCGGGGCCGTGCGACCTCACCGCGTGGCGGGGGATTCGGGCGGCGCCGCGGACGGCCCGATCGTGTTTTCCGGGGCGGGGTCGAAGGGGTTGGCCTCGAGACCGGCGAGGAGGGCGTGGATGCGGCGGTGGTCGGCGGGGGTCGCGTAGACGAGCAGGTCGCTGCTGAAGGGAAGGTGGCGGATGCGCGAGCCGGCGGGGAAGCGGACGCCGCGCTCGGAGAGCCACGCCTTCCATTCGGCGGTCCGGTCGGGGGCGGGCTTGCGCCGTTCCGTTCGCAGGCGGTGGAACGTCGTCTCGTCCGCGGGCCACGGGACGGGCCACTGCCGCCATTCCATCGGGGCGTCCGCGGCGGCCGCCTTCGCGGCGTCGCGGCGGACCTTCCACATCGGGTGCTCCGGGTCGCGCGGGGCGTTCCAGTCGGGGAGCGGGAGCGCGCGGCGCTGCGCGAACATCCAGTCCCACATTTCGTCGCAGGCCCACGCCTGGTCCCACGAGGCGCGGGAGAGGTCGGAGAGCTCGGTGATGCGCATCTCGCCGCCGCGGGACGGCAGCAGGTCGGCGTAGCGGCGGAGCCAGCGCACGTCGTAGTGCCACTTCTCCCAGTCGGCGGGGCGGTAGAAGTGCCAGATGTGGAGGGGCGCGTCGTCGGGGATGCGGTCGGTTTGCCAGATCGCGGTGTCGGTGGTGGCGACGGCGGCGAAGACGCCGGGGACTTCCTGCTGGATGCAGACGAGCTCGCCCGCGCCGCGCGAGAGCCCGGCGCCGTAGAGGCGGGAGAGGTCGACGGCGGGGGATGAAGCCCCCGCCGGGTCCGATGAATCGGACCCTCGACGCACCGAGCCGGCGCGGGCGCGCTCGGCGGCGAGGGCGGCGACGAGGTTCAGCGCGGCGCGCTGGTTGTCGTTGGGGCCGCCGTCGGCGAGGTAGCCCATCAGATGGTGGCCCGGGTCGGGGGCGAGGGCGAGGAGGAAGCAGGGGTGGCGCGCCTGGAAGGCGGGCGAGCAGACCTTCTCGTAGATGCCTCGCTGGCGGAACTGCGCGTCGAGGCCGGGGCCGAGCTCGCCGCTGCCGGGCAGGAAAAGCAGGAGCGGGAGCGCGGCGCCGGCGGGGGCGTTCGTCGGCTCGAAGAAGAGGAAGGAGAGGCGGTTGGTGTCGCCCGCGTTCCACGAATGGCGGCCGCGCTGGACGAAGACGCCGGCGCGCAGGCCGTAGCGCGCCATTTCGGCGCGGAGCGAGGGCGAGGGGTCCGGGTAGGGCTCGACGTGGCCGTTGTCGTCGACCGGCGGCGGGGGCTTGACCTCGGGCGGCGGAGGCGGCGCGTGCTCGCCGCGCAGGACCAGCTTGCCGAAGGTGGCGCGGCCCGCGGCGCGGCGGGCCGCGGTGCGGGCGTGGTGGCCCGCGAGCGGGGAGCCTTCGTGGATGGAGTACGGCCCCTTCGGATAGTTGCCGCCGAACGTGGCCCAGTCGGCCGCCTGCCCGTCGGTCCGATCGACGAACATGTCGACCTCGTCCGGGTTGTCGATGCCGGCGCGCCGGCAGAGGTCGCGGGCGAAGGCCTCGACGAATTCGGGCGGGTCGGACGCGACGGCGTGCCCGGCGTGGTCGCCCATGTCGCGCACGGCGGACCACCGCGCCTCGTCGAGTTCGATGGCGTGGATCGGGCACAGGACCCGGTTGGTGACCGGCCCCTCGTCCAGGGAGAGGACGCCGCCGACCACGCGCGTATGGGAGATGAAGGTCCAGGGAACGCGGACGTCCGCGACGGCGTCCGCGGCGCGGCGCAGGTCGCGGACGTAGTCGGCGACGCGCAGCCACGGGACGGGCTGCTCCTCGACGAGCGGCTTGCCGCCCGAACGGTCGTCGACCATCCGTTCGACGAACTTCCGGCGGCCCCAGCACTCGCGCCAGGTCGCATTCCAATTGTCGGCGGCGTACTGCGCGGAGAGGTCGGGCAGCGCGAGGACGCGGCGCAGAAACCGCACGCGCAGGGCGAGGCGCTCGGCGGGCGTCTCGGCCTCGCGGAACAGGTCGTCGATCGTGGGGCCGGAGGGTTCGGGTGCCTTTCCGTTCACGATCACGCGGTCGGGGCCATTCAGGAACTCGCGGAAGGTGTTGTTCGCGTCGATCCCGCCGGGGGCGTCCTCCGGCCGGGCCAGCCAGAGGCGTTGCAGGCGCAGGGCGGCGAGCTCCGCGCGGAGCGAGCGCGCGAGCGCGGGCGGGAGGCCAAGGTCCGGGACGCGGACGACGGCCGCGTCGGGGTCGTCGCCGGCGTTCTCGACGAGCGCGCCGGCGGCGGCGCGGACGAGATCGGCGACGGCGGCGTCGAGCGGATCGGGCGGCGGGGCGTCGAGCGCGCGGGCGAAGAGCGCGGCGGCCTTGTCGGGCGGAAGGCCCTTGCGCCCCCACGCCTCGCGCAGGGCGCGGCCGAGGGCGAGGTCGAGGTCCCATTCGGGGTCGAACGCGGGCGCGGCCTCGAGGAGAAGGTTCGAGACGGCGCCGAGGATGCGGTCGGGCGGCTCGCGCTCGGCGTCGTAGGCGCGCAGCTCCGCGGCCCAGGAGCGGGCGGCGGCGGCGAAGCGCTCCGGGTCGGGGATGCCGCGGTCGCGCAGGTCGCGGTCGCGGAGCGCACGCGCGGAGAGCGGCGGCGGCGGGAGCGACAGGTCGTCGTAGGGCGCGTCGGCGCGCGGCGGCAGGGAGACGCCGGGGCGATGCCGCACGCGGAGCGCGAAGGGGCGGAGCCGGCCGGGGTTCGCGGCGACGGCGGCGGCGGGGTTCGCGAGGAAGTCCTGCGCGAGGTCGCGGCGAGCCTGGGGTGTCGGGGCGTCCGGGCACGCGCCGTAGACGGTGAAGTCCGCGTCGGGCCGCGGGCTCCAGACGAGCGCGAGGACGGCGTCGCCCTTCGGGTCCTCCGGGAAGAGGGCCGTGCGGAGCGCGCCGGTCGGCGAGGCGGGATCGCAGAGGACGATGCGGTCCTCTTCCCACGCGTTTTTCTTGTCGGATACGAGCGCGGCGAGCGCAAGGCCCTCGCCGGCGGGCGCGTGCTCGGGCGACAGGCGCAGCGTGAAGTCCCCGCGGACCGGACCGTCGGGGAGGAGCAGGCGGAAGGCGTCGCCCGGGACGAGCTCCGCCTCGATGGGCTCGGTGCCGGCGTCGAGCGTCTCCGCGAGGTCCGTGCGGCGGACGACCTCGGCGCGGAGCGCGTCGCGCTTGCGCCAGTTCCACGGATCGCGGTCCGGACGGTCGCGGCGGAGGAAGTCGCGAGGAGAGATGCGGAGGAAGGGATCCGGCCAGTTGAACGCCTGGTCCGCGATCTTCGCTTCGGCGAGCAACTCGCGGGCGAGGTCGCGCGCGAAAGCCGCGCGGTCGGCGCCGCTCGGCGGCGCGAACGCGCGGACCGCGACGAACGGGTCGCCCGCGAAGCGCGGCGTCGTTTCGCCGAGGTCGAGCGCCTTCGCGCGGACGGCGCGGAGAGCGGCATCCGCGTCCGCGCCAGGGGCGAGCGGCGCCATCGCGACGACGCCGCGGTCGCCGAAGACCGCGCGCGCGACCGCGCCGAACGGATCGCGCGGCGCGAGCGGAGCCGCGCGGCACAGGAGGTTCGCGTAGGGCTCGGCGACGAGCTCGTCGAGCGTCTCGGGCAGCTCCTCCGGGAGGCACGGGACGCCAATGCAGATTAGGAGGACCCCCGGCTGCGGCGGCGATGCCGCCGCGTCGGCGGTCGAGTCGTCGCCGTGCTGCGCGCGGCGACCTGAAGGATTGCGATCTGTCTTTGAATCAGGCGGGGACTTCGTCTCTGCGCCCTCTGCACCCTCTGCACCCTCTGCGCCCTCTGCGTGAGATTCTCTCTCTGCGCTCTCCGCGTGCCAGAGAGTCGCCTGCGCCCCGCGCGCGTCGGCGAGGAGGACGCGCAGATGCCTTTCCTCGGGCCAGTGCGTGCGGGTGATCCAGTTGGTTCCGATCTGTCGGTGGTCGAACGGCGCCAGCCCCCGCGCAACGACGGGCCGCGCGCCGCCGGGCGGCGTCGGGAAAGCGTCGCTCCGCGTGGCGCGCAGGAGGGCCGTCTCCGCGGGGTGGGACTCGTTGGCAGGCCCCCTGTAGCGTCCCTCCACGAACGGCGCGGCGAAGACCACGACGCCCTCGCCGGGGACCTCGAAGAGGCGGACCGTGGCGTTCGTCCACGGCGCGAGCGCGGCGCGAGCGGCGGCGAGCAGCGCCTCCGCGCGGCCGTGCGCGCCGGGTTCCGGCAGCGCCGCGGAGACGAAGAGCCGCGCGGGCGAGTTGAACGCCCCGATCCATTCGGGATCGGCGGGTTCCCCGCCGGGGCAGAGCTCCTGGCCGGGGCAGAGCCCGGCCATCAGGACTGTGGAAATGCAAAGCAGGAGGTTTTTCATGGTTGGGGTCTGGTTCCTGGAATTCCAGGTTTCCAGACGTCGTGGATTCTAGGGTTCAAGAGGACCAGGCTCCGGCGGTCCGGCCCCGGCGGCTTCGAGCAGAAGCGCGTCGGCGAAGGCGAGCGCGGCCTCGGAGGAGAAGCCGGGGGACGGGACGGGGAACGGGCGGACGTCGACGAGCGGCGCGCCGGCGAAGGCGGGGAAGGATTCGGCGAGGGCGGCGGCCTTCTCGCGGGCGAGGGCGCGGATCGCGTCCGGGTCGGCGCGTTCGGGGAGCGGCACGAGCAGCACGCCGCCGCGGTCGCGGAACGCGCCGTGCGCGAGCGTGCCGAGCGCCGGGGCGGCGGCGCGGGCGCGCCAGCCGTTGCGCTCGGCGAGGCGTCCGAGCGGCCCGAGGACCCGTTCCTCGATCGCCGAGCTTGGCGTTCCCGGCGCGCACGGGACGGCGAAGACGAGGCACGGCAGCGCCGAGCCCGGCGCCAGGTCGCGTTCGCGGTCTCCGCCCGCCACTCCCCAGCGCAGCCCCGGCCGCAGCACGCCCAGCCACGCGGCCGCCGCCGCGGAGGCGAGGCCGGCCGCGAGAAGGAGGACCGCCGCTGCGCGGCGAATGCCGAATGCGGAATGCCGAATGCGGGATGCCGGACGGCTCGGGGCGCCGCCCCGGCCCTGCGCGGCGCGTGCCGCGGCGGCGACGCGGTCGGCGAGGCCGTCCGGGAGCGGGCGGTCGAAGGTCGGCGCGCAGAGCGCGGCGGCGATGCGTTGGTCGAGGGGGTCCATCGGGGAAGAGGTTGAAGGGAATGAAGGGGATGAAGGGGCTGGGCTAGGGGGCGGTCGGGGGGCGGAGAGGGACGAGGCGGAGGCGGTTGAGGAAGTGGGTGGACTTGCCGGCGCGGTGCGGGGCGAGGACGTCGAGGTCGCTTTGGCGCTCGAAGCCGGGGACGAAGGGATCGGGGGCGCCGGGGTCGGCGAGGAAGGCGTCCGCGCCCAGGAGGATGTCGCCGCCCTCGAAGGAGCCGATGGTGCCGGGGCCGGGCAGCCCGAGCGTGAGCACGACGGCGAGGCGCCCGGCGCCGGGGGCGCCCCCGAGTGGCGCAGCGATGCCGTGGCGGAGATCGGGGTCGCGGTCGCCGCGGCGCCACGGGGCGGCGGGGGCGACATCGCCGGAGAAGACGATGCGGCCGTCGTCCTGCAGCCGGTAGACGGCGCGCCGTTCGAGGACGAGGGGCGGCGCTTCGGGCCGCCACGGGGCGTCGAAGGCGTCGCGCGTCTCGACCGAGGCGGTCGCGATGGCGCGGAGCGGCAGGACCTCCGAGGGGAATGGGCCGGCGCCGGGTTCGGCCTCGAGGCGCGCGGTGGCGCGGAGACGGCGGTTGGGGCCGAGGGGCGCGGTGGCGTCGATCTCGTCGACGCGTGGCGTGGTGGTCGGGTCGGCGAAGCGCAGGAGCCTCCGGTTGCGGTGCGCATCGGCCAGATCCTGGAAAAGGTCGCCGTCCCCGGGCGGGTCCGAGGCGAGGGGCGCGGCGGCCGGCAGGAGGGAGTCGGCGGCGGCCTCATCGGCGGCGGGGTCGGGGTGGAGGCGCAGGACGAAGGGATGGAGCACGGGGCGCCGTGCGTCGAGCGCGGCGCGGATGGCGGTTTCGGGGTCGGCGAGGAAGTCGCGGAGCGCGGCGGCATGGGCGGCGGGGTCGGCGGTTTCGAACCAGGCGCCGTAGACGCGGAAGGGGCGGCCGACGGCGGCGGGGACCCAGGTCAGGGCTTCCGGCGGCGGAGGGGAGTCCCGTTCCCATCGCTCGGGGACGAAGACGTGCCGGTCCTGCCGGAACGCGGCGTCGAAGACCCGGAGGGAGAAGGTTCGGGTGCCGCTGCCGGAGCCGGCGCATTCGAGGCCGAGGGTGGCGGGATCGTCGCTCGTCATCCGGCAGAGCCGGTGCGAGAGGGAGGGCGAGCCGGGAACGGCGGATTCGGGGAGATGCGCGACGAAGGTTTCGCCGAGGCGGAGGTCGACGACGGGCAGCGCGTCCGTGGCGGGGAGTTCGGTGGCGAGTCCGCTGCCATCGACGCGTTCGAGCCGGAGCGTCTCGCGGCCCGCGGCGGACTCCTCGTCGCCGGCGTCATCCTCGTCGCCTTCGTCTTCGGCCGTTGCGCCGGGCGCGGCGCCGCCCGCGGTCTCGAGGTCGGGGAACGAGCCGGGGAGCGGCGGCACGAGCCCGCAGCGGCCGTCGTTCTCGATGGCGTAGGCGACGACTTCGAGTCTGTCGTCGCCGTCGCGCCCGCGGGAGACGGCGCAGACCGCGAGCCAGAGCCCGGGGATGCGTTCGGCGAGGGGGCGCAGGTCGGGCGCGTCCGCGAGGCCGACGGTCTTCGCGAGGCCGAGCAGGCGCAGGGCGACGGCGGACGGCGCGTCGTGCGCGATGGCGCGCGGGGAGAGGGAGCAGGGACGGAAGACGATGTCGAGCGATCCCCTGCGGGCGGCGCAGGCGAGGGCGTGCGCGAGGGGGTGGAGGAGCGAGCCGGGGTCCCGCGGAGCGGAGGCGTAGTCGGCGGCGCGGTCGGCGAAGAAGCGGGCCTCCAAGGACCCCGCCGGACCCGCGGCGCCCGGGGGCGGGTCGGGCAGACCGTCGCGGAAGCGCGGATGGACGAAGGGAAGGAGCGGTGCGGCGGCGTCCTCGGCGGCGGCGCGGAGCAGGGCGGCGGCGAGCGCGTCGGTGCCGGGGGTTCGGACGTCGGGGCTGCGCAGCGTCGACGCGAAGCGGATCCCGACGGATCGGTCCTTCCGCTCCGAGACCGCCGAGCGCGTGGACGCGGAGGACCACGCGGCGGGGCCGACGATGCGGATCGAGGCGCCGTCGCCGGGAACGAACACGGGGAGGCGAAGCCGTGCGGACGAGTTGGTGCCGCTCCAGGCGACGTCGGCGACGACGACGCGGTCAAGGCGGTCCGATTCTGCGGGCAGGAGCGCGCGGAGAGCGGCGAGGTCGTCCGCGTCGAGCGGGTCGGCGAGGACCGTGCACCCGTCGCGCCCGGCGAGCTCGGCGAGTCCGGGCCGGGCGAACGGATCGGCGGCGAGCTCCGGATCGGCGGCCGCGGCGGCGGGGTCGAGCAGCGCGGCGAACGCGGCGCCGTCGGAGGATCGGATGGCGCCGACGAGCGCGGAGGCGAAGGCTCGGAAAGCGGGGGCGAAGTCCGCGTTGAAGAGCCCGGGCGGGAAGCGGAGGAAGGGAAGCCGGAAGACGAAGTCCCGGTCGTCGGGCCGGAGGTCCGGGGCGAAGCCGGGCGGGAGAAGCTTCTCCGCCGCCTCGCGGGCGGCGTCGCGCGCGTCGAGCCGCGCGTCGAGCCCGAGGTAGAAGTTCTCCGGGGAGAGGAAGCGCATGTCGAACGGCGTGGCGGCGTCCGCGGCGTGCAGCGCCGAACGGACGAGCGAACGCCCGGCGGCGGGGGGATCGGCCGCTTCCGCGCCGCCGTGAGGGACGGCGAAGACGCCCGCGAAGGGCGGCGAGACCCAGACGGGAAGCGACTCGGCGAACGGGACGAGCAGGTCGCGGGCGCGGTCGGCCGCGGCCGCGGCGTCGGCCCCCTCGGCGAGCGGCGCGACGAGGACGGCGCCGCGCCCCGGGACGGTCGCGAGCGCCGGGGTCGCGCCCGGGAGAGCGCGCGCGGCGAGGCGCAGCAGCGGTTCGGCGGCCTGCACCGCGAACTCCTCCTCCGTGCGGCCGTCGCTTCGTCCGCGGCGCAGCGCGACGCAGAGCTTCGCTCCGGGCGCGAGGGCGGCGGCCGCGGCGGAGGAATCGGGAAGCCAGGCGATGCGCGCCTCGGAGCGGGCGGCGTCGAGGGCCAGCCCGACCGCTCCGTAGATCCGGCCGACGCGAAACCGGCCTTCTTCCGGAACGGCCTCGATGCGGGCGCGGGAAACGCGGGCGGGGCCGCACCCGTCCGGAAGGGCGAACGCACCGGGAGCGAACGCGGCGGCGAGGGCGTTCGTCGCGAGGTCGGCGGCCTGCGCGGCGACCGGGCCGGCGAGGAGGGCGAAACCGCTGTTGCCGTTCCGCACGTCCAGATCGTGCGCGTGGAACGTCACGGGAACGGGCGCCGCGCCCGGCATCGCGGCGGCGAGGGCGGCGCGCGCCGTCGCCAGCGCGGGCTTCTCGAGCCGGGCCGCGAGCTCGGTCGTGGCCGCGGCGCACGGAATCGCGACGATCGCGGCGGGGCGCGCGGAGCCGGGATCGTCCGCGAAATCCGACGGGCCGCGCGACGGCGTCGGGACGGCGAGCGGGGCGTCGGCGGGCGCGGCGGCCGCGGAGAGCCGCCCCGTGGCGGGGTCGCGCGAGACCGCGACGCGGCCCGCCGGGCCGAAGTCGACCAGGACCGCGTCGGAGGAAAGCCACCGCGCGCCGGCGAAACGTTCGGCGGGGAGGCGGCAGTCGGCGAAGGCGGCCGGGGCCAGCGGATCGGCTCCGGCGGCATCCGCGACGAGCAGCGTTCCGTCCGGGCCGAGGAGCGGCCGGAAGGCCCACGCGGGCCGGACGCCGTCCGGGTCGGCCGCCTCGCGCAGCGACCGTTCGGCCAGGAAGAGCGACTCCGGCACGCCGTCCACGACGGGGTTGCCGTCGCGATCGCGCCGGAGGACGGCGGGGCGCACGTCGACGAACGGCTCGACGCCCTCGGGGAAGAGCGGCCGGCAGGCTTCGACGGCCTCGCGGAGCGCGGCGAGCGCGCCGGGGACGTCCGTCGCGCCGCCGCGCCGCGCCGGCACGAGCGAGAGCACGGAGACCTCCGCGGTGCCGCTCCCCCTCACCCTCCAGCCCTCGAGGGCCGCCGGGCCGCCGCCCCGCCTTGGCGCGGCCTTCTCCGCGACGGGCGCGATCACGCGGTCGGCCAGCTCCTTGAACCCGTATCGTCCGTCGCCCGGAACGGCCACGAGCAGAACCGGCTCGAACGCGTCCCCCGCCCACGCGGCGAGCGGGAGGAGAAGGAGGGAAAGAAGGAGGAGCTTCATCGGGGAAAGGTTGGAGGGGTTGAAGAGGTTGAAGAGGCGCGACCCGTTTCGTCAGTCCGTTCTTCCGGGAATGGCTCCTGCGCCGGCAGCGAGCGCCGGGGCGAGGGCGGCGCGGAGGCGCTCGCGCGCCTGGTGCAGGCGCCACTTGACGGTGCCGAGGGGGATGGCGAGGAGGACGGAGATCTCGGCGAGGGGAAGGTCCTCGTAGTAGTGCAGGACGACGACGTCGCGGAAGGCGGCGGGCAGGCGCGCGAGGGCGGAGGCGAGCGCCTCGGCGTCGGAGCGCGCGGCGGCGCGGTCGGCGGGGGACGGCGCCGGGTCGGGCAGCTCCAGATCGGGGTCGGCGAGCGGGGCGGCGCGGCGCAGGTCGCGGCGGCGCTCGTTGAGGAGAATCGCGCGGAGCCAGGCGTGGAGGCTGGTGCCGTCCTCGAACTGCGCGATGCGCTCGACCGCGCGGGCGAGCGCGCGGAAGACGAGCTCCTCGGCGTCGCCCGCGTCGGGCGCGAGGCGCACCGCGAGCGCGAAGAGCGCGGGCCCCTCCTCCGCGACGAGCCGCCGCGCGCCGGCCTCCGGGTCGGCGAGGATCGCCGCCTTGACCGACGCGCCGCGCGCCGCCGTCGCGGGGACGGCGGAGTTCGTCTTGTCTGGCGGCGCGGACTTCATCGGGCTCCATCCTACCAAATCCCGATGCGGTGCAAAAGGTTTGAGGGCCGCGGGGTCTGTCCCCGTTTCCCGCCAAATCCCCGCCGCGCGGTCGGCGGAGCCGTCCCGCGCGAGCGGGGGTTTTCATTTTCTGTCCGGGTTTCCGTTTTTGTTCAAATTTCGCTTGCGGGCGCGCGGGGGAACGGCTAGAATCCGCGCGCCATGAAAGACAACGAATCCCTCGCCGTGCCGCTGCTGCGCGACATCTCCACCGCCATCGCGCGCGAGCGCAACGTCGGCAAGCTCCTGCCGCAGGTGCTCGAGATCGCCGAGAAGCGGCTCGGGATGGTGCGCGGGACGATCGCGCTGCTGGCGGGCGACGAGCTGCGCATCGAGGCCTCGACGCGCACGCTCAACGCCGAGGAGCGCGCGCTCGGGCGCTACCGCATCGGCGAGGGGATCACGGGCCTCGTCGCGAAGACCGGCCGCGCGGAGGTCGTCCCGGACGTCCGCAAGGACCCGCGATTCCTCAACCGCACGAAGGCGCGCGGCAAGGGCGACGCGGTGTCGTTCGTCTGCGTGCCGCTCGTCCACGGCGGGCAGGTCGTCGGGACGCTCTCGGCCGACCGCGAGATCCGCGCCGGGGCGCGTCCGCTCGAGGAGGCGGTGGAGCTGCTCGGGATCGTCGCGAACGTCGTCGGCGAGGCCGCGAGCGCCTACCGCGCGCAGCGCGCGGAGCGCGAGGCGCTCGTCGAGGAGAACCGCAAGCTGCGCAGCCTCCTCTCGGAGACGCCCGGGCGCCTCATCGGCGACTGCCCGGAGATGCGCGAAGTCTACGCGCAGATCCGCCAGGTCGCGCCGACGGAGGCGACGGTCCTCGTGCGCGGCGCGAGCGGGACGGGCAAGGAGCTCGTCGCTCGCGCGATCCAGTCGCTCTCGCCGCGCAAGGACAAGCCGTTCGTCGTCCTCAACTGCGCGGCGCTCCCGGAGGCGCTCGTCGAGTCCGAGCTCTTCGGCCACGAGCGCGGCGCGTTCACGGACGCGCGCGAGCGCCGCATCGGGCGCGCCGAGGCGGCGGACGGCGGGACGCTCTTCCTCGACGAGATCGGCGACCTCTCGGTCCCGGTGCAGGTCAAGCTCCTGCGCTTCCTGCAGGAGCGCACCTTCTCGCGCGTGGGCTCCAACGAGGAGCGGCGCAGCGACGTGCGCTTCATCGCGGCGACGAGCCGCAACCTCGAGGAGATGATGGCGCAGGGGCGCTTCCGCGAGGACCTCTACTACCGCCTGGCGATCTTCCCGATCGCGCTGCCGGACCTTGCGCGGCGCGGCGGCGACGTGGTGCTGCTGGCGCGGCACTTCCTCGAGAAGGCGTGCCTCAAGTACGGCAAGAAGGTCGACCGCTTCTCGCCGCCGGCGCTCGACGCGCTGCAGGCCTATGCGTGGCCGGGCAACGTGCGCGAGCTGGAGAACTGCGTCGAGCGCGCGGTCCTCACCGCGCAGGACGGCTGCATCCGCACCTACAACCTCCCGCCCGCGATCCAGGGGCCGGAGTTCGCGGAGGACCCGTTCCGGCCCGACGCGCCGCCGCGCACGCTCGACGAGCAGCTCGACGCGCTTGAACGCCGCATCCTCGAGGCGGCCCTGCGCCGCCACGGCGGCAACCGCTCCGCCGCCGGCCGCGACCTCGGCGTCTCCCCGCGGATGATGAACTACCGCCTCAAGCGCCTCGGCATCGGCGCCCGCCCCGCGGACGCGTAGCGGACGGGCGGCCTTGCTCGGCGCGGCTCCCGCCGCGCCGGCAGCGGCCGGAGAAGGAACTCCTGCTCGCGGAGCCATGCGCTGCATTCGGGAACGAACCGGCGGCGGAGGTCGCGCAGCCACAGATGTCGGCGAAGCCCCCGGGGGAGCCGGCATTGGAGCCACGAGCGGAATCGGGAGCGAAACGTCAGGCGTCGTTCCAGTCCAGAAAACCGGGCCGGGCGGCGAAGCGTTCCAAACAAGGTGTCATGGTCGAAAAGCGGTGCGCGGTGCGGCTGTGGAGGTGCGCGCTAATGTGGAGGATACTACCGGAACGCCGCGCCGCGAGTCAACCCCTCAAAGCACCGAAAACGCATTTCCCACACTTTCCCACAATTTCGGAAACCACGCTCCGCGCGGCGCGGCAGGCCGCTTCGCACCAAGGACCACTGCCAGTCGCACCGTGTGTAAAATTTGTGCAATCGTCCGCTCTGAAAGCGGCGATTTCAATCAAAATCACGCACGGTGGAATCGGCTCCGCGCCCTCCGCGGACTCCGCGTGAGGTTTTGCTCTGCGACTATTCGGGCCGCAGGTTGTTCGAGGCGTCGCGCCAGCGCCAGTCGCCGCCGAGGTGGGGGTCGGCGTTCCACAGGTCCCAGTCGAACCGATCGAGGCGGAGCGTGCCGATTCTCTCGTGCGCGACCGTTTCGAGAACCGCGGTCCCGGCGGCGTCGAGGAAGGCGAGGTCTTCGGGGCGGTCCGGCGCGCACCACGCGAAAAGGGACGGCGCGCCGGTCGCGAGGTACTTCGCCACGACGGGCGTCAGGGGCGCGACGAGAACCGTGGCCTCGCCTTCGGCAAGCCGCGTTCCCGGCCATTCGCCCCTGCGTTCCTCCTTCGCCCCCGCCGCCAGAAATCCCTCGTAGAGCTTCCTCGCCCGGCCCGGCAGGCGTCCATCCCGCACGACGAGCGAGACGGAACTCGCCCGCGCCGCGAGGAACTCCACCAGCGCCGCATAGCGCTCGCCGGCGAAATCGCCTTCGAAGGAAAACGCGGCGAAGGGCTCGACGAGCCGAACCGGCATTCGCGGACGAAACCGGTTCCTCGCGTCCGCTCCGCGCGGAACGCGGGCGACGAACTCGAGGTCTTCGGGGTTCTTCGTGTGTTTCGCGTTCATGGTCGGGAAATGCTTGGCGGGGCGCACCCCGCGCCGACGGGGAAGATGCTACCGGAACGCCGCGACGCGAGTCAACCCCGCCGCGGCTGCGTCGGGCGTCACCAGGGGGCGAGGCCGCGGTCCGAGTCGATGGCGTCCATCACGCCGAGGAGATGCTTCTGCCGGACCGACCAGTCCGACAGATCCGAAACGGAAAAGGAACGGACGCCGGATCGCGCGGAGCCCCGGCGTGGGCCGAAGGACGAAACGTCGACGGTCCTCCACCAGCGGCGCGGGTTCGCCGGAAAACGAACGTCCGCGCGTCCGCCGACGGCTTCGACCGGCTTCGCGAGAACTTCGTTTCCGACCCGAAGAAGGCACCACCGTTCGCCGGGGAACGCACGGCCGTCCGCATCGGCGTAGACGGCCGTGGGAAACAGACCCGCCTTCCGCTTGTTTTCGAGAAGAGCGTCGGCCTCGGAAAGCCAGTGTTCCATGTAGCGGCGCGGAGTCCAGACTCTCGTCCGCACCGCCCAGACCTCCCAGTCCTCCCGGAACCGGACGATCGTGTAGGCGCGGAACTTCTTGGAACGGAACGGAAGGGTAATGTCGAACATTTGAGCGTCTCCAACGGCGTGGCGGGGTGCGGTTCGGCGGGCGGCTATGTCCGGGCGGAGACTTCCTTCTCGGCCTTTTCCGCGAGCTTCGCGTGGCCGAACTGGCGGAGGCCAAGGATGAAGACGTCCTGCCCGGTGCGGCAGGTGTCGAGGAGCCGCAGTCGGTTGCCGCTCCGCCAGTCCGAGAGCCCGAGGTAGTAGAACTGCTTCATATCGGAATGTCTCCGGAAGTTTTCGCGACCGCGAACGGAAGCTTATCGCGCAAAAACACGATTCTGTTTGTGTCGGATAAACTTCCGGAGCGGCGATTGTCGGGGTCTGTCATTTGCCGCCGTATTCTAGTGGAACCGCATTCGATTTGCAAGGAATGTCCGCTTCGTGGCGGGGTGGATCCCGCCACGAGCGGCCTAGTGATTGAGGTTCGCGACGAAGAGGTTCTCGAAGCCGGCGGCGCGGAGGCGGAGGACGGCGTTGGTGAGGGAGGCGAAGGTGGCGTCGGGGTCGGGGAAGAGCTGGACGGGGAGCGCGGCGTCGGCGGACGAGGGCGCGGGCGTCCTTCGTCGGCGTGGCGTCCGGCACGCCCTCCCAGAGGACGCGTTCGCCGTCTTCGAGCGGCCAGGGGGGAGTGTCTGGTGCGGAGCGGTTCACGGGGAGGATGCTACCGGAACGGCGCGGGGCGCGTCAACCCCTCCGCGGCCCGAAAACGCATTTCCCACACTTTCCCACAATTTCGGGAAATCCCGCTCCGCGCGGCGCATCCGCATCGCGCGGGCGGGATTGGAAAGGCCGCGGCAAGCCGCGGCCGTTCCAATTCCACCGTGCGTGAAACTCATACAATCGTCCGCTCTGGAAGCGGCGATTTCAATCAAAATCACGTACGGTGGAATCGACTCCGCGACCTGCGCGCGCCGGGGAATGATTCACACCGTGTGCGCCTTCGTCTTCGCCGCCGCGAGCAAGTCTTCCAGCGAGTCGGAGGCGGGGTGCAGATGGAGACTTTCGCAGTACCGTGACAGGATTCCGGCGAGCTCTTCTCTTGCCGGAACGCCGGATTTGACGAAACGGATTGCCTCCGGTTTTCCGTAAACTTCTGCGGCGAGCCGGAATCCTTTCGCGTCGAAGAACCGGTATTCGGCGTTGCGGACGTCGACCGCTTCGACGTACTCGGCGGCCGATCGCGCGGAGTCGAACCAGAGCACGTCGCCATGCTCTTCCACGATCAAGGGTTCGTCTGCAAGAAACAATCCGTTCTTGTCAGCCGGACCCACGCGGAGCGTGCAGGAAATCGAGTCGTGGCGAAGCCGTTTGCGAATCCGTTTGTCGAGAAAGGCGCGCCACCAGCACCTGCGGCGGACGATGTCGAGCAGGCGGTAGCGTTCGTCGAGAACGTAGTCGAACAGCTTCGCGGCGGACAGCCGGTCGAACGGAACGAACTCGCGGTCCCGGCGCTCGAACATCCGCCCGAAGAAGGTGAACGCCTCCGAATAGAAGAAGACCCTGGACTTCAGGAACGCGCAGCCGGCGTGGCCCCATCTCCTCCGCGGCAGGCGGAACCAGAAGCCGCAGCCCCGAGTGTTGTGGAAGGGTTCGTCGTCGAACCGCATCCCGTTCTCCTTCGCGAACCGGCGGGACTTCGCGAGCAGCGAATCCACCGACTCGCCTTCCGCGAAAACCGGTCGGAGAAGGAACTCCTGCTCGCGGAGCCATGCGCTGCATTCGGGAACGAACCGGCGGCGGAGGTCGCGCAGCCACAGATGTCGGCGAAGCCCCCGGGGGAGCCGGCATTGGAGCCACGAGCGGAATCGGGAGCGAAACGTCAGGGGAGCGAAGCCGAGCACGCGGTCGAGTCCCGGCGCGAGGGCGCCGTCCACCCCCCAATCCATCAGCTCCCATTCCCAGAACCAGTGCACTTCGCGGAAGAGCGCCTCGGGATCGTCCTTGTGCGCGAGCCAGATCGCTTCGACCATCGCGAACGCCCATTTCCGGCCCGACCGCTCGTCCGCCTCGGGCGTCCGGGACGCCTTGCGGCGGATGACGTCCCGCCGCTCGTCGTTGTCGTCCGCCAGACGGAGCGCGACGACGTCATCCGCGTCGGGACCGTCCGCGTCCAGTTCCCGGAAGCGCAGCTCGGCGTAGTCCTCCGGCAAGAGGAACCCGTGGCGGATTCCCCAGTCGGCGTCGTTCCAGTCCAGAAAACCGGGCCGGGCGGCGAAGCGTTCCAAACAAGGCGTCATGGTCGAAAAGCGGTGTGCGGCGAGGCGGTCGAGGTGCGTGCCGACGGAGGAGGATGCTACCGGAACGCCGCGGGGCGCGTCAACCCCTCCGCGACCCGAAAACGCATTTCCCACACTTTCCCACAATTTCGGAAAACCCCGCTCCGCGCGGCGCGGCGGACCGCTTCGCACCAAGGACCACCGCCAATCGCACCGTGCGTAAAACTTGTGCAATCGTCCGCTCCTGGAGAGGTGTTTTGCATCAAAATCACGCACGGTGGAATCGAAATCCGAAGGTGTCGGAAGGGCGGGCGCGAATCGGGAGGACGGGCGGGGCGGCGAGGGGCCGGACGCGGGAAGGCGCGATTGCTTCCGGCGGGCGGTTGTTGTAGAATCGCCCCTATGCAACGCGCGACGGGAGAACCGCTGTGGACGCGCCTGGGCGAGGCCTTCGATTGGACGTCGCCGCCGCGGCGTCTCGGCATCGCCATCAATCTCGTCGCGGCGGCCGTGTTCGCCGTCATTCTGTTCGAGCGCGTGTCGGACTGGCGGCGGGAAACCGCCCCGGCGCGCTGGCCCGAGGTGCCGTGCGAAATCGTCTCGGCGGAACCCGGCGTCTGGAACGGCGGCGAAAAGGACGGCAAGCGGGCGTTTTTCGTCCGCTACCGCTACGAGGCGGGCGGCCGGACGCGCGAATCGGAGCGGTGGTCGCTGCGGAATCCGGTCGAGGCCCACGAATCGGTCCGCGACGAGGCGGCGCTCTCCGAAGCGTTCCCGGCGGGCGGGCGGGCCGTCTGCCGAGTCGATCCGGACCATCCGGACGAATCGGTCCTCGCGCTCGATCCGCCCGACGCGTGGGTGGCGGCGTGGTCCTGCGCCCTCCTCGGCTGGTTCGTTGCGATGGGGCTCGTTTCCGCGTGGGGCTTCTTCACCGGCAAGGCCGATTTCCTGCCGGTCGCCGCCGCCGGCGGAATCGTCATCGGGATGCTGCCTCTGGCCGCAGGATGCCTGTTCCGACTCGCGACGGCCGCGTGGCCGGCCGTGGAGGAAGCCCGGGCGGCCGCGGAGTGGCCGCTCGCGGAGGGCGTCGTGCGCGAATGCTCGCTCGACGGGGGCCGGCGCGGGCGTCCGTCGGACCCCGATCGGCTCTACGTGAGCTGGGACTACGAGTGGGACGGCGTCCGCCGCGCGGGCGACAACGTCTGCCGCATCCGGACCATCGCCCCCGCGACGTTCCGCGGCGACGCGTTCGCGTTCGCGCAGGCGCATCCGGCCGGCGCGCCGGTGTCCGTCCGCGTCGATCCGGCCGATCCGTCCTACTCCCGCCTGGACCTGCCGGCCCCGGGTCGCGCGGCCTACGCGTTCGACGCGGCCGTCTGCCAGTATCTCGCCCTCGCCGCGCTCGGAATCATCGGGGTTGCCGCGCCCTTCGTCGCCCTGCGGCGGGTTCGGCCCTCCGCGCCCTCCGCGTGAGGTTTTGGCTCTGCGGCCTCCGCGCTCTCTGCGTGGGATTCGGGCTCCGCGTGGGAATCACCATCCGTGCATCGAAGTGCCCGACCATCCGTACTGCTTGAGAATGCCGATCAAGTCCCCGACGGAAGTCGCCGCCTTGATCTCTCGCTGCGTCTCTTTCGGAATCGGTCCGTATGCGCGAAAGTACTTGAAGAACTTCCGCCTGATCTCGTCGAAGGAGAACGAGGGCTGTCTTTCCGCCGGAACCAGGCGGACGACGATGCGATGCACCAAAAGCGGCGTCCATCCCCACAGCACGCCGTAGTTCCGGACCTTTTCCGCGTGGTCGACGAGAAACGCCGCCCCGTTGGAATCGATGACGAGCTTGTTGCGGAACAATCCGACCTTGACCTCGAAGGTCGTCGTCCGTTCCAGGTCCTTTCGCCGGGCGCGAAACTTGAGGTTCAGGCACCCGTTGTTGCAAAAGGTCAGCACGGGGAAGGCGAGGCGCGAAACGGGGTCGTCGATCGCCTTCGAATCGGAGGTTCCCGGAAGGGTAATGTCGAACATTTGAGCGTCTCCAACGGCGTGGCGGAGTGCGGTTCAGCGGGCGGCTATGTCCGGGCGGAGACTTCCTTCTCGGCCTTTTCCGCGAGCTTCGCGTGGCCGAACTGGCGGAGGCCAAGGATGAAGACGTCCTGCCCGGTGCGGCAGGTGTCGAGGAGCCGCAGTCGGTTGCCGCTCCGCCAGTCCGAAAGCCCGAGGTAGTAGAACTGCTTCAGGTTTTCGGCGATGACGAACGGCGTGTGGCCGTGCTTGAGGCATTCCTTCAGGAGGATCAGCCGCCCGACGCGCCCGTTGCCGTCCTGGAACGGGTGGATCTTCTCGAAGCGGACGTGCAGGTCGAGCAGGTTCTCGAACGTCTTGGGCGCGTCCTTCCACCAGGCCAACAGCGCCGCCATCTCGCGGTGCACATCCTTCACGGGGCAGGTCTCCATCTCGCCCACGACGTTGTCGAGGCGCTTGTAATCGCCCACGGCGAACCAGTCCTTGCGGCTGTCGCTCGTCCCGCTCTTGAGCTGGGCGTGCAGCCGCTTGACGTAGCGCTCCGTCAGCGCCGCGCCCGCCGACTCGATGACGATGTCGACGCACCGAAAGTGGTTGGCCGTTTCGACCACGTCGTCCACCGGGACGTCCCCCGGCAGGGATCCGATCGTCATCGTCTCGAAGATCCAGCGCGTCTGCTCGTGCGTGAGGCGGCTGCCCTCCATGTGGTTCGTGTTGTAGGTGAAGTCGATCTGGAGCCGATGGTAGAGCCCGCCCGAGATGCGTCCGCGCTTTTCGGCCTTCAGGATTCCGAGAACGGTCGACGGAAATCCCTTTGCGCGCGGCTTGCGCCGCGGACGTTCGGCGTCGGCCGGAATCCGCCACGCCTTTCCGAGCAGGGTCGTGCCGGGAATGTTTCCCTTTTCGCAGTGGATCTGGACGTTGCGGGGCGTCAGCCCCCACTTTTTCGCGGCGTCCGCGACGGTCATGTAGTTCACGATGAGCCTCCCCGACGAAACCTCACGCAATCTGAAACGAAATCTATCTCTGGAATTTTCGCACCTGTTTTCCCGGGATAAACTTCCGATCAAGCGTTTTTCGACTTCCGTTATTTGCCACCGTATTCTAGTGGAACCGCATTCGATTTGCAAGGAATGTCCGCTCGTGGCGGGGTGCGCACCCCGCCACGGAACGGGCGGGGCTAGTGCGGGAGGGTCTCGATGAAGAGGTTTTCGAAGCCGGCGGCGCGGAGGCGGAGGACGGCGTTGGTGAGGGAGGCGAAGGTGGCGTCGGGGTCGGGGAAGAGCTGGACGGGGAGCGCGGCGTCGGCGGACGAGGGCTCGTAGGGCGCCTCGGGCAACGGGGCGACGGCATCGTTCCAGCTGGCGCGGATGGCGCGTCGCCAGGCGTCGAGGTCGACCGTGCGGCGCTCGGCGCGGAGGGTGCCGTCCTCGGCGACCTGCGCCGCGAGGTAGGGCGTGCCGTCGGCGAGGTGGATGGAGCGGGGCCAGCATCCCGGCGGCTCGATGTTCCCGCCGACGAGATGGACGGGGCCCTCGGGCGTCCGGAGGAAGTAGCCGCCGAAGTGGCGCCCGTAGTAGGAATACGGGAAGAGGTCGCGGACGGGCGTGGCGTCGTCCGCCGCGACGGGGAGCCCCCACGCGGGCTTGCCGGCGGCCCATGGCGGCGGTTCGACGGGGCGGAGCGCCCGCGCGGTGCGCGAGGGGCGGGGCGCGGTCTGGAAGTAGACGAAGCCGTCGGTCCAGAACCAGAGCGGCGAGTCCTCCGGCATCCGGCGCACGCGGTGTCCGAGCGGCGCGAGGACGGCGCGCCGCCACGCGAGCATCGCGGCGTGGCGCGCGCCGCGCACCGCGGGGAGCGGCTCCCAGCCCGACTGGATCATCTGGCCCGCTCGCGGGGTCTGCCCGTCGCTCGCCAGGACGAACCAGACGAGCGCGAAGAGCGGCGCGAGCCAGGTCCGCGCGCGCGGCGGGAGGCGGGAGCCGTCGAGCGCGGCGACCCAGACGAGCCCCGCCGCGCAGACCGTCGCGGCGACGAGCAGCAGCGCGGGGATGTCGAAGTCGCCTTCGACCGGGACGTGCCAATCGGAACGAAAGGACTCGCTTTGCCGGAGCAGATAGGCGATCAGACCGTTGCAAAGCGTCCAGAGGAAGAAGACGGCGAACGGCGCCGCCGCGAGCAACGCGCGGCCGAGCCGGCGCGCGAAGCCGGCGGGGCGGACGAAGGCGCGGAGCCGCAGCGAGAGGTGGATCGGGATCGTCACCGCGAAGAACGCGAGCGCCGCGGCCCAGAGCGCGAACATCATCGACCCGCCCCAGTCGTCCGAGCCCTGGAAGAAGAGCAGCCGTTCCGGAAGGCCCGAGGTCTCCGCCGGCAGCACCGCGACGAGCGGCAGGGTCAGGAAATACAGGGCGAACAGCCACGGAACGATCATCCACGGGCCGGTGAGCACGAGCAGGACGCGCTCCCCGCGCGAAAGCTTCGCGAGGTCGCTTTCCCTGCCGGCGAGGAAGAGAAGGGATCGGAGGAATGTTTTCATCGGTTGGTGGTCTTGCATGGCCGTGGCGGGGTCCGCACCCCGCCACGCCGCGGGGCAGGCGGGTAACATGGGCAATCCTACCGGAACGGCGCGGGGCGAGTCAACCCCTCCGCGGCCCGAAAACGCATTTCCCACACTTTCCCACAATTTGGAAAATCCCGCCCCACGTGACGCAAATGCGCGGCCCTCGGAGGAAAAGCGGGCATTTCAGGTCGTTATCCTTCCGTGTTGGTTCGATCTTTACATTTTTTGTCGGCTCGGAACAGGAGGCGCAACGCAAATTGTGCGAATGCGCGCGTGAATGCGCGCGCGAAGAAGGGCTGGCACGGGGGTTGCTTTGCGGAAGGGAACGCCGGCAAAGCCGGCCTCGAACCAGCGAACTTCCGAACCTTCCAGCATGCAACGAATCCACGACATCTACCGGCCCGTCGAGGAACGGACGCGCGACTGGCGCGAGGTGGAGCGCCCGCTCGCCGACGGCGAGATCCGCGAGCAGGTCGCCCGCTGCATGAACTGCGGGCAGCCGTTCTGCCACGGGGCGGGGTGCCCGCTCGGGAACCTCGTGCCGGACCAGAACCGCGCCGTGGCGCAGGGCGACTGGCGCCGCGCCTGGGAGCTGCTCTCGCGGCGGTCGGACTTCCCCGAGTTCACGTCGCGCGTCTGCCCCGCTCTCTGCGAGGCGTCCTGCGTGCACCAGCTCGACGAGGAGTCGGTGATGGTGCGCCAGTCGGAGAAGCGGATCGTCGACACCGCGTTCGAGCGCGGCTGGGTCGTCCCGCGTCCGCCGGCGGCGGAGAACGGCCGCCGCGCGGCGGTCGTCGGCGCGGGCCCCGCCGGGCTCTCGGCGGCCGTGACGCTGCGGCGCCGTGGCTGGGCGGTGACGGTCTTCGAGCGCCGCGCGAACGTCGGCGGGCTCCTGCGCTACGGCATCCCGTGCTTCAAGCTCGACAAGGCGCTCGTCGACCGCCGCCGCGCGATCCTCGAGGCGGAGGGTGTCCGCTTCGAGACGGGCGTCGAGGTCGGGACGGACGTCTCGGCCGCGTGGCTCGCGCGGCGCTTCGACGCGGTCGTCCTCGCGATCGGCACGCCCGCCGCGCGCGACCTGCCGATCCCGGGGCGCGACCTGGAGGGCGTGCACTTCGCGCTCGAGCTCCTCGAGGGGCAGAACCGCTTCCTCACGGGGGAGATCCCCGCGCCGCCGATCGACGCCAAGGGCAAGCGGGTCCTCGTGATCGGCGGCGGCGACACCGGCAGCGACTGCGTCGGCACGGCGATCCGCCAGGGCGCCGCGAGCGTGGCGCAGATCGAGATCATGCCCAGGCCCCCGGCGGAGCGCGACCCCTCGACGCCGTGGCCGCTCTGGCCCTACATGCTGCGCACGAGCTCGAGCCACCTCGAGGGCTGCGAGCGCCGCTGGAACCTGAGCTCGGTGCGGTTCGTCCCAACCACCGAACCACCGAACCGCCAAACCGCCAAACCCTCGGTGGCCGGCGTCGAGGTCGAGACGGTGGAGTGGGAGTTCTCGCCCGAGGGGCGGCCGCTCAAGTTCCATCCCGTGCCCGGCACGCGCGAAACGATCCCCGCGGACCTGGTGCTGCTGGCGATGGGCTTCACGGGCGTCCCGAAGGACCACCCGATCGTCGCGCAGCTCGGCCTCGCGCAGACGCCGCGCACCGCGCTCGTCTCCGATCCCGCGCGGAACATCCACTGCGTCGGCGACTGCGCGTCCGGCGCGTCGCTCGTCGTCCGCGCCCTCGCAAGCGGGAAAAGCGTCCCGCTCTGATTCCTTCGACCCCTTCAACCTCTTCAACCTCTTCACCCCCTTCAACCCCTTCAACCCTTTCAACCCTTTCAACTTCAATGAGCACGAACGACCGACAGCGGACCCTCTACCGGAGCGAATACGAGCACGACGCGTGCGGCGTCGGCATGGTGGCCAACCTCTCCGGCGAGGCGGACCACGCGATTGTCGCTCACGGCCTCACGATCCTCAAGCGCCTCATGCACCGCGGCGCGACGGGCAACGACCCGGAGACCGGCGACGGCGCCGGGCTGCTGCTGCGCATCCCGGGCGCGTTCTTCCGCAAGGCCGTCCCGGCCCTGGGCGACGCGGAGTCCTTCGGCGTCGCGATGATCTTCGGCGGCGAAGGGGAGGAGGCGGCGATCGAGGCGGCGGCGCGCGGCGAGGGCTGCGAGGTCCTCGCGTGGCGCGACGTGCCGACCGACCCCTCGGCGATCGGCACGGACGCGCGCAAAGTGATGCCGCGGATCCGCCAGCTGTTCCTCGCGGAGAGCGCACACGAAGACACGAAGACACGAAGCAATTCCTCTGACTTGGATGCCCAAACGCCCCTTCGCGACTTCGTGGCTTCGTGTGACGACGCGGCTTTCGAACGAAAGCTGCTCGTCGTGCGGCGCCAGATCGAGAGGGCGGCGCCGGGGGCCTACGTGTGCTCGTGCTCGTCGCGGACGGTGGTCTACAAGGGCCTCCTGCTCGCGACGCAGATCGAGCGGTTCTACCCGGACCTCTCGAACCCGGACTTCGTGTCGCCCTTCGCGATCGTGCACCAGCGCTACTCCACGAACACGTTCCCGAGCTGGGAGCTGGCGCACCCGTTCCGCGCGCTGGCGCACAACGGCGAGATCAACGCGCTCAAGGGCAACCTCGGCGCGCTCGCGGCGCGCGAGCCCTCGCTCGCCTCGCCGCTCTTCGGGGCGGACCTGAAGAAGCTGCTGCCCGTCGTGCGGCCCGGGCAGAGCGACTCGGCCTCCCTCGACAACCTGTTCGAGCTGCTGGTCGCGGCGGGGCGCGACGCGCCGCACGCGATGATGATGCTCCTGCCGCAGGCGTGGGGCGCCAAGTACCACGTCGGGCACGACGTGCGCGCGTTCTTCGAATACCACTCGGCGCTGATGGAGCCGTGGGACGGCCCCGCGGCGGTCGCGTTCACGGACGGCCTCTCGCTCGGCGCGGCGCTCGACCGAAACGGCCTGCGCCCCGCGCGCTGGACGCTCACGAGGGGCGGGCTCTTCTTCCTCGCGTCCGAGGCGGGCGTCCTCGACGTCCCGCCGCCGGACGTCGCGCGCCGCGGCCGCCTCGGCCCCGGCACGCTGCTCTGGCTCGACCTGGAGGGGCACCGCCTCGTCGAGGACGGCGAGCTCAAGGCGTTCTACGCGCGCCGCCGCCCCTACCGCCGCTGGGTGCGGGAGAACCGCATCCCGGTCACGGGGCTCTTCACGGAGATCGTCCCGTCGGCGGTCCCCGGCGGCGAGGACGGCCGCTCGGCGCTGCTGCGGGAGCAGGCGCGCTTCGGCTGGACGCTGGAGGACGTGGAGCTCATCCTGCGCCCGATGGCCGAGACCGGCGCCGAGCCCGTCGGCGCGATGGGCAACGACGCCGCGCTCGCGTGCCTCTCGAAGAGGCCGCGATCGCTCTTCGACCACTTCCACCAGCTCTTCGCCCAGGTCACGAACCCGCCGATCGACCCGATCCGCGAGGAGCTCGTGATGTCGATCATGACCTACATCGGCAACCAGGCGAACATCCTCGACGAGACGCCCGAGCACGCGCACCTGGTGAAGATGACGCGCCCCGTCCTCACGGACGACGAGCTGCGCCGCATGCGCAACGTGCCCGACTTCCCCGCGCGGACGCTGTCGCTCTTCTACACGCAGGGCGGCCTCCGCGCCGCGCTGGACCGCCTCGCGCGCGCGGCGCTGGAGTCGGTCGGCGAAGGCGCGAAGATCATCGTGCTGAGCGATCGTGAGGTGGTTTTATCTCACGCAGAGAACGCAGAGAGCGCAGAGAGTTCTCCACCGGATCCGGCGCGGGCCGGCCGGAGGGCGGCCCGTCGCCGGATCCCCTCCCTTCTTGCGGTCGCCGCCGTGAACAAGGCGCTCGCCGAGGCGGGCGTGCGGCCGTCGGTCGGCGTCGTCGTGGAATCGGGCGAGGTGCGCGAAGTGCACCATTTCGCCGTGCTGCTCGGCTTCGGCGCGACGGCGGTGAACCCGTGGCTCGCACTGGCGACCGTCTCCGAGGTCGGCCGGGCCGACGCCGTCAAGGCCGCCGCGAACTACGTCGGCGCGGTGTGCAAGGGCCTGATGAAGATCCTGTCCAAGATGGGCATCTCGACGCTGCGCTCCTACCGCAGCGCGCGCATCTTCGAGGCCGTCGGCCTCGGGCCGAAGCTCGTCGGCGAATACTTCGCCGGCGTCGCCTCGCCCGTCGGCGGGCTCGAGCTCGCGGACATCGAGCGCCGCCTCGCCGAGGCGGGGGCCGCGGACGCGGCCGCCGTCCTCCCGCCCGGCGGCCAGTACCGCTTCCGCAAGGACGGCGAGGAGCACCTCTGGACGCCGCAGCGCGTCGCGGACTTCCGCGAGTCGGTGCGCGCCGGCGACTACGCGCGCTTCCACCGCTACACCGACTCCATCGACAACGACAGCGCCGTCACGCTGCGCTCGCGCTTCGCGTTCCGCGAGGGCGCGGGGGTTCCGCTCGACGAGGTCGAGCCGGTCGAGGAGATCGTGAGGCACTTCGTCGGCGGCGCGATGTCGCTCGGTTCGCTTTCGCCCGAGGCGCACGAGACGATCGCGCTCGCCCTGAACGGCCTCGGCACGATGTCCAACTGCGGCGAGGGGGGCGAGAACCCGGAGCGCTTCGGGACCGACCGCAACAGCGCGATCAAGCAGGTCGCCTCGGGGCGGTTCGGCGTCACGATCGGCTACCTGCGCAGCGCGAAGGACTTGCAGATCAAGGTCGCGCAGGGCGCCAAGCCCGGCGAGGGAGGGCAGCTCCCGGCGCGCAAGGTCGACGCCTTCGTCGCGCGCCTGCGCCACGCCAAGCCCGGCACCACGCTCATCTCGCCGCCGCCGCACCACGACATCTACTCGATCGAGGACCTCGCGCAGCTCATCCACGACCTGCGCTGCGCCAACCCCGGCGCGCGCGTCTCGGTGAAGCTCGTGAGCGAGGCGGGCGTCGGGACCGTCGCCGCCGGCGTCGCCAAGGCGCACGCGGACGTCGTCGTGGTCTCGGGCTTCGACGGCGGCACCGGCGCCGCGCCGCTCACCTCCGTCAAGCACGCCGGCGTCCCGTGGGAGCCCGGCCTCGCCGAGGCGCACCAGACGCTCGTGAAGAACGACCTGCGCGCCCGCGTGAAGCTCCAGGTCGACGGTCAGCTCCGCACCGGCCGCGACATCGTGGTCGGCGCGCTGCTCGGCGCGGACGAGTTCGCCTTCGGCACCTCGATGCTCGTCTCGCTCGGGTGCGTGCAGTGCCGCAACTGCAACCTCGACAGCTGCCCCGTCGGCATCGCCACGCAGAAGCCGGAGCTGCGCGCGAAGTTCGCGGGCCGGCCCGAGCACCTGCAGACCTACTTCCGCTTCCTCGCGCAGGAGGTGCGCGAGCAGCTCGCCGCGCTCGGCTACCGGTCGCTCGCCGAGGCCCGCGGACACGCGGAGCGGCTCGTCGCGAAGAATGGGGAATTCGATTTCGGCGACCTCTTCGCGCCGGCGGGGCAGGGGTTCGGGGGCGTAGCCCCCGATCGTTGGGCCCCCGACGACTTCGACCAACGCGAGCTCGTGCCCGCGATCCTCCCCGCGCTGAAAGGGCAGGGCAGGGGAGGGGAGCCCGTCCGCCTCGCCCGCGACATCCGCAACGCGGACCGCTCCGTCGGTGCGGGGCTCTCCGGGGAGATCGCCGCGCGGTTCGGAGTGGACGGCCTTCCGGACGGCTCGGTGCAGGTGGACTTCCGCGGCGTGGCGGGGCAGAGCTTCGGCGCGTTCCTCGCCCGCGGCGTGACCTTCGCGCTGCGCGGCGAGGCGAACGACTACGTCGGCAAGGGCCTCTCCGGCGGCCTCATCGCGATCCTGCCGCCCGAGGCGCGCGAGGGCGACGTGCTCGCCGGCAACGTGATCGCCTACGGCGCGACGTCGGGCGCGATCTATGTCGGCGGACGCGCGGGCGAGCGCTTCGGCATCCGCAACTCGGGCGCGACGCTCGTCGCGGAGGGGATCGGCGACCACGGGTGCGAATACATGACCGGAGGCGTCGCGCTGATCCTGGGGCCGACGGGCGTGAACTTCGCGGCGGGCATGACGGGCGGCGTCGCCTACGTCCTGGACGAGACGGGCGACCTGGACCTGAGCTGCAACCTCGACTCCGTGGACCTCTTCCCGGTCGAGGAGGGCTCGGACGACGAGGCCGCGCTGCGCGCGCTCCTCGCGGAGCACGCCGCTCGCACCGGCTCGCCCAAGGCGCGCCGCGTCCTCGCCGGCTGGCCCTCCTTCCGCCCGCGGTTCGTCCGCGTCTCGCCGACCGGCGGCGTCAGCCCCTGAGGGCGGAGGGGCCGGATCGCGCGGCGAATCACCGGAAGTCCGAAAGGAAGCGGGCGAGCGACTCGATCGTGACGGGCTTGAGCAGGAGCCCGTCGAAGCCGCGCTCGGCGGCGACCTTGCGCGCCTCGACGTCCGCCGTGACGGCGTAGACAGGCAGCTTCCTCCACCGCTCGTCTGCGCGCAGGTGCGCGCAGAGCGCATAGCCGTCCATCTCCGGCATCCAGAGGTCCGTGAGCACGAGGTCGAAGGCGCCGTGCTTCTCCAGCGCCTCCAGCGCCGCCGTGCCCGACGGCGCCGTGACGACCTCCGCCACGCCCGCGCGCTTGAGCATCGCCTGCTCGACGAGCAGGTTGACCGGGACGTCGTCCACGACGAGCGCGGAGCGCACCGGGTGCGAGGCGGTTGAAGGGGTTGAAGAGGTTGAAGGGGTTGAAGAGGTTGAAGGGGTTGAAGGGGTCGAAGGGGTTGAAGCGGGCGAATCGGGCGAGGGGAGGGCAGGGGCGACGGCGACGGAGCGGAGGATGCCGGTGAAGGTGGAGCCCTTGCCGGGCTCGCTCTCGAGGCGCAGCTCGCCGCCCATCCGGACGAGCAGGCGGTGGCAGATCGGGAGGCCGAGGCCCGTGCCGCCGGTGCCGCTCTGGCCGACCTGGACGAAGGGCTCGAGCACGCGGGGCTGGTCCTCGGGGGCGATGCCGCAGCCGGTGTCGCGCACGGAGAAGCGGAGGGCGCCGGAGGCGCCGTCCGCGGCGGGCGTCCAGTCGGCGGAGATCGCCACGGAGCCCTCGTCCGTGAACTTGACCGCGTTGGAGACGAGGTTCACGAGGATCTGGCGGACGCGCTCCTCGTCGAGCATCAGCCGGGGCATCGGGCCGGCCGCGACGCTTAGCTCGATGCCCTTCTGCCGGACCTGGAAGCGGAAGGTGCCGGCGACGCGGGAGAGCAGCGCGGGGAAGTCGCACGGCGCGGAGGAGAACTTCATCTTCTCGGCGTCGAGCTTGGAGAGGTCGAGCACGTCGTTCACCAGCGAGAGCAGCGTGTGGGAGCTGAAGAGGATGTTCTCGATGTTCTCGGCGCGCTCCTTCGGGTCGGCGACGCCCTCGCGGAGCATCTCGGAGAAGCCGATGATGGAGTTGAGCGGCGTGCGGATGTCGTGGCTCACCATCGAGAAGAACATGCTCCGCGCCTTCTCGGCGGCGAGCGTCGCGTCGCGCTCGCGGCGCAGGTCGTCCATGAGCCCGAGGTTCTCGCGCGTCATCCGGGCGAACATCGCGTAGCCGACGGAGGCGGAGAGGATGAGCGCGCCGAAGACCACGGCGAGGGCGAGCGTGAAGAGGATCATCTGGCGGTTCGTCGAGCGGATCGCCGACTGCGACGCCGCGTCGAAGTCGTCCGCCGTCCGGCCGATCGTGTGGTCGAGGAACTCCTGGACGCGCGCCCAGATGCCGGCCTTGGCGGCGAAGTAGTCGTCGCTGTAGAGCAGGTCGAACGCGCGCTGCCGCTTGCCGGCGGCGTCGAGCGCGGCCTCCTCGGGCGACAGGACGACCTGCCGCAGGTGTTCGGGGAGCCCCTCGACGTCCATCCCGAACGCCTCGGCGACGAGCCGCATCGCGCGGTGCTCGACGTCCTGCAGCGCGAGGGAGCGCGCCATCGCCTCGTGCATCGCGTCGCGGGCGGGATGGTCCGGCGGGAGCTTCGCGTCGATGATCGCGAGCGCGCGCTCGCGGTTGCGGTCGACCTTCTCCTCGTTCTCGTAGTCTTCGATGAAGCGAGGGAACCCGGTCGCCGCGAAGCGGCGGACGGCCTGCGTGAGGTGGTCGGAGCCGTTCTTGAGCAGGGTCTCGGCCTCGGAGAAGTCGCGGTAGTCGCGGTGGAACGAGGAGACGCGCTCCATGTCGCGCAGGTTGCGCGCGCTCTCGCGGAAGATCGCGGCGTCGAGCGCGAGCCAGGCGAGCCCCATCGCGGCGAGGAGGAACGGCAGGAGGCGGAGGAATCCCTTCAGATGGGAGGGACGGCGTCGGGCGTCCGGCCCGGCGGGGAGGGAGAGGTTCATAGCGAGGCGAGGAATCGGGCGAGCGTGTCGGCGGTGATGGGTTTGAGGAGAAGGCCGTCGAAGCCGCGGCTGAGCGCGAGCTTGCGCGCCTCGACGTCCGCGGTCACGGCGTGGACGCGAAGCTTGGCGAGGGCCGGGTCGGCGCGGATCTCGCGGCAGAGCGCGTAGCCGTCCATCTTCGGCATCCAGAGGTCGGTGAGGACGAGGTCGAAGGGCCGGCGGCGCAGCGCCTCGAGGGCCTTCGGGGCGGACGGCGCGGTCTCGACGTCGGCGATCCCGGCGCGCACGAGGAGCGCCTTCTCGACGAGGAGGTTCACGTGGACGTCGTCCACGACGAGGACGGACCGGACCGGCACCGCGCCCTTCTCGGCGGGGGCGGCCGCGCGCCCGCCCTCCGCGGCCTCCTCCGGGGCCGCCGGCGCGGCGGTCTCGACGCCGGGCAGGACGGCGGTGAACGTCGAGCCGACGCCGGGCTCGCTCTCGAGCCGCAGCTCGCCGCCCATGCGCTCGAGGAGGCGCTTGCAGATGGTGAGGCCGAGGCCCGTGCCGCCGGTGCCGCTCGGGCCGACCTGGACGAACGGGTCCATGATGCGCTTCTGGTCCTCGGGGGCGATGCCGATGCCGGTGTCGCGCACCGAGAAGCGCAGCGTGCCGCGGCATCCGGGGCGCGGCGGCTCCGGGACGCCGGGGCGCTCGCCGGCGTCGGGGGGCACGTCCGGCTCGAACGACGAGGTGAGCTCCACGCCGCCCTTCTTCGTGAACTTCACCGCGTTGCCGGCGAGGTTGACGAGGATCTGCCGGAGGCGCTCCTCGTCGACCATCACCCGGGGCATCGGGGCGGACGAGGCGCCGATCGTGATGTCCTTGCCGGCGGCCTGGATGCGGAACGTGGCGGCGACGCGGGCGAGCATCTCCGGGAAGTCGCACGGCGAGGGCGCGAACTTCATCTTGTCCGCGTCGAGCTTGGAGAGGTCGAGCACGTCGTTCACGAGCGCCAGCAGCGTGCGCGCGCTGAAGAGGACGTTCTCCGCCGCCTCGGTGCGCTCCTTCTCGTCGTCGACGCCCTGCACGATCATCTCCGAGAAGCCGATGATGGAGTTGAGCGGGGTGCGGATGTCGTGGCTCACCATCGAGAAGAACATGCTCTTGGCCTTCTCGGCGGCGAGCGTCGCGTCGCGCTCGCGCCGGAGCTCCTCCGCGAGGCGGAGGTTGGCGCGGCTCTTGCCCGCGATGACGCCCAGCGCGGCGGCGACGGCGAGCGCGAGCAGGAGGAAGAGCGTGACGAGCCGCAGCGTGAGGATGCGGGTCTGGTTCGCGATGGCGTGCTGGGCCTCGGCCGCGTCGTCGCGCAGCAGGGCCATCTGCTCGTCCGTCGACCGGTCGAGGAACTCGTTGACGAGGTCCCACACCTCCGCCTTCGCGGCGAAGTAGGCGTCGTCGAAGAGCAGGCCGATGGCGCGCTGGCGCAGGGCGTCCGGGGCCAGGGCGAGCTCCTCCTCCGAGAGCGCCTCGGAGCGCAGCCGCGGCGGGAGCGCGTCCGCCGGGACGCCGTTGGCGGCGGCGCACAGGCGCAGGGAGTGGCATTCGCGCGCGAAGAGGGCGTTGGAGCGCTCCATCGCGGCGTGGAGGATGGCGCGGGTCTCGTCCGTGACGTCGAGCGAGGCGTCGTCGATCAGCTCCAGCGCGTGGTTGCGGCTGCGGGTGCCGTCCGCCTCGGCGAAGAAGGCGTCCAGGTGCGCGCGGTCGCCGGTCACGGCGTAGCGGCGCGCCGCCTCGGTGAGCGTGTCGGAGCCGCGCTTGAGCAGGCGGGAGGCCTTGCCGATGGCCTCGTGGTAGCTCTCCTGCACGGCGGAGAAGTGCGCGAGGCCCTCGCGCTGGCGGGCGGAGGCGGAGACGAGCTGCCAGGTGAGGAAGAGCCAGGCGACGGAGAGGACGGCGACGAGGCAGAAGAGGATGCGGAGCGCCGGCGAGGGGTGCGATGCGGCGAGGGGGGCCTTGTCGGCGGTCTCGGGATTCGGGGCGGGCGTTTCCATGGGCGTGAGAAGCGGAACGCCCTCCATTCTAGCCGCCTCGCCCCGCCGGGTCAACCGCTTCCCGGCGCTTTCCTTTCCCGAGCGGTTGTTGTAGAATGGCGGGCCAATGGACACGAAAGCCCCCATCACCCTCGCCAAGAGCCTTTCCCCGGTCCACGTCGGCGCGCTCGCGCTCGGCTGCATCGTCGGCTGGATCGGGTTCGTCGCCCCCGGGGCGGAATACCTGCCCGAGGCCGGCCCGGCCGGGACGCTGCTCGCCATCGCCGTCGCCGCGCTCGCGATGATGGTCTTCGCCGCCAACTACGGCTACATGGTCCAGCGGCTGCCGGTCGCGGGCGGCGAGTTCGCCTTCGCGCGCAGCGCGTTCGGCGGGACGCACGCGTTCGTCTGCGTCTGGTTTCTCGGGCTGGCCTACCTGTGCCCGGTGGCGCTCAACGCGACGGCGATCGGCTTCGTCGCGCGGACGCTCTTCCACGACACGCTGATGGTCGGTCCGCACTGGACGATCGCCGGCTACGAGGTGTATCTGCCCCCGCTCGCGCTCTCGGTCGGAGCCATCGCGTTCGTGGCGGCGCTGTGCGCCCGCGGCGTCCGGGACACGGGCGTCTTCCAGACGGTCCTCGCGCTGGCGCTGTGCGGCGGCGCGGCCGTCGTCGCCGGCGCGCTGGCGCTGCAGCCCTCGGTCTGGGCGGCGGCCGATCCGGCGCTGCACCCCGCGGCGGAGGGCGGCCGCTCGCTCCTGCCCGGATTCTTCATGGTGCTCTCGGTGGCGCCCTGCCTCTTCGTCGGCTTCGACACGGTGCCCCAGAGCGCGGAGGAGTTCGCGTTCCGCCCGCGCCTCGCGCGCCGGATCATGGTCGGCGCGATCCTCGCGGGCGCGGCGCTCTATGCGGCGCTGGCGCTCGTTGCGGCCTCCGCGCCGCCGCCGGACGCGGGGGATCCGGAAAAGGGCATCCAGGCCTTCCCCGTCTTCCACGCGGCGTGGCGGCTGCTCGGGGGGACGGGCGTCGCGTTTCTCTCCTACGCGGCGCTCGCGGCCGCGCTCACGGGGCTCGTCGGCTTCTTCACGGCGGCCAGCCGCCTGCTCTGGGCGATGGCGCGCGCGGGCGTGCTCTCGCCGTGGCTGGGGCGCGTCTCGGCCGAGCATCGCACGCCGGTCAACGCGATCCTGTTCGTGGCGGCCGTCTCGATGGCGGCGCCGCTCTTCGGCCGCAACGCGCTGGGCTGGCTCTCGGACCTCTGCTCGCTCGGCGCGGCGGTCGCCTACGGATACACCTCGGCGGCCGCGTTCCGCTTCGCGCGCCGCGAGGGCCGGCGCGCGGTGCAGGCGACCGGCGCGGCGGGCGTCGCCCTCGCCGCGGTCTTCGCGCTGCTGCTCGTCGTCCCGCTCCCGGGCCTGAACTGCGCGATGAAGCCGCACTCCTGGGCGATCCTGGCCGTGTGGGCCGCGCTCGGGGGGCTGCTCCGCCTCGCGCGGCGCGGCGGCGGCGCCGCCGCCGCCGCGGAGCCCGGGTTTGACGAGGGGGGGCGCGTATCGTAGACTTGCCCCCCGCAACGCGGGTCCGTTCCCATGCCCCCCGAACCCTCCCTCCTCCTCGCCGTCGCGGAGACGACGCCCCAAGAATGGCTTCTGGCCTTCTTCGCGCTCGCCTCCTTCGTGCTGCTCGGCTTCTGGGCCATCGCCGGCCAGCGCATCCGCGCGGGCGTCGTCCAGGGCGCCCGCGCCGACTACGCGCGGCGGCTGCTCTCGCGCTTCCGCCTCGGCATGGAGTCCCGCATCGGCGAGGAGCGCTCGCCCGCGTCGGTCGGGGGCGGCGCGGCGGAGGACGGCCAGGAGTCGCTCCTCGCCTACGCCAGCATCGCGGAGGCGCTCTGCGGCGGCTACGCCGGCATCTTCTACGTCGATCTGGAGACCGGGACCTTCGCGCCGTTTCGGTCCGACGGGCACCACGCGCGCCTCACCGAGCTGGCGGGGCAGGACTTCTTCGGCGAGTGCGTTCAGGCGGCGGTGCTCGCGCCGATCCATCCCGAGGACGAGCCGGCGCTGCGCGAGGCGTTCCGGCGCGAGCGGATCCTCGCCGCCACGGAGGGCGGGCGCGTGTTCGCGATGTCCTACCGCTACGTCGGCAGTCCCGGCGGGGAGCCCGTCTGGTACGAGGCCCGCGCCTCGCGGGCCGGCGGGCACCTCGTGGTCGGCGTCGCCAACATCGACAAGCGGATGAGGCGCGAGAAGGGCCACGAGGCGCGCGCCGAGGAGTCGATCGCCCGGCTCGAGGAGCTGCTCGCGCAAGCGGCGCGCTCCCGCGACACGCTGGGGCGGCTGGCGACCTACGAGGACGCCGCGGAGCTGCGCGCCGTGGCGCTGCGCGAGACCGGACTGTCGCTCGGCGCCGTGGCGGCCTACCTGTGCCGCCACCGGCTCGACGGGACGACCCCGATCGTCGGCAGCTGGGCCGTCTCGCCCGAGCGCGACGTGCTGCCGCGCGACGCCGCGCAGGCCGTCGGCGCGCCCGACTATCTCGACTCGCATTCCGACATCCTCTACGTGCGCGGCCAGGCGGAGGGCAACGATCCGGTCTGGGACTCGATGCTGGAGAAGGCCGGCGCCACGCGCTTCCTCGCGGGGCTGCTGCGCGTCGAGGGCGAGGTCTGGGGGCACGTCGCCTACCTCGTCGATCGCCCGGGCCCGCTCGACGAGGAGGAGGTCGAGCAGTTCCGCGAGGCGTGCGCGCTCGTGCAGATCGGCGTCCTGCGCGCCAAGCTGCTCGACGCGCGCGAGACGCACCGCGAGCAGCTCGTCGCCTCCGCCCGCGCCGCCAACCAGGCCGCGCGCGCCAAGACGATGTTCCTCGCGACGATGTCGCACGAGATCCGCACGCCCCTCAACGCCATCATCGGCTACAGCGAGTTCCTCGAGCGGCCCGGCCTCGCGCCCGGCGAGATCCGGGAGTACACCTCCGGCATCGCGCAGTCGGCCAACGCGCTGCTCGCGCTCATCAACGACATCCTCGACCTCTCCAAGCTCGAGTCCGGCCGGGTCGACATGGACGGCCGCTGCGACCTGGGCCGGCTCTTCGACGAGCTCGCGTCGCTCTTCCACTACCGCGCCGTCACCAAGGACCTGCGCCTCGGCTACTCCATCCGGAAGGACTTCCCCATCCTCCGGCTCTCCGAGGAGCACCTGCGCCAGATCCTGCTCAACCTCGTCGGCAACGCCGTCAAGTTCACCGACTCCGGGCTCGTGGAGTGGCGCGCCGAGGCGGCCGACGACGGCCCCGGCACCGTCGCGGTCGACCTCTCCGTGCACGACACCGGCATCGGCGTCTCGAAGGAGAAGCTCAAGACGATCTTCGACCCGTTCGTGCAGGACGGCGCGACGCGCGGCGGCAAGGTCTACGGCGGCACGGGCCTCGGGCTCCCGATCGTCAAGCGCCTCCTCGAGGCCTGCCACGGCACGATCCGCATGGAGAGCGAGCCGGGCGAGGGCACGCGCGTCTACATCCGCATCGAGCGCGTCCCGGTCGTCCCCCGCTCCGAGCGCCCCGCCGCGTCCGGCGCCGACTCCGCCGGGTCCTCGGCGCTGCGGCTGCCCTCGCGCTTCCGCGCGGTGCTCGTGGACGACGTGCCGATCAACCTCAGGATCCTCGACCTGCATGTGCGGGGCTTCGGCGTGAAGGACGTCGCGCTCGCCGCCTCGGGCGAGGAGGCGCTCAAGGCGATCGCCGCGCGGCGGCCCGACGTCGTCCTCACCGACATGTGGATGCCCGGGATGAGCGGCGCGGACCTCGCCGTCGAGATCCGCAAGGACCACGACCTGGACGACGTGCCGATCGTCGCCGTTACCGCGGACAACGACGTCGGCGCGACCTTCGACGCCTCGCTCTTCGCCGAGATCGTCACCAAGCCCGTCACCGCCGAAAAGCTCCGCCTCGCCCTGATGCGCCTCTTCCCGAACGCCCGCTAGATGTCCGCCGAATCCGAAAGCCAGGAGCTCCGCCTCGCCGCGCAGGTCCAGCGCACGATGCTGCCGCCGCGCTCGTTCGTCGGGGACCGGACGTTCTACACGACGCTCTGGCGGCCCAAGGACGCGGTCTCGGGCGACTTCTACGAGGCGCTCCCGATCGCGGGCGGCGACTGGCTCTACGTGCTCGGCGACGTCCAGGGCCACGGCACCGTCGCCGCGATGGCGATGATGGCCGTCCAGGGCTTCCTGCGCCAGCTCTCGCGCCTCGAGGACCTGCGCGAGCTCGGCCCCGCGGACGTCGCCAACGCCCTGCAGGGCTTCGTCGCCTCCAACCTCGGCGCCGTCTCCTACCTCACCGCCCTCGTCTGCTTCCACCGCCCCGCCGAGGGCGTCGTGGACTGGATCAGCTGCGGCGCGCCCGACCCGGCCGTCGTCGACCCGGACGCCCCCGCCCCGCGCGACATCAACCCGGAGAAACGCGGCGGCCTCCCCGTCGGCCTCCTCCCGGACACGGTCTACACGGCCGCCGACGCCGTCCGCACGCCGCTCGCCGGCGCCGCCGTGTTCGCCGCGTGGACGGACGGCGTCCTCGACCTCGCCCGCGGCCCGGACGGCGCCGGCCCGATGCCGGACGACCTCCGGCGTCGCGTCCGCGACGGGCTGCTGCTCCGCGCGCGCCGCAACGGGTCGGTCTTCGCCGCGCCGTGGAAGTTCCTCGCCGCGTGCGGCGAGCAGGGCTACGGCGAATGCCCGGACGACGTGACGCAGCTCGTCTTCGGCCCGCGCCTCGCGAAGCCCGGCGTGCTGGAGCTCTCCGTCCCCGTCCAGGCCGGCGCCATCGACCGGGCCGCCGAGCGCATCGGCGAATGGTGCGCCGCGCAGGGCTGGGGCGTCGCGGCCGCGGCCAAGGTGCAGATCGTCTTCCAGGAGAAACTGATGAACGTCCACGACCACGGCCTCGACCCGGGCGACCGCGTCCGCGAGACGGCCTGCGCGCGCCTGCGTCGCGCCGGCGCGGACGCGGAGCTCTCGGTCTGGGACTGCGGCGCGCCCGAGCCGGAGCCCGCCGAGATCCCCGGCGGCGTCGCCGCCGCGCTCGAGCGGCGCAACCGCGAATTCAGCCCCCGCGGCCGCGGCCTCCTGATGCTCCGCGAAATCTGCTCCTCCATCCGCCTCGACCGCTACGGCGACCTCAACGAATCGGTCTACACCATCCCCCTCGCCGATCCGGACCCCGCTGCGCGCTAGGCCCTTGCCCTTGCGCCGCCACGGCGAGTCAGGTCATCCAAATCCCGTTCGGGATAACTTGCTGGATAGAATGGCGTTAGTAATTGAAATTATCCCGATCGGGATAATTTGTTTCCTCGAAGGGCTTGGATTTACAAAATTATCCCGACCGGGAGAATTTGCTTGAAGCTGGAAAGATGCTTTGCTAGAATCCGGACGCCAGAGGAACCGCCAATGATCGAAATCCGCGACTTGAAGGAAGTGGGACTCGCCGTGCGTTCGGCACGGCGGGCGCAGGGTGTTTCGCAAACGACGCTGGCGCGGCTCTCGAACGTCGGTCTGCGATTTCTTTGCGACGTGGAGCGCGGCAAGGCGTCCGTGCATGCCGGCAAGCTTCTCGCGGTGCTGGCCTCGCTCGGCATCGCCGTGCGGCTGGACATCCCGGAGACCTGAGGCCATGCACGAGGCGCTGAAGGTCTACCTGAAGGACTCCTTCGTCGGCTGGCTCTCGCACGAGACGCGCGGGGACGCGTTCTCGTTCCGCTACGAGCCGCGCTATCTGGAGGCCCCCGCCGAGGGCGCCCTCTCCTTCGCGCTGCCTCTCTCGGACGAGGCGTTCGACACGGAGCGCACCTACGGCTTCTTCGCCAATCTGCTCCCGCCCGCCGCGGTTCGGCAGCGCCTCGGCGCGAGCCTGCACCTTTCGCGGAACAACGTGTTCGGCTTCCTGCGCGCGATCGGCGGCGACTGCGCCGGCGCCGTGTCGCTCCACCCCGAGGGCGCCCGGCCGACGCCCCAGGACGTGGAGCGGACGCGGGAGCTCTCCGAGGAGGAGGCCGTGGCGATCCTCCGGTCGCTCAGGCGGCGTCCGCTCTACGCGGCGGGCGAGGCGGGCTACCGCTATTCCGGCGCCGGCGCCCAGGACAAGCTGATCGCCCGCGTGAAGGACGGCCGGGTGATCCTTCCGCTCTACGGAACGCCCTCGACGCATATCGTCAAGCCGCCGGCAGACGGCTTCCCGGACTCGGTCGAGAACGAGTTCTTCTGCGAACGGCTCGCGACGGCCCTCGGGCTCGCGGCGGCGCGGTGCGACATCCTCGTCCTCGGCGGCGGGCGCCACTACGTCTCCGAGCGTTACGACCGCGAGACCGTCGGCGGACGTCCGCGGCGGCTGCACCAGGAGGACTTCTGCCAGCTCCTGTCCGTCGACCCGGAATCGAAATACGAGGAGGACGGCGGTCCGACGATTCCGCAGTGCCTGGACGTCCTGCGCCGGATGCGGATGCCCGCGCCCGGCCAGCTGGCGTTCCTGGACGCCGTCGCGTTCAACTATCTGATCGGAAACGCGGACGCGCACGCCAAGAACCACTCGGTCGTCTACCGGGGCGGCGCTCCCGCATTCGCCCCCCTCTACGACCTGGTCTGCACGGCCGTCTATCCGGAACTGTCGCGCGAGAGCGCCATGCGCATCGGCGGGGACGCCGCGTTCGAACGGATTTCGCGCGATAGTTTCGCGCGGATGGGCGAAGCGAGCCTCATCTCCCCGCGCCTCGCGCTCGATCGGCTCGACGCCCTTGCCGCGAAGATACTACCCGCCGCGCGGACGCTCGCGGAAGCGTGCGCCGCCTCCCATCCGAGCCCTGTCTACAGCAGAATCGTCGACGTCATCGCCGCCCAGACGGCCCGTGTCGCAAAACCGTGACTCGCCGCCATCGCACGCCGCTTTCCGCGCGAAAGCCCCTTGTCCGCCTTCGGGCGATTTGATAGAGTAGGAGCCGTTCAAAGACCGCCGCATTCCCATGTCCGACGACCGCGAAGCACCTGGTAACGCCGACCGCGCATCCGACGCCGACCTCGACGCGCTCCTGCGCGAGCTCTCGTCCCGGACGGGCCGCGGCAGCGCCCGGCGCGGATTCAAGTTCGCCGCGTGGCGCGCCACGGTGCGCCTCTCCTACGCGCTCAAGCGCGCGATGGACATCGTCGGAAGCGGCGTCGGGATGGTGCTGCTTTCGCCGGTGTTCCTCGCGATCGCGATCGCCGTGAAGCGCTCCAGCCCCGGCCCCGTCTTCTTCTCGCAGGTCCGCGTCGGCTGCAACGGGCGGCACTTCAGGTTCTACAAGTTCCGCAGCATGCGGCAGGACGCCGAGGCGCTCAAGGAGTCGCTCGCCGCGCGGAACGAGTCGAAGGACGGCGTCATCTTCAAGATGAAGGACGACCCGCGCATCACGAAGGTGGGCAGGTTCCTGCGCCGCACCTCCCTCGACGAGCTCCCGCAGCTCTGGAACGTCTTCATCGGCGACATGAGCCTCGTCGGCCCCCGCCCGCCCGTCCCGAAGGAGGTGCAGGAGTACACCCTCGAGGACCGCAAGCGGCTCGACGTCATCCCCGGCATCACCTGCCTCTGGCAGATCGGCGGCCGTAGCGACATCCCGTTCAAGGAGCAGGTCCGGCTCGACAAGGACTATATCCTCGCGCAGGGCTTCTGGAAGGACCTCGCCATCCTGCTCAAGACCGTCCCGGCCATCGTCGGCGGAAAGGGGGCCTACTAGTGAAGGGAGTCGTCCTCGTCCCCGCCGTCCGCGGCCCCGACTGGCTCCGCGAGGTGCTCCCCGGCCTCGGACCCGCCGAGCTGCCGCTCGCCGGCCGCCGCTGGATCGACTACGCCGTCGAATGGGCGGAGCAGGCCGGCTACGGGATGGTCGAGGTGCTCGACTGGCGCTTCTCCGATGCCGTCGCCGCCGACTTCGCCGATCTCACCGCGCACCCGATCCCCGTCTTCTACCAGCGCGGCGAGGGGGAGCTCCCGGGCGCCGTCGAGGACCTCGCGCGGCAGTCCAGCCCCCTCGCGCCCGGCGCCGCCGCGGGCGACGCGGAGGTCGACGTCGTCTGGGGCCTCGAGCTGGCCGGCTTCCGCATCGACTCCGTCGCCGCGTGGCACCGCTCCAGTCTCGACCTGCTCGCCGGCACGGGCTTCGGCGGCCTCCGCTTCACGCTGCCCGGCTACTCGGCCGAGGCGGGCGTCCACCTCGGGCGCAACGTCGTCACCGAGCCGGGCTTCGAGGCGAAGAAGCCCGTGCTCGTGCAGGACGACGCCTGGTGCGCCCGCAACGTCCGCCTCGACGGCTCCTGCATCGTGGGCCGCGGCTCGTTCGTCGGCGAGGGGACGCGCCTCGAGCGCACCGTCGTCGCCGACCGCACCTACGTCGGCACCGGCCTCGAGCTCGTGGACAAGATCGTCGTCGGCCATCGCGTGATCGACGCCGCCACGGGCGCCTGGGTCGACATCGGCGAGCGCGGCATCGCCCGCGCCCTCGGCGGCTGGACGTGGCCGCGCTGGGCCCTCGCCGCCGCGGACTTCCTCCGCGGCCGCGCCAACCGGGGGAGGCGGCCGTGAACGCGCCCCACGCCCACGACTGCCCCGCGGCCGACCGCCTCGTCGACGACTCCATCCGCGCCATCGGCGCCGAGATCGACGCGCTCGCGATCCCGCGCCTCCTCGGCGTCGTCCTCGGCGGCGGCTACGCCCGCGGCGAGGGCGGCGTCTTCGACGCGGAGGGCGCCGCCCCCCGCCTCAGCAACGACCTCGACTTCTACGTCGTCGCCGAGGACGGCGCGTCCCCCGCCGACCTCGCGGCGATCGCGGCGGCGCTGCGCCCCGTCTCGGAGAAATGGACCGCGCGGCTCGGCGTGGACGTGGACTTCAGTCCGCCCAAGACGCCGTGGCGCATCCGTCACGACGAGGAGCGCCTGATGATCCAGGAGCTCGTCCACGGCTACTGCGACGTCGCCGGCCGTCCCGGCGCGGAGCTCTTCCGCGACGTCGCCCGCCGCGACCCCTCCGCGCTGCCCGCGATGGAGGCCGTCCGCCTTCTCGTCAACCGCGGCGCCGGCCTCCTCCTCGCGGCCGCGCCCGGCGCCGAGCCCGGCTTCGTCGCCCGGAACATCAACAAGGCGATCCTCGGCTGCGGCGACGCGCGGCTCATCGCGCGGGGCGGCTACCGCTGGCGCGCGGAGGAGCGCGCGGAGGCGCTCGGCGACCCGCTCTACGCGGCCGCCGTCGCGTGGAAGTTCCGTCCGCGCCCGGAGCCCGTCTGCGACTGGGAGACGGCGCGCGACGCCTGGCTCGCCGCCGCCGACGGGATCGGCTCGGCCCATGCGACCCTCCGCGCCCGCTCGCTCCGCGCCGCGCTGCGCTGGATCGCGCGGCGGCGGACGCTGGGCCCGCCGCGGACGCTGGGAATGGACCCGCTCGTGCGGATTCTCGGCGAAATGGTTCCGGCGGTCCGCGACCGCAAGCCCTTGCCCGCGTCGCTGCGGCGGGACTGGGAGATCTTCAACTGACCATCGAAAAACAGGAGACAACAACATGGCCTGGAACATCACGGAAGAAGGAAAGCTGATCAAGGTCGCGATCGAGGGGCGCCTCGTGGCGGCCGTCGCGCCGAACCTGCGCGAGGAGCTGATCGGGCGCGTCAAGGAAGGGACGAACGTGCTGTTCGACCTCTCGAAGATGGCGCACATCGACTCGAGCGGCCTCGGCGTGCTGGTGCAGGTGCTGCAGAAGGCGAAGTCGTGCGGCGGCAAGGTCGTCCTGGCCGCGCTCCAGCCCGGCCCGAAGATCGTCTTCGACATCACCAAGGTGAGCCGGGTCTTCGAGATCGTCCCGACCGTCGCCGACGCGAAGTTCTAGCCGCCCGCCGCGCTGCGAGGGCCGCGAACGGGCGATTCTCACCCGCTCGGTCGTGCGCTCGAGCGTTTTGAACTCACGCAGAGAACGCAGAGCCATTGCTCTCAAGCGTTTTGGAGCCCGCTGCGCGGGCTGGAAACAGGCGGCGGACGGTCGGAGCGACGACGAAACGATGGTGTTAAAAAGTGTTGATCCGTCGGGAATGACGGTGCTAAAAAGTGTTGATCCGGCGGGAATGACGGTGCAAAAAAGTGTGTGTGGCGGGGGCTGAACCCCACCACGCAAGGGCCGGGCGCAACAACCCTTGTAAACGTTTTGCAAACGACAAGGCCGATTCTAACACTTTTGCAAACGAGATAACACTTTTGCGGAGAGCTTCGCGCGTGTCGTCCAGGCCGCAATCGAAAGATTTTTGTTGCAGAATCTGAAACAACCATGCTAGAATTGCGGCCCATGAGCGACGAACCCGCACAAGATTGGTCGGTGGACGACTCGCACGCCGACAAAAACCGCTTCAAGAAGTATGGGAAGAGCCACGCGCGCGAGGTGGCCTCCTGCTTTGCGAATCTCGCTACGGTGGTCGGGCTTCTCAAGGCGGGCGCGGCGCTTGGTTCCTTCCGGCTGAACTTCTTCCGGCGAGAAAGCGGCGACATCTGGCGAATCGGACAAACGAAGGTTCCGTCCGCGCGAGAGACCCGACTCTACATTCTCGTCCTTGTATTTCCCAAGGCCATCCACGTCCTGACCATCGGCGACAAGGACACGCAGCAAGCGGACTTGGCCAAATGCAAGCAGATCGAATCGGCAATCAACAGTGGCAGGTAGACAAAATGAACACGAACGACAACACTCTCGACCAGATCGCGGAGATGGCGGCGCGCCTGACCGGCGATGCGTCCATGTCCGATGCCGTCCGCAAGGAGGCCGGAAACAGCGCCCTGTGCAACGACTTGGCCCGACTGCGCGTCAAGGAGGGCCTTTCGCAGCGCGCCCTCGCCAAGCGGATGGGCGTTTCCGCGAGCAAGGTCTGCCGCATCGAAAGCGGTCCGGACTCGGCCCTCTCCCTCGGCGAGCTGAGCCAGTATGCGCGGGCGCTCGACTGCGGCATCACGCTTGGCGTCAACCGGCCGAACCGTCCTGCCGCGGAGCAGATCAAGGAACACATTCTCGCAGTCCACCGTCTTCTGGACGAACTGGCCGAACTGGCGAAGTCCGTCGGCGCCGGCGACCAGATCGCCCAGGGCATCCACAAGTTCTACGGCGAAGTCCTCTTCAACTTCCTTCTCCGTTTCGGCGAAAGCGCGGAGAAGCTTCCCCGCGTGAAACTGGCATCGTCGGGCGGTGATCGGCCGGATGGCGCGGATGCGTCCACCGCCGTTTCGTCCGCTCGTGCTCGCAAACGTTCGAAGCTTGCGTTCGCCTGATAGCGCGAAACGAAGATTCCTTGTCTCCCCCGCCGAGTAGGCTGATTCAGAATCAACTTTGGCTAGGCGAACAAGAAGAATACAAGAACAACGGTTTTCGAAAGGAAAGCAATGACCGCAGAAGAACGGAAAGCTGGTGCTGTTAAGCTACTCAGAATGTCCACGGAAGAACAAGCAATAGCATTCGGCGTGCTGCGAGAAGCCGCAAGAAATGGCGACGCGGAATCTGCAATCAAGGTGGCCGTTTGTCACTACCTCGGCGTTGGATGCATGCAGAATTACAAAGCGGCTGTCAGCTGCGCGAAAAAGCAGTTGTTCACACAAGGTTCCAACATAGCAGCAATCGCCCAGTACATCTATGGAACCAGCTTGCTTTTCGGACGCGGCATAGACCAAAATGATGCAGACGCCGTAAAATGGCTTGATCTCTCGGCTCACGTAGGGCTCCGGTTGTCCAAATTCCAACTCGCCGGGTGCTATGCCTCTGGACGTGGTGTACTTCGGAATTTGGAAAAAGCGCGTGAGTTAGTTCGAGAAGCCGCCCTAGCTGGGGATCGCTCCGCCATGACACACATAGGGCAGATGTGTCTGGAGGGGATAGGTGGTCCAAGCGATGGCAATCAAGCCATCATGTGGTTTCAACGGGCCGCCGACGCTGGTGATCCAATAGGAATGCTTAACTTCGCTCTTTGTTGTGTTCAAGGGTCTGGAGTCCCGAAGGATTTGCAAAAAGGACAAGCGTTGTACGAAAGGGTTGCAGAATGTGGCTTTGTTCCTGCTATGTGTACACTGGCCATATTCTTCGCAAAGCATCCCGAACTACCAAGCGCTGACACTTTTTCCAAGTATTGGCTGGCAAGAGCATGGGATGCTGACGAGGAGTTTGCAGATTCCATCATCCACCAAACCCCTCAGCGTGAGCAACTGGAGAATGAAGCAAGATTCACACTCGAAAAACTGCATGAATACAACGAGTTATTTCAGCTCATCACACAGCTACCCGCGGAGGAGTAGCAATGAATAGCGATACAACAGGAGACAATGGTTTTGACCTCTCTCGCGTCGTTTTGAAATTGGACGATACGGACTTTTCTCGAATTGAAGGCGATTGCTGGACGCGTTTTTCTTTTCGAATCATACAATGGTCGGATAGCCCCCAAATGTTTTCGGACGAAAACCTTTTGAAACTAGGGCAACTAGAGGTCTTGAGGTTGAATTCTGCAATTGCACTTAAATCGGGAGAGAGTCTATTTGATATTTTCTCCAGCATGTTCAGTGAAACCCTTGAGTGTTACGAAGCCATATTTGATAGTAATGCACACCTCCGAAAGCCTTTTCGGGACGAAGATTCGTTTAACGTGTCTGAGGACTTGATAACGGATCTCCATATCCTCAACCGTATCACTATCGAGGAACAATTCAAAGGACATGGAATAACGGGTGAAGCCTCGAGTATTTATCTGGAGCGGTTTGCTTCAAGATATGATGCTTACTTCGTGAAGGCATTTCCCCTGCAGTTCGAAGGAGATCAGAATAGTCCGCGGGACGACTATCCTCGGCTTTTCAAAGGTTCATTTAAATCGTGCCAAAACAAACTAAGCAAATACTATGAGCGACTTGGATTTCGTCGTATTGGAAAGTCTCCATATTTCTTCGGAACGGTTGAAGACTTTTTTCTCAGGCGGCGGAAACTCAAAGCAAAGTCAATCTAGAATGAACCACAATCGCGTGCAAAACAAAACGAATCATTTATGAATCAGTAGCAGAAAATGAAACGAGAACTTCGAAAAGCTGACCTTGTTGCCAATGGAATCATGTATGCCATCAAGGATGACATTGAGTGGGCTTGCACCCTTTCGCGACGCGAGGCGACAGTGGGCCCTGGCACATCGCGAGTTTCGGCGATTTCACGATCTACTTCCGGATCGATAGTTATCCCCGCTGCGCTTCTTGGTCGTCCCGTGACACGCATTGGGGACAAGGCGTTCCGATGCTGTCGAGAACTAACATCCGTATCGATTCCAAACTCCGTGACGAGTATCGGGCACGAGGCGTTCTACGAGTGCTACGGACTCACGTCCGTCACGATTCCAAACTCTGTTAAGTTCATTGAAGATCAAGCGTTCGGCTTTTGCAGACATCTTACGCATGTGACAATCGGCGATGTCGTGAGGGACATTAGGTTTTCCGAAGTTTTTTATCTTTGTCCCCTTGGGTCCGTGGCGATTGCTAATGGAGTGACAGGAATCGGGATTGGTGCTTTCGGAGGATGTTTCCACCTTACATCCGTGACTATCCCAAACTCCATTACCAGCATCGGAGACCGTGCATTTTGGGACTGTAGCAGCCTTATAACCGTAACGATTCCTAACTCTGTGACGAGCATCGGTGACTCGGCTTTCTTCAACTGTAGTAGCCTTACGACCGTAACGATTCCTGACTCTGTGACGAGTATCGGTGATTCGGCTTTCTCCAACTGTCGCAGCCTTACGACCATAACGATTTCTAACTCTGTGACGAGCATTGGAGACTCGACTTTCTCCGACTGCAACCGTTTGGCTTCTGTGTCGATACCTAACTCTGTTACGAGTATCGGGGAGAATGCGTTCTGGGGTTGCGGCCTTGTCTCTGTGACGATTCCTGACTCCGTAACGCACATTGGAAAAGAGGCGTTCTCCCAATGTAGCGAACTTGTCTTCATGACGATTCCAAACTCCGTGACAAGTATTGGAGATGCGGCGTTCTGCGGCTGTGGTCTTGCATCTGTGTCGATTCCAAACTCAGTGGAGAGCATCGGGGAGAAGGCGTTCTGGAATTGTAGCAACCTAACGTTCGTGGAATTATCAGACTCCGTGGCAAGTATCGGAAAGCGTGCGTTTTCCCACTGTGGTGCCCTTACTTCGTTTTTCGTCGGCGCAAACAATTCCCGATACTCGGCAGTAAATGGTCTTTTGCTATCAAAGGATGGCAAGATACTGATTGCAGGTGTTAATGGCGACGTTACAATTCCCGATTCCGTGCAAAGCATCGAAGAAGAGGCCTTCTTCGAATGCTACGATCTTACGTCCGTGGTGATCGGCAATAAGGTTACAAGAATCAAGAGCAAGGCATTTCGAGGTTGTCACGGTCTTACATCCATAGTGATTCCCGAATCAGTGACGAGCATCGGAGACTTGGCGTTCGCCGACTGCAGTGGGCTTACATCTGTTACACTCCCCGACAAAGTGATGAAAATCGGGAAGCGGGCGTTCTGGGGCTGTAGCAGTCTTACAACTCTTTCATTGCCCAAGCGTTTTCGTGAAACAGTCGAAACTCTCGGACTCTCTAGCAGTTGCAAGCCGGTTTTCCGGGATTAATAGCGAGAACCATTAATCGTTCAAGTAGGAAAGGCGAATCGGAGAATGAAAGAGATTCTGCTCGAATGTATGAAAGCGATTGCAAGGATTCCCGTCAAGGTTGTCCTTGTAGCGGCGACTTTGGTTTCCGGCATTCTTCTCTTCGCCCCAGAAAAGATACTGCTTTGTTTGAGGGTTCAGGAGGTTCGGCAAAGCAACGGAATGATACTGGGAATAATCCTACTTGCCAGTTCGGTGTTGTTATTTCTCTTCTTGATAGTCTGGGGATGGCGTTGTTTTCGCAGTTTGACGATGTATTCCGGTCGTGATGCAAAACGCCGACTTGACGCGTTGGGAGAATGGGACAAGGAACTTGTCTATCGTCTCTACAAAACGCCATCTCACGCAGCCAAACTACCTTTGCAGAGTGCAAATGTGGTTGCTCTGCTCGCGCAAAACATCCTAGGAAAAGCACTTCTCGGAGATCAGGCCGGTTTTGAGTGTGTTCTTCAGCCATGGGTTCTGCGGTATTTGGACAAACATCCAAAGTATCGAGACTCTATCGAAAAGAAAAGTAAGTCTCGTAGCTAAACTTCCGCAATCTGTTTACGGAAGATTTCATTAAAGTGTTCTGGCTCAATTACCGCACAAATCTAGGTTGGAAAAACGGCGCGGATGCGCCGCGCGCCGAGCCGGACTTGCGCTGGGTAAGGAGTACGAATGGCGGGGTGCTGCACCCCGCCACGGCGACTTTTTCACGAAAGCGAACCTCGTTTGTTGAATTTGTGAACGATGAGAAGAACGAAGGGAGCGCTCCGAGGCCGTTCCCTTGGCGGTTCCCGAATGCTCGCTGCGCGGAGCGCGGCCATACAACGCCCGGCCGGGCGCAAGAGGTTGTCGAGGGTCGCTTTGGACTATGGGACGACGGTATTCGCGAGTAGGTCGGACAAGGAACCGACGAGAGCGTCGAAAGGAATGTCGCGGGCGTAGGGCATTCGCTTCTGGTACCGGGCCCATTGCTGCTTCTGGAAATCCGATGACGCGATGTCGCGGACCGTTTCGCGCCATCGCAACAGAAACGTCTCGGAGCGGCGGTTCGCAACGGTGTTGCGGAGCGCCTTCGCGAACAGAGCAATGTCGTACTCCCCCTTGCGGCAAAGCATATGCAGGTCGTAGAAGTCGCGGGGGCGCGTGGTGGCGACGCCGAGCTTCAGGATCGACTGGACCTTTTCGGCCATCAGCGTTTCGGTCGTATAGGCGAGAAGGCGGATGCGGAGCGAGTCGTCGAGGATTCCGGCGAAGTCCCTTGGCACGGCGCCGGGAGTGATCGCGTCGCCGTAGGTCACGTCGATGGAGACGGGAAGGCGGATGGTTCCGAATTCGGCGATCAGTCCGATGCTCCATCCGCCGTATTCATCGTCCTTCACGATGGATGTCTGCGGGGCGGAATCGCGGCGGAAGGAAACTCCGTCGCCGACATCCACGGAGGCGACGGACTCCACGATGCGAAGGATGGTTGCCTCGTCGGCGCGAATTCCGACGACCGTCGCGTCGATGTCCATGGTGGTCCGCTGCGGCAGCCCGAGGATCGAGCACATCAGCGTACCGCCCTTGATGACGAGGTTCCCGGCGTATTCGGACCGTTCGATGCGGGCGAGGAAGCGCTCGATGAAGAAGCCCTGCAAGGCGAGCTGCGGCGAGACGCGCTCCCGCTTCGCGTAGTTGTTGATGCGGGCGCGCAGCGACATGGAGCCGGCACGGTTCATACGATCACCTCCAGGACCTCGTGGACCTTTTTCTCGATGCCCATCTTCCGGGCGTATTTGAAAAGCAGCGGAAGGTTCCGCTTCGGGGACGAAGCATAGGCGCGGATGGCACCCACGTAGGTCTCGACATCCATTCGAGTGCGTGATCGAACGACGTCGCAGATCGTCCGTTCCGCGTCGTAGCACGGAACGTCGTGCCCCAGGAAACTTTTGACGATGGTTCGGCCGAGACCGTGCAGCCGTTCGCGGACGTGGTAGACGACGACGGCGCCGTCGAGGCTGCGCGGCGAGCGCGAACCCGTCGGAATCGTGAACGAGGGGAGCGCCGGAATGCGGTTGTGGAGCTTGTGCAGGGCCAGCGCGGTTTCGTGGGAGAACACGATCCGCGGAGACCGCTGCGAGATGACGAGCAGTTCGTCGGGAATCTCGTCCGCCGGGGCGTATACGCCCTGCGACAGCCGCTGCAGTTCCCCCGCGGCGGCCCAGCGCGCGAGCATGGCCCGCGACACCCCGATGGCTTCCGCCTCGGAAACCGTGATTGTTCCGTGTCGCTTGAAGAACGGTTTCAGTTCGTTGTTCATCTTCGTCGTGTTTGACAAACGGACGCAATTCTATACAAAAGTGTGTCCGACTGTCAAATGGAATGATGCCTTCCTGCGCGGCGCGAAGGCGCCGGCCGGCGAACCATTCTCCTTGCCGGGCGCGGCGGTTTTTGCTAGATTTCCCGGCATGCGACTGCTGGTCTCCTGCATTCCGTTCGACGGCGGCAAGAGCGGCCTCTCCGTGTATGCGCGGGAGGTCGTGAAGGCGCTGCGCGCGCAGGGGCACGAGCTCACGCTCGTCGTCGAGCCGCCTTCGGCGGACTCGACGGGTTCGAAGGTTCGAAGGTTCGAAGGTTCGAAGGTTCCCGACATCGTGTCCGAACTTTCGAACTTGCGAACTTGCGAACCTGCGAACGGCCTGGACGGCGGCTATGCCGTCGTCCAGGCCCCGCGCTGGACGCGGCGCGCGGTGGCGTCGATGCTCTGGCACCTGTTCGTCCTGCCGCTGCGCATCCGGCGGCACCGGAAGGAGTTCGACGGGTTCGTGATCTGCGCGGCCAACCGCCGCGCGTGCGCCTGGTATCCGCTCCCGACGACGGCGACGGTGCACGACCTGGCGAACTTCCACGTCCCGGGCAAGTATTCGCGCTCACGGATGTTCTATCTCGCCCGCGTGCTGCCCTTCTTCGCCAAGCGCGCGCAGCGCCTCGTCGCCGTCTCCGAGGCCACCAAGGCCGATATGGTCCGCTTCTGGCACTGTCCCGCCGACCGCGTGACCGTGCTCTACAACGGACTGCCGGAACGGTTCGAAAGTTCGAAAGTTCAAAAGTTCGAAAGTTCGGAAACGCGATCGGGAACCTTCGAACCTTCGAACCTTCGAACGGCGAGCGAAGCGAGCCTTGGAACCTGGAACGGCGAGCGAAGCGAGCCTTCGAACGGCGGCGGAGCCGCCATCCTCTACATTTCCCGCATCGAGCATCCGGGCAAGAACCACGTGCGCCTGATCGAGGCCTACGGGCGGCTCCCGCGGGCGCTGGCGGAGAAGCATCCGCTCGTGCTGGCGGGGGCGGACTGGAAGGACGCGGAGGCGGTCCACGCGGCGGCCGCCGCGTCGCCGCACGCGGACCGGATCCGGTTCACGGGATTCGTCGAGGACGCGGAGACGCTCTGGCGCGAGGCGGGCTTCTACGTGTTCCCGAGCCTGTTCGAGGGCTTCGGGCTTTCGCTCGCCGAGGCGATGGCGCGCGGCGTGCCGTGCGCCTGCTCGGAGAACGGCTCGCTCGGCGAGATCGCGGGCGACGCGGCGCTGACGTTCGACCCGCTCGACGCGGGCGCGATCGCCGCGGCGCTCGAGGCGCTGCTCGCCGAGGACCCCGCCGCGCGCGCGGCGCGCATCGAGCGCGGCCGCCGCCGCGCGGCGCTCTTTTCCTGGTCCGACCACGCGCGCGGGATCGCAAAACTCCTGGAGGACTATGCCGCGGACCGCAAGGCCGTCGCCCGGCTCTTCCGCATCCCCTTCGCGAAGACCACCGAGCCCGAGGCGGCGGAGACGATCCTCGCGATGGCGCGCGCGGGACGCGACCGGCGCGCGGCCGGCGGCCGCGCCGGCCCGCCGAAGATCGTCGTCACGCCGAACGTGGACTTCGTCGTGAACGCCGTCCGCGGGTGGCCCTTCCGCGGCGACGAGACGCAGTGGCGCATCCTCCGCGAGGCGGACCTCGCCGTGGCGGACGGAATGCCGATCGTGCTCCTCTCGCGCCTGCTGCGCGACCCGCTCCCGGCGCGCGTGGCGGGGTCCAACCTCGTCCCCGACCTCTGCCCGCGCTGCAAGGCGGAGGGGCTGCGCTTCTACGTGCTCGGCGGCGCCGAGGAGGCGCTCGCGGAGGCGCTCGCCGCGATGGAGCGCAAGGCCGGCTTCCCGATGCCGATCGCCGGGTCCGACCACTCGTTCGTGAAGGTCGGCGAGGAGCAGCCGGAGATCGTCGAGCGCATCAACGCGGCGAAGCCGGACATCCTCTTCGTCGCCCTCGGCAACCCGAAGCAGGAGCTCTGGCTCGCGCGCAACGCCGCGGCGCTCGACGTTCCCGTCGCGCTCGGCATCGGCGGCTCGTTCAACTTCGTCGCCGGCCGCGTGAAGCGCGCGCCGCGCTGGATGCAGAAGTGCGGCCTGGAGTGGGTCCACCGCATCGCGCAGGAGCCGGGCCGCCTCTGGAAGCGCTACGCCTACGGGCTCGTCAAGTTCTCGTGGCTCTCGCTGCTGCACCTGCTGGGGGGCTACCGCCGATGAGGGTCGCGCACGTCCTGCGCCGCCTTTCCTTCGACGACTGGGGTGGCACCGAGCAGGTGGTCTGGAACCTTGCCCGCGCCCAGGTGCGCGCCGGCCACGAGGTCCGCGTCTTCGCGACGACCGCGCTGTGCCCGACGCCGCGCGAGACGCGCGAGGGGCTCGAGATCCTGCGCTTCCCGCCCGTCTACCCGTGGTGGCCGATGACGGCGGCGACGCGCGCCCGCCTCGACCGCAAGGGCGGCAACCCGTTCGTCCCCGGCCTCGCCCGCGCGCTGCGCGACTGGGCGCCGGACGTGATCCACTGCCACGCGATGGGGCGCATCGCCGAGCTCTGCATCCGCGTCGCGGAGAAGACCGGCGCGCGCTGCGCCGTCTCGCTGCACGGCGGCGGCGCGAACGTCCCGGCCGCCGAGGCCGCGAGCCTGCGCGCCCCGACGCGGCGGCTCCTGCCGTGGGGCAAGATCCTCGACAAGGCCCTGCGCCGCACGCGCCGCATCCCCGAGGACGCCGGCGGCATCGTCTGCGTCGGCGAGGACGAAGCCGACCTCTGGCGCGCCCGCCACCCGCGCGTCCTCTTCCTCCCCAACGGCGTCGACGTCGCGCTCTTCGAGGGTTCCGACCCAACGACCCAACGATCAAACGATCAAACGATCAAACGATCAAACGACCAAACGACCATTCTTTGCGTCGCCCGCATCGACCGCCAGAAGAACCAGATGGCGCTCGTCGAGGCGCTCGCGCGGGACCCGCGGCTCACGGTCCGGCTCGTGGGGCCGGCGACGGAGCCGGACTACCTCGAGGCGTTGCGCGCCCGCGCCGCGGAGCTGGGTGCGGCGGACCGGCTCTCCGTCGCCGGCGCGCTGCCGCCGGGGAGCCCGGAGCTCGCGGCCGAATACCGCGCCGCGGACGTCTTCGCGCTGCCGAGCCGGCACGAGCCGTTCGGCATCGTCGTGCTGGAGGCGTGGGCGGCGGGGCTGCCCGTCGTGGCCTCGAACGTGGGCGGCCTCGGCCGCCTGTGCGCGGCGCATCCCGGCGCGGCGCTCGTCTTCGACCCGGCGGACCCGGCCGCGCTCTCCGCGGCCCTCGCGCGCGTCCTCTCCGACCCCGCGCTCGCCGCCTCCCTCGCCGCCGCCGGCCGCGCCGCCGCGCGCGACTACGACTGGACCGCCCTCGCCGCGCGGCTCTCGGACTTCTACGCGACCCTCCCCGGCCATCTCGCCTGACCGTCCCTTCGAACGCCGCCTGGCGGGGTCATTCCGCCGGATCGATCGCCCGGAGCCCGACGGGGTTGTCGACGAGCTCCATCAGGAAGTTGTGCTGCTGCGGATCGCCGTCGTCGACGAGGAGCCGCGTATAGACCCCGCGGCCGCGCTCGAACCCGTGCCCCGCGTCCCGGCATCCGATCCGTCGCCCCCACGCGATCATCTTCCGTCCGTTCGGGTCCTTGCCGAAGAGTTCGACCACGAACCGCGCCCCGCCTCTTCCACGGATGTCCATCGTCTCACCGTGAGGCGTCGATTCGGTCGATCAGCCGTTGCGTCCACGCGACCGCTTCTTCCACGGTCGGAAGAACGGGAACGTTCGCCGACTGCTCGGCGTAGAGTTCCGGCCATCCCGATCCGAGAACGATGGTCGGCGGCCATGTCTGCCGCTTGCGGTATTTGAATAGCCGGACGCAGACGTCTCGGACGCGGCGCAGGTCGAGATCGGCATTCGCCGCGATAAGCTGCAGATCGACGAGATCGTGCGCCCGCTTGCTCCCCGGCGCGCTCGCCCCGTGCAATTTCTGCGCGATCTGGTATTCGAGCCGCATCGCCGGAATGGGGGCGGGGGTCGGCAGCGCAAGGTATTCGAACAGTTCCGAGAGCGCTTCCGGCACTTCGACCATGTCGCGCGCGTCCGCGTCGCCGATTTCGTTGTGGCCGACTTCAAGTTCGACCGTGTACCACGGCGCGCCGCGGTATCGGAGCTTCACCTCGCAGGGTTGCATGACGTAGTCGAAGGGAACGCCCCGGGGCGACGAAGGCCGGAGAATCCGGACCTCGCCGGTAAAGCCGTTCCATCCGGTTTCAAGTCCCGCCCGCAGGGTCTCGAGGAATTCGTCGAGCCCCGTCTTCCAGGCCGTGTCGAGATCCATCGTGACCCGCGTCCGCTCCATTCCGTAGCGGAACCGCAACCCGCTCCCGCCCTTCACGACGCCGTCGCCGATCATCTGGGCGACGATGGCGTTCGCCATGAGGCCGCGCAGTTCGGTCGCGCGGACGAAGTCCTGCGAACCCGCGAAACGCTGGATCGCCTTGTCGAGGTTAGTCCTGGAATTGGGCGCACTCTTCATCGGAAAGAAGTCCTTTCTCCTTCGCCTTCGTGGCGGCGGCGGCGATCCGATCGGCTTCCACGGCGCCCTCGTCCCGCGCCGTTTTCAGGGCGTCGACCAGTCCCTGGCAGCGGATGCCTTCGAACCCGTCGTATTCAACGGCCCTGCATGGTGCGGTGCGCTTCAACCGGAAGCCCCTCGGCAGCCGGCGCCGGATCCGCTTCGGCGTCCCCACGTAGACGACGGAAGGATTCGCCGGCGTGAGTCCGAGCATATAGAGGACGGAGGCGCTCCGCAGATACGCGCCCTCGCCCGCGATCGCAACGGCCGCCGCATAGACGTCGTTGGCACCGGGGACGTGGTGTCTCACCTGATACACGCCACGCCCGATCCGTTCCAGCCGCCCGCTCTTCTCCATCGCGACCATGCGCTGTTTGGAAACGCCCATCGCCTTCGCTTCCGCGGAGGTGATGATGCCGTAATGATCCTCGGCCAGGGGCCATATCTGTTCGTATGCCGTCATGTCGAAAGTAAAGGATTTTTCGGACAATTCGTCCAACGAGACCGTCATACTACCACCCAACCAAGCGAAAGTCAATCCATAATTTGTCAAAAGTAAATGATTCTTTTGACATTTTGACATCATTTGCTTCAGGACATCTGCCGCGCCCGCGTTTCGCCCGGCCACTGGCCCGCCCGGGCAGCCATTCAGCATTCAGCACTCAGCATTCAGCATTGCCCGCGCGACGCGCGGGCAGTGGTGAGCACCCGGCAGCCATTCAGCATTCAGCACTCAGCATTCAGCATTCGGAATTGCCGCCGCCCCCACGCGATCGTCTTCCGCCCGTTCGCGTCGCTCCCGAAGGGTTCGACGATGCAGACCAGACGCCGCCCGGTGGCGTTGTTTCCATCGTTGTTCATGCGGACGATTCAACCACGAATGCTTGTCCCCAGCAGAGGTCGATGATGTTGGATTGATTCTCTACATGGGCTCATTCGAATCCAACCAGAGTGTTCGCCCCGTTCTCGGCCCTTTCGTTTTCAGTCAGATTCAAGCGAAAGCTCGGGCAGATCTGGCACGTACCGTTTTCCGTTTACATATGCGAGCGCACGACCAACTTTTGTAATTCTGAATGAAGTTGGTATGGCATCAAACCATTTCTGGACACGGCACAAGGACGGATATTTTGATAGTTTCGCTTCAAAATTTCTTTTAACCTCAGACAACAATTTTTTGTCCTTGCTATACAGTGCAAAAATTTCAGATAACGTCTGCAACATATGGTCTGTGATCGGAGTTATTACTTGGATTGTCTGACCGGATTTCGGATCGAATATTTCCTTTTGCAATGATAACGACTTAATGTCTGCTTTCGCGACAATAGGCAAACGATAATACCCTTGAAGAAATTCATTACTTGTCAGGAGCAATTCCGATAGGCTTGCTTTCTGCAACAGTTCGTTGGCTTTTTCAAACTCTGGCGAATCTCTCCTTATGCCTACGCAAACATAACCATTCAGCTTATTCTCAAAAACATCCGTAAACTTTGAGAAACCACCGAAAGGGTTGATAATGACAGCATCTAGCATGTTGAGGTTTTCAAACCACGATGTCGTGCTTGGTAGCTCGTCAAGCGGAAACTGGGCAAAGATTTGTTCAAACTTGTCCAATCCTGCTTGTATGTCCGATCCGAATTGTGGTGTAATAGACAACGCTAGTACGAGAAAGACAATGGTAATTCCAAGAAGTTCGTCATCGTCAAGTTCCGTGACAACCTCCATTGCACGGCTGATTCCTGTCTTGGTTTTACGTTTCAATTGTCTATTCATTCGCGCCAACAACAATTCAGAAAGAATTTCAAAATCACTCTTGCGATCAGATGTTGCGGAAAATGTCTGAGCTTTAACTAATTCCCGTTGAAAACTGGGTTCCGCAAATGCTGACAAATCCGGCTTTCGCCCAGACAACTTCCCAAGTAATACCGTTATAAACTCATTGACTTTCTGTTTTGCGACATTGGAAGCTTCAGTAGTCAAATCTCGGATTGCATATTGCAGTTTCTCGTCGCAGATTTCACGAACGCGTTTTTCATCAATGCCATAAATTTGGATTGTTCCAATCTGAGCTACGGATGAATCCGGCCCCGCTTTTTGAATTTGCTTAATGCTTTCCATTACTAACAACTCCAATTTGCGACATGGTTGAACCGCTTCCGCCTTTTTGGCTTTGTTTTACGGTTTTGTGGACACCAATCCGAAATCCGATTAAACATCCAACACCTCCTCCCAAAAGGAAGGTTATCAGCAGTTCGATAATTCCGTTAATCATTGATTTTTCCATTGGAGTCTCCTTTTTGCTTTGGTTCTGTTGCTTGGTTCAGTATTTACGAAGGTTTGTCCACCTGCTAATGGCGTTCTGGGCGGATTACTAGTTCCGGAGCTGGATCGACAGAAGGATATGGAATGTGGGCGAAGGTTTTCAGAATGGCGTCGAAAATCGCAATGGCTCCTTTTGTCGGGACGGCCATTCCGATTTGTCTGCGAACCTGCTCTGGTGTTCCTGCGAATCGGAAGGTTGGTGGAAAAGTCTGCAATGCAGCGCGCTCCTCGTTGGTCAGGGCGCGATGTTCTTCCCAATGGTAAACGTGCGTTCCACCGCCACCGCTTCCCGTTATCGTGTACGAGGGCCTGTCCGCTTCGAGACGACGGTAGATGTGGCTCATTCGCGCCCTCGTGCAATGCAAACGAACTCTCTCTATTTCTGCGCGAATCGCTCCAATGTCGCCAATGGGAACAATGTCGCGTTCATACCACGGAAGCTGCTGCAAGTATGCGGCGAGATCGTTATCGGTCCAGCGCACGATTTCATCCAGTTTCCACGCATTCTCGCCCGGCGGCGTGAACATGAGTCGGCGCACGACGGCTTTTGATTGGCGGGTATGACGCCCGCCCAATTCCGTTTGATTGGCCACGTTGGCCAAAGCATCGCGGACAGTCACGAAAGGGAGTCTTCCAGGACCATGTGTCGGGGCTGGCGGGCGAAACACCAAGCGATACCGTCTGGCTATGCCTTGTCGAATGCCAACGATCACGTATCGGTGTCTCGCCTGCGGAACGCCATATTCTTCGAATCGATACAGATGTGCGACCACATTGTATCCTTTTCCAGCGTTTGCCAAATCGCGAAGGATGGTTTTGAACTGTTCTCCCGCCTCGATTCTGGAGATTCCGCTAACATTTTCCGCAATAAACCAAAGAGGGTCGTATGCTTCGAGAACTTTGATTCCGGCCTTGTAAAGGGTTCCGAACTTGGCGTTGTTCAGGCCTTCGCTCTCGCCCACGCTACTGAAACTGTTACACGGTGTAACCGATCAAAAGTTTTGGAAAGGGTCGGGGAAGGGGTCGAAGGGGAAAACAGAAAGGGTCGCGCGCGGTGACGGTACGGGGGGCTAGCGCACGATGCCGGGGTATGGCGAAAGGGTCGTGCGCGCCGGATGGACGACCGGCGTAGCGAGGGCGGGTTTCGCTACGAGGGAGACGGCACGGATCTGCCACGGAAGCCAGAAGTCTCCCCAAGTGCCCCAGGCGTCGGTCGCCTGGGCGCGGAGGCCGAGGATTTCGCACGAGGGGTGCAGGTGCGCCGAGGCGGCTGTGTCCGAGACAAGCAAGCGCGCCCAGACGCCTTCGCCTTCGACCCACCAGAGATTCGAGACGGAGCCGACGACCTGCGAAGGGTCGTGTGAGAGGTTGACCGGGATGTTCGTGGGGGCCAGGCCGGAGCGGTAGCGCTGGACTAGGGCCTTGAGCATCGGTGGCTCGGCGACGAGGACTTCGACGAGCGCGTTCGTCTGGTTGCGCAGCGGCGAGGAGAGCCCGATCGGCAGGACGAGCGTGTCGATGACGATGGGGCCGGCGGCGGGAGCGGGCGGATTCGTGGCGGAGAGCCACGAGCGATACCAGTTGCGGGAGGACGGGAGGAGAGGGTCTACGGACGAGAGGTCGACGGCTTCCGGGCCCGCGACGAGCGGCGTCGCCGTGGCGGAGTGGAACGTTTGCCCCGTAACCCGATCGTAGAGCGCTGCAACGCCGTTCGCGTCAGCGACGGGGATGTAGTCGCGAACGAGGGTACCGGACCGCCACACCTTGACACCATAGCATTTGGCGCGCGGCGCAAGCCGGTCGTCGCCGCTGTTGTAGCGGCCGATCGACATGGGAACGGTTCCGCAGTCGGCGTCCGTCATGGACGAGAGGTTGGAGAGGTTCCACGTAGTTGTGCCGCGATACATCTTCCTGTTCGGCCCATCCACTCCGAATTTGTAGCGATTCGTATTGACGGCCGTGGCTTTCGACTGCCATCCGTTGAGATTGTCTTGCTCGTAGGCGTATCCATGGTTGCCGCTGCCGTTGATGTAGAGTTCAACATGCAAGCCCGGATTCGGGCGTTGGTTGAACAGCCGCTGCTGCTTCGTGGAAACTTGCGTGAACTGCCAATCCGCTTCGATTTTGTCCCGTGGCGTGAACACGAAACCAAGCTGGACTTGCTGATTGCCGTCGAATGCGACGTATTCCAGGACGCGGAACCCGTCCGGGAGCGGCCGGAGAGGCCCGGAGGCGGATGAGGACCAGTCCGGGAGCGCGGCGTGGGCGTAGGCCGGCGAGGACGGACGGTCGACGCCGAGGATCCGCTGGGCGCGCCCGTCGAGCCCCGCGCCGCGCGCAAGGGCGGCGGCGAGGATCAGGAGGACCAGGGCCGGCGGCGTGCGGATCATTTCGCGAACCCCTCCGCGGCGCACGGCCGGACGACGGTCTCGAGGGCGGCGACGTCCGGCGCGCCGAGCAGCGCCTGCATCGAGGCGGCGAGGGCGCTCCCGCGCACGTAGACCGGGTCGGCGACGAACCATTCGGCCACTTCCGGGAGGGCCATCGCCAGGGCGAGCGCGTTGGTGCCGTCCGGGAGCGCGAGGATGGCGCTGCAGAGCTTCACGCGATCGAGGGGGACGGGAACCGGGCATTCGATCCACGTCTCGCGCCAAACGCCGTTCGTCCGGACGAGCGTCCGGACGGCGCGGGTGCACCAGTCCTCGTGCGGGGTGCCGACGGTTTCGACCGGCAGGTAGCCGGACGCGGCGAGCTGCGCGGCGTAGGCGTTCGTCACCGCGGCCGGGAGGCCGGGCGGGACGACTGTGCGCTCCTCCGTGCCGTTCACGATGCGGAGAAGCTCCTGGGCGCCGCAGGCGGCGGCGAAGAGCAAGAGGAAGAGGATGGCGGGCTTTTTCACGGGTAGAGCTTCTTTGCGTAGAGGGTGCCGTTGAGCTTGTAGACGGCGTAGACGCTGGGGTTTCCGCCGTCGTAGGAGTAGGCGGTCTCCACCTTCGCGCCGGTCGGCCACGAGACGGACGAGAACTGTTCCAGAATCAGGATGCAGGGGAGGTTCCCGACGCCGGAAAAGGAAGCGAAGCCGAGCGTCCGGTCGTTCGCGGTCGATGCGTAGTAGCGCGTCGCCGCGACAGGCGAAAGTTGCGCAGCGACGCCGGAGGTGTCCGCCGAGATCGTCGTCGAGCGGCAGGTCGAGGTCTGTCGCGCCCGCCAGTCGGCGAACTCCAGGTCGAGCGACGCATACATCTGCGCGATCCGGTCGTTGACGAGCTGTTCGGCCGCGGCGGCCGAGAGCGAGTCGGAGCCGTCGGCGTCGAGAGCGTCGACGCGCCGCCAGAGGTCGGCGACGATGAGCTTGAGGGCCGTCCACGCGGCGGCGTCCGGGGCGTTGGCGAGGATCCTCGCCTCTGACTCCGCAACGAGGTTGGTGACGAGCGTCGGATCCGGCTCGCCCGCCGCGCCGGCGACGAGCGCGTCGACCTGCGCGGCGGTGTAGACGGTGTTCGTGCGGTCGATCGAGCCGAGCGCGGCGGGGTCGGCGAGGGCGCGGCCGGCGCAGAGCCCGGATGCCAGGACCGCCAGGAGAAGGGGTGCCGTTCGGTGCATCGGCGGCCTCAGTCGAGCGCTTCGAGGACGGCGACGATCTTGGCGATCTGGGCGGCGAGGGCGTCCATGTCGTCGAGGCTGTCGGCCGAGGTGATGTCCTGCGCCAGGAGCGCGGCCGCCACGGCGTTCTTGGTGACGCCGGCGGAGGCCTTCGCGTCGGCGTAGGACTTGGCGGCGGCGATGGCGTCCTTGACGGCGCTCTCGGTGGCGGCCTTGGCGGTGGAGGTGCCGTTGGTGGCGGTCGAGAGCTGGACGACGCCTTTGTCGGAGGTCGAGGCGTCCGCGACGGAAATCGTCACGGTGTTGTCCTCCATCGTCGAGGAAACGGCTCCCGACCCCATGATGTTGAGCCAATCCGCGCCGCCGGTCGTGAAGTCGAAGTAGTTGTTGCCGTCCGAGACGGTCGTGATGCTCTTGTTCAGGCCGTCCAGTTTTTCCTTGTCCGCGGCGGACATGAGGCCGGCGGCGCTCGTCGTGGCCGCCTTGTCCAGCTTGTTGCTGACGGCGGTCGCGTAGGCGAGGGCCGCGGACCGCGCGGCGGTCACGACGGCGTCCGCCTGGTCCGCCGTGTAGACGTAGTCCGTCGAGCGCGAGAGGGAGCCGACCGTGGTGGCGGTCCCGAGGTTGTCCGCCAGGGCGAAGGCCGTGGCGAAGGCGAGCGCGAGGCTCGCGAGGGCGTTCTTGTTCATGGGGTGGTCTCCTGGTTGATCTGCTTGAGTTTCTCGACGAGGGCGAGCAGGAGTTCGCCCACATCGTCGATGGAGTCGGCGTGGCCGCTGTCGAGCTGCGCGACGGCGTCCCGGATGGCGTCGGCCGAGGCCTGGAGCGCTTCGGCGGCGGTGGCCCACGGGGCGTTGGCGTAGTCGATGGCGGAGAAGTCGAGGACCTGGACGGGAAAGTCGATCGTGTTGGGGGCGCGGCCGGGGCTCGGAAGGACGCGCAGGCCGCCGTAGGCGCTGTAGTCCAGACCCTCGGAGGATTCGACCCGGAAGAAGAAGTTGTATTCGGACGCGCCGGCGTCCATCTGCGGTGTCCAGACGGCCCGGAGCAGGCCGTCCGATCGCGCCGTGGCCGGAGCGGTCCACCAGGCGGAGCCCATCCCGTTGGTCTGGTAGCAGAAGACGGCGCTCGCGCCGGCCGGCAGCTCCGCCCGCCGGCGGTAGGTGACGAGCTGCGGCTCAAGCGCCAGCGTTTCGCCGCGGAGCGTCCGGACGGCGAAGGGCTGCGGGCTGCTGGTCTCCGCCTCCCACCGCACCAGGGCGACGGGATCGGCGGCGGCAGCGGCGCCTCCGGAGAGGGCGAGCGGCGTGAAGGGGAAAAACTCGGGAAGAGCCGGGGCGGCCGCCGGGGAAAGCCCGGGGGAGGGGTCGATCGAAAGGCCGCCGCGCGCGCTGTAGTCGATGCCGCCCTCCGTCTCCACCCGCAGGAAGAAGGAATACTCGCGCGCGCCCGCGTCCATCGACGGCTCCCAGACGGCGCGCAGCGTCCCGTTCGTGGCGGCGACGGCGTTCGTCGTCCACCAGGCGGAGGCCATGCCGTTGGTCTGCCAGCAGAACGTCGCCACGGCGCCGGGCGGCAGCGCGATCGGCTTTCCGTAGCTCTGCAGCCGGGCGACGAGCGCCAGGCTCGCCCCGCGGGCCACGCGGACCTTCTGCGCTCGCGGGGTCGAAGTCTCCGCGTCCCAGCGGAACGACGCGACAGGCGCCGCGCCGGCGACGAGCGCTGCGGCGAGGAGGAGGGCGAGAATCGTGTCGGGGTGGCGCATGAAGCGGGACGAAAGAAGGGAATGTTCAGAAGGTGGACCGGTAGCGAGACTTCTTCCGCTTGTAGTCCGGGAGAACCTGGCTTATATTGATCCGACGGCGCTGCTCGATCGGCGAGGCGTAGCAGAAGTTGTGCAAGGTCATGCCGTAGATGATCTCCACGACCGGGCGCGGTTCGTTGTCTGGGCCGAAATGGGTCGGTTGCATTTTGGAGTTGACTTGGGAGAGGGTTTGTGGTTGACTTGGCTCCGCAGGGCTCCCCTTGGCGGACGAAGACGTTGTAGGCCGCGGAGGCGTAGAGCCGGAAGGCTTGACACCGCCTCCGGTTTCACCCCTGCGATTTTGCTTTCTGGCGGTATCCTCTGGCGTTTTCGTCGATTTCGTAGCCGGAGAGAACCCAATGGTTCTCGCTCGGGCTGTCGCGGGTGAGCAGAGCTCTGAAACCGTCGTGCTCGATCGCGACGACCGGGCGAGGTTCGTTGTCTGGGCCGGAATGGGTGGGTTGCATTTTGGAGTTGACTTCCTGTGTGGTTTGTGGGAGATTCAAGGGCGTCCGAAAGGACGCATGTCCCTGTCTGCCTACGGCTTCGCCGCCAGCAGGGCGCCCCACGGGAGGCGTCAGCCACCGTGGGGGTTCTTTTTACTTGGGACATGCCATCCGTTGATGACATTGTTGTCAATGTAGACGAACACGCGAAGCTTGCCGCGATCCGTATCGATGTTGTATTCCCGTTGCGTTCCCTTCGGCGGGTCGAACGGGTCCGGGAACGTGCCTTTGGGATACTTCTTCCGGCTCACCGCGTATTCATCAGTCTTCACGGCCCTGATGACGAAGGGAACATCCTTGAAGTTTTCAGGCTTCGCCTCGTTTCTTTCCCGACCTTGGCCGACGAGGTATTTCGGAATCTGATTGTCGCGGAATGTCACCATGTTGCCAAAGGGGTCTTGGATCGGCTTGTTTTCCGCGACGACAGCAACGCCCTCGTGGATTGAGCATTGACCCGAGAACCCCTCCTGTATCTTCGCCACACGCTCCGGAGAAACTGTCGCGGCCTTTTCGAGAATGTCGTGGACGCTTGCATATCCATGCTTCGTTGCCTCCGCATCGGCTGCCGGATTCGAACGCACTCCCGGAATCGAACGGGACATGCCATTCGATTGCGCACCTTCGGCGGCGCTGTCGCCTTTCGTCGTCGGCGCAGAACCGGAGGGGTCTTCGCCGGATGGCGTCGGAGAAGAAGATGGCTTTTCCTCGGCATCCGTTTTTGTGGCGGCTGGAGCGTCGTCGCCGCCCTTCCCGACGAAGCGCCCGGTGTGGTCGCCGTGGTGCGCGCCGTTGGCGTCCACGGAGAGAGGTTTCGTGCGCGCGCGCAGGAGCGCCTTGGCGGCGTAGGAGTCCATGGCGGCGGCGAGTTCTTCGGCCTGCTCGTCGAGGGGGCGGGAGGCAAGGGCCGCGCGCAAGCGGCGGAGGCACTCGGTGCTGCTCGTCGAGGTCCGGACGATTTCCGCGAGCGGGTCTTCCGGTGGCGTTCCCTTGTCCTCCGAGGGTTCTTCCCGCGGCTTTCCCGCCGCCGGATCGGCGGCGAGGGGAACGGCGTGGAAGGCGGCGGGGAAACCCGGGGAAGCGGCCGGGGCCGCCTTGCGGCGGAGGCCGAAGCCGACGCGTTCGGAGAGGGCGGCGAGGCCGTCGTCGTCCGGCTCCAGGCCGGCGGCGGCGAGGGAGGCGACGGTGCCGATGAGGGCCTGCATCTCGGCGGCGCTGTCGCTGCCGAAGACGAGGAGGGGGACGCGGCCCGGGACGGCGTTGATCTGGCAGAACTGCGCCAGGAGCTGCGTGCGGAGGGTCGCGGCGAGGCGCTGGCAGTCGCTCTTGCGGATGTCGTCGCGGACGGCGCCCTGGAGGGGCGTGGCGCCGTTGCCCAGGCCCGTGGGCTGGGCGTTGCTGGAAAGGGTCTGGCCGGCGACGAGCTTGCTGATCTCCTTGTTGCAGAGCTCGATGAAGCGCTCGTGGGAGCCCGAGGAGTCGCCGGCGGCGGCCTGGACGATCTCGACCTCGGTGTTCTTGTGGACGACGATGCCGCCGAGGCGCTGCGCGATCGCAAAGGCGCGCTGGAGGACGGTCTTGCCCTTCTCGTCGCTGTACTTGCCCTTGAGGAAGGGCATCCCGAAGCGCTCCAGGAGGTCGGCCCACCACTGGCGGGACATCGACCGGAGGAGGATCCAGAAGAGGATGGCGCGCATCGGGCCTCCCCAGTTGTCGGGGAGCGGAAGGGTGTGGCCGCGGTGCACGATGTAGCGCGCGGGGTCGGGCGCGTGGGAGGTGGGAAGGGCGTTGCCGCGCTCGTCGGTGTCGAAGATCCGCAGCGTGCCTTCGCGGTAGTCCAGCAGCTGGTAGGGCACCGGGACGATCTGGGCGAGGGCGTAGCCGCCGGGCGCGGGGGCGTAGACCTTCTCGCACACCGCCACGGGGTAGAGGACGGCGTTGAGGAGCCAGGTCTTGGCGGTGTAGAAGGGCGCGGAGTCCAGAAGCGGGAAGCAGATGTCCTTGGCCTCGACGTCCGGCGGGGAGGACTTGTCGAAGGGAAGGAGCGTGGAGGTGTCTCCCTCGACGGCCCGCTTGCGGTTCTCGAACTCCATCTGGAGCTGGTTGTCGCTGGCGAGGAGGTCGCGGTAGAGGGCGAAGAGCTCGCGCGTGTCGCCGCCCTCCGCCAGCTCGATCTTCCCGAGGAGGGAGGCGGCGGTGAGGCTGCGAAGGTCGCTCTGCGGTTCGTTGCGCCAGGCGTAGACGGTGACGGGTTCGGTGTTCATGGGCTAGCCGTAGTAGGAGGTGCGGGAGGGTGCAAGGTCGTCGGAACGGTCGGGGCGCATCGACATCCGGTCCGACCGGCCGGTGGCGGGGTCTTCGCTCCGCCACACGGGGCAGGGCTCCGCTTCGCCGGTGCCGACGGGCGCGATGAGGCCGTATTCGGCGTTCTTGAAGCCGTCGAAGAGGTCGCCGTGGTTGCCGGCGGCGTCGAGGGCGTTGTCGAAGCCGCCCCTGTAGCGGCGGACGAGGCGGAAGTCGTCCTTCACGGCGCGGTCGGGCGGCAGGGCGGCGCGGCGGTCCTCGATCGCGGAGACGGCGAGGTTGCCGAGGTAGGTCTTCCAGGTCATCGTCTCGCCCAGGTGCTCGGTCTTCTCGGAGTTGACGATGAGGATGACCTCGGTGAGGGCGCCGAGCTCCTCCTTCACCTCGGCGGCCCAGTAGCGCTCGCTCGTGGCGTCGATGACGAGGGCGCGCGCGCCGCACGCCTCGACGATCTCCCGGAGGACGGACTTGGCCTTCGCCGGGTCCTTGGTGCGGTAGCGGAAGAGCAGCCGGGCGACGGAGCGGCCGCCGACGAGCTGCGAGACGCAGACGCCGGTTGGGTTGCTCTTCTCCTTCTCGGTCGTGGCGGGGTCAACGCCCACGGCGGTCTCGGCGGTGGGGTCGAGGTTCGCGATCCAGTCCGGCGGCAGCTCGTTCTCGGCGAAGACGCAGCCCATCTCGCCGCCGAGCATCTGCGCCTGGTGCAGCTGCAGCAGCGGGACGGCGGAGATGCCGCCCTGGGTGAAGACGAGGCCGTAGTTGCGGTCCCAGGCGGTCTTGTCGAGCGCCTTGGCGCGGTGGGCGGCCGGCGCGATCGGTTCGCGCGTGCGCGTATCGTAGAGGTGAACGCCCGCCAGCTCCGCGTCCTCCGCCGAGACGCGGTGGACGGGCAGGCCGCTCTCGTTCTGGTACCAGGTGCCGGCGGGGTTCGGCTCGAAGACGAGGCCGGGCGGGTAGGCGCTCAGCTCGTAGGAGTAGTGGGCGTCGTCCTCGGGCGGGGTGGTCGCCATCCAGAGGCGGTAGTCCGGGTGCGATGAGAAGACCGGCTCGATGGCCTCGTAGAAGAGCTTGAAGTCGCGGATGAAGCCGATCTCGTCCAGGAGCACGTAGCCGGAGTAGCCTCGGGCGGTGGCGTAGCTGGCGGCGATGATCTTGGTGCGGGAGCGCGTGGTGCGGTCGTGCCAGAAGGAGACTTCGAGGCGGTTGTGCTGGTAGAGGTCCGCCAAATCGAACCAAGGAAGGCCGTCGCCGTTGCTCTCCACACGGCCGGCGCCGGCCGTGGCGTCGCGGATCGCCCCGACGATGGACATCAGCAGCTGCGTCTCGCGCTCCGTCATTTCCGAGCCGAGCGCGAGGGAGCACGTGGCGAACGTCACCAGGCAGCCGGGGTTCTCCAGCATCCAGCGCAGCGCCTGCCAGGCGAAGGTGGTGGTCTTGCGGCCCTGCCGGCGCCACAGCATCATCAGCATGCCGTAGGCGCGGCCGGTCTTCAGGAGCTCCTTCTGGTAGGCGGCCAGGCCGAGGTTCATTTCTCCACCTCGTCCATGAGCGCGAGGATCGCGCGGGTCTTCTCCTCCCGGGTGCCGGAGCCCTCCGCGATGCCGGCGGCCCGGCGGTCCTCGAGGACCTTCAGGACGATCTCGGCCGCGTCGCGGCGGAAGCGCTCCTTCTCCAGCTTCACCTTCTCGGCGGCCGTCTCGGCGCCGCGGAGCGCCGCGAGGGCCTTGGCGAGGGGAAGCGCGTCCTCGTCGGCGGCGCGGTCGAGCATCTCGGTGAGCCGGCCGGCGAGGAGGCGCGAGCCCACCGTGGCGGGGTCTCCGCCGGCGGCGGCCACCAGGTGCAGGCTCGCCTCCGAGAGACGGGAGAGACGGTCGGCCGAGGCGCGGTCCCTCTCCCAGTCCTTCTGGCCGCCGGCGCGCCACTCGGAGACGTTCTGCTCGGTGAGCGGGAGGGCGCCCTGGGAGGCGAGCGCGTCCGAGTCGTTCACCAGGTCGCAGATCTCGCGCGCCGGGCGGCCGTCCGCGAGCATCTCGCAGACGCGGTTGCGGAGCTCCCACGGGAGCCGGGCGATCTTGGAGCGGCGGGCGGCCATGGCGGCTAGTCCCCCACGTAGGGCCTGTCCTGCTGCGTCCAGGTCGAGACGCCGAGCGGCGTGGCGCTCCAGGCCTGCGTGCCGTCGTTGTCCGTGAGGACCTCGGCCTCGCGGAAGCGCTGGGCGAGCGTGACGAGCGCGCGGTGCAGCGTCTCGGGCGTGGCGGGGTCGTCCAGGACCCCGGAGCGGTTGATGCGCGTGAGGAGGATCGGCTCCTCGAAGGCGCAGGGGAAGCGCGCGGCGAGGAACGCGCGCACGGCGGTCTGGAGCTTCATTTCGCGAGTCCTTTCAGGAGCACGTCGACCGACGATTCGAGGCGGCCGAGCTGGGTGGAGATGCCGCTCTTCCAAGTGGCGTCGGACGTCTGGATCGCGGCGATGCGGTCGGTGTTCTCGCGCGCCAGGTCGAAGAGCTTGGCGTCGGCGCGGCGCAGCTCGTCGCGGAGCTTGTCGAACTCGTCGCGCCGCACGTAGTCGCGGAGCGTCTGGTCGATCGGCGGGCTGCGGCGGAGCTTCGCGAAGATGTTGACGGCCATGTTCGCCACCTGCAGCAGCAGGATGATGCCGCCGAACGTGAGGACCGTGCCTGAGGTGATGGGTTCCATGCCGGGCTAGTCTCCGAGGGATTCGACGTGGTAGACCGGCTCCTCGTCCGAGGGGTCGAAGCCCTCGTCCGGGACGGCCATGCAGCCGGAGCAGCCGGCGAGGGCGGCGCAGAGGCCGGCCATCAGAACGGGGGCGAGCGCGCGCGCGAGGCGGTGGTAGAGCTTGCCGAGTCGGCGGACGGCGCCGTAGTAGAGGCGAGAGACGAAGCTGCCGCGCTCCGCCCGGTCCTCCACGCGCGCGATCATCTTCCCGAGGACGATGTCGAAGAGCGCCAGCAGCGCCTCCTCCGTCCAGCCGGCCGCCATCCAGGCCTCGTCCGCGAGGAAGTCCTCGAGCGATTCGTAGAGCGCGTCGTGCGGGATGTAGCCGGCGGCCAGGTCCAGACCCCGCCACGTGTCCGGCGCGCCCGTCGCGCCGTCGCAGTAGGGGACGGAGACGACCTTGAGGACAAGCCGCCTGTCCTCGCCGATCGAGAGCTTGTCGTTCTCGAAGGGCAGGATCGGCAGGTCGCGCCCCTCCCAGCGGAACGTCTCGCGGAACGTGCCGGCGAAGAACGGCTCGTCCAGGACGACGCGGTGGTCGCGGTCCGCGCGCACGAGGGCGCGCGCCTTGCGCGCACCTTTCGAGAGGACGAAGAGGACGGTGCGGTTCATCGGCTAGTCCTCCGCGAGGTCCGCGGTCGGGGAGGATGGCTCCGACCCCGCCACGTCCGAAGACGCGCCGGCCCGTCCGCCGGAGCTCCCCGTGGCGGGGTCGGAAGAGTTTTCGCGCGCCTCGCGCACGGCGACGACGACGCGCTGCGCGGCGTTGGTGACGAAGTCGATCGCGCCGGGCGGCAGCTGCGGCTCGCTCGCGCAGCCGGCCAGCAGCGCGACGGCCGCGATCGCGCCCATCGCCAGCGCGAACTCGATCGCGAAGGACAGGGATTCGAAGAAGCGGAGCCTCCGCTCCTCGACGAAGGGGTTGACGGTGGAATCGTGCATGGCTGTTTTCTCCATGCCCGCGGATTCTGCCACCGCCGCCCGCCGCCGCGCGCGGGAATTTGCCCGACTTGCGGCGTCAGGACTTGAAGCGGTACCAAACGGCGAAGTCCAGCAAGGCGGAGATCCCGCAGGAGAAGGTGATATCGACGGAGCCGGTGAAGCCGGCGGGAACATGGCTTTCCGGAGACACGGACGAATGGCGCGATCCGCCGACGACGGCGAGCGACCGTCCGTGCGGCGGAATGCGGATTCCCGTTCGATTGATCCCCATGCCGCCGATCCCGAAGCCGTCGAACACGTGGGCTTCGAAATGCTGGTTGGCCGTGAGGATGTCCGTGAGGATCGGCCCTTCGCCCGTATCCGTTTCCGTCCGCGATTCGGTTCCGTCCGCGTTCCATGTCGTGACGACGCGGGTTTCCTCGGACCGGGCGCCGCTCGTGTCGATCCCCACGATCTTTCCGGTCTGGGCGTCGACGACGGGCCGGACGCCGGAGACGACCGTCGTCGTCCTGCTCGTTTCGACCCAGCGGCCGCCGCGCTTCTCCTCCTCGATTTCCTCCGCCGTTCCGCCTGCGGAGAACGTAAGCCCCGCGTAATCGCCCAGCTCCACCGTGAACGTCCCCGTCGGTCTGCACCATTGGGTCCGCCGTGTCTCGTATTCGCCGCCGGTCCCTCCGTATCCAAGGACGAGGAAGAGCATGCACGCCAGCGGCGGGGGGTTGCTCACGTAGACGTCGCCGATCGAGCCTGACGCGACCGCCGGAAGCGGGTCCCTGCCAATCATCCCAACGTACCCGGCTACGCGTGATCTGATTCGAGCATATCCCCCGCCGGCCACATCCACGATTCCGAACGTGTATCTCATCCGGCCGAGCCAATGCCTTGCGTCCGCAAGGAACGCGCGCCAGGCGTCCGGATTCCCCCTCTCGTGCGCCAGCGCGGGAGGCCCGTGCATCGGATGCTCAGGGAAATCGAGCGCTTGGGATGGAGGCGGCCGGGTTCCTCTTTGCATCGGGATGATCGCGGAAAACTCCCGGCACCACGACCAGACCGAATAGTCAAGCCCCGTCGCCGCGTCGCGTTCGATGTCGAGGAAGGTCGTTTTCAGAAGCAGGACGATGCCCTCCTGCAACTCTCGTATCAGCTCGATTTTCGGAAACCACAGGTGGGAATAGAAGCTTGTGAGCTGCGGCGTCCACACGTTCAGGCCCGCCGAGCGAAGCGCCAGCCGCTCCTCGAACGCCATCAGGACGGCCAGGAGCGGGCGCGGGTCGGAGGAAACCGCGTGCGCCAGGTCCACGTCGTCCCACGACGCGGGGAGGTCGTCCGAGTCCGCGCCTAGAGCCGCCATCCGAACATCTCCGCGAAGAACCGGTCCGCCGTCTTCGTCCCCGGCCTCTTCCCGACGTAGGACAGGGTGAACGCGACGTCCTCCGTTTCGCACCACACCCCGTTCGCGTCCTTCGCCCAGGACTTGAAATCGACGGGCGAATCCTTGTTCGGCTCGCGCGACGAACGGATCGCCCCGCTTCCGCCGGGGCACCACGCGCGGAACGCGTCGCTCCACGCGATGCTTCCGTAGCGATAGTGCCCGGACGCGTCCTTCGCGAGGCTGCGCTCAAACCACTGGCCGTTCCCGAACCACGTGTCGAAGCCGATTTCGACGTCGTCCGGCGCGCTGCCGTCGTAGTCCGTCGCATGGTAGACGCCGCACGGCGCGGTATCCCCCGCGCGGTATTCGCGCTCCCACCTCGGCCACCAGGGGGTCAGGGTGACGGAGTCGGCCGGCGGATCGTCGTCCAGCAGCGTCCCGGCCGGGGAGAAGACCATCCCCGATCCGCCCGGCGCCGGAAGATTGCCCGCGTCGCCAAGGTAGAACGCCTTGCCGTTCCACGCCCCGTCGAGGCCCTGGTAGGCCCACGGCTCCTCGATGGCGCCGGCCGCGCCCGGATGCATCAGCGCCCACCTGTTCGCGACGGAGAAGAAGAGCGCCCACCGATGGGAATTCGACCGCCCGTAGAATGTCGCGTGGCCGAAATAGCTCCGGGGCCCCCTTGTCAGGACGGCGCCGCCGTCCTGATCGATCTTGTAGGACGAACAGAGGGATGCGCTGACGGTCCATGTGCCTTGCCTGCCGAACGCCCAGAGGTTCCTCTCCGAATTGTAGAAGAGCTGTCCGAGCGACGGCGTCGCCGATTGTTCGATCGACTGGCCCTGCCCCGTGAACGCGCGCACGCGCGCCGGTATCGCGTCCCATGTGCCGCTTCCCATCTCTAGTCCTCGCTTGTGTCCGGGATCGAGCGGACGGCGATCTCGTGCGCGAGGACGATCGCGCCGGTCGGAACGTCGGCCTCCTGGCAGACCTCCGTGAGGAAGAGCCGGATGCTCTTGGATCCCTCTCTCCGATTCACGGGATCGTAGACCGTCGCCGTGTATTCGTCCCCGCTCCGCCCCGTGATCAGGGCGGGAAACACGCGCTCCGTCTCGCCGGCCGCCGTGCCGGCCGCCGCGGCGGAGACCGTCGTGCCGCTCGGCGTGCGCGCAAGGCGGATGCCCGGGCCCGCGCGCAGCTCGCGCGCGCGCAGGAAGTCGAGAAGCCGGTTGAGCCAGTGCGCCGTGAGGCGCTGGCCGGGGGAGAGCCTTGCGGGAAGTTCGCTCATGGTTCGTTACGCGTGCTTGTAGAGCGTCTCGTCCCACTCGTCCGCTCCGGTCCATTCCTCGATCCGCTCCGAGCCGCCGTTGCTCGCCTGCACCGCGCGGTCCGCCGTCTTGAGCCATTTCCACGACCCCGCCACCATGCCGGTGAGCTTGGAGGGGGGATTCACGATCTTTCCGCAGTCCTTCCCCACGCCGGAGCACGCCTTCCGCGGCCGGCGCGGATCCTTCGTCGTGCGGCGCGCCACCGGCGAGAAGACGAGGTAGCTCTCCACGCCCTTGAGCAGCAGCCGCGCCGCGTCGAGCGCCTTGCCGGCGAGCGCCACGTTGTTTCCGGACTCGTCCTTGTATTCGAAGGCGGCGCGCGTGGCGGCGTCGCCACCCCGCCACATCTCGATCTGCGAGACGTAGGGCGAGAAGTCCGGATGCGCGAGGATCGGCTTCTCCAGCTGCGCCATCTCCACCTCGTAGACGATCTCGCGGTCGCCGTCGGTGTCGATGTATTGCGACGAGGACGAGTCGCGCACCGTCACCGTGAGGAGCCCCATCCCGCCCTTCGTGCGCTGGAGGTCGGCCGAGACGACCGTCCCGCCGTCGAAATGCGAGCCGCGGTCCGGGACCCGCCCCTCGAGATCGGCGTACCGGCCCTGCCGGACGATCGACCGCGTCGTCGTGTCCGCGACCTGGATGCGGCCAGTCGTGCTGTGCAGATGAACCGCGGAGCTTCCCTTGATGATCGGCGTGCTCACGCAAGACCTCCCGATTCCTTGTTCTTGGTGTTCTCGTCGATGTTCTTCAAGACTGCCAGCTTCTCCCGGTCGAGCTGGATCTGCTCGCGCGCCTCGTTCTGCCGCGAGTAGCTTCCGCCCACGAAGCCGCCGATCCGCGCCAGGCGGTCGGAGGCCGTCTGCATCGAGCCCCAGCCGCCGCCGCGCGTGGCGGGGTCCTTCACCCCGCCACCGGACTCGTCCTTCTTCGGAGGCGGCGGAAGGTTCGCCGCGGCGTTGGCCGCCTGCTCCTTGATGTCGATCACGGCGGCCTGGCCCTGCGCGACCTTCTCGCTTCCGGCGAGGGCCGTGTCCCGGTTCTTGAGCCGGGCGATCTCCTCGCCGATGCGCCCGGCCTCCTTCAGCGCCTCCACCGCCTTGTTCGAGAACTCGTCGCCCTTCGCGTTGTGCTCGTCGTTCGACCGGTTGAAGAGGTCGCCGCGCAGAAACACCCGTTCGCCGAAGCCGGCGTCTCCCTTCGCGTATTCGGCCTTGGCTTCGGCGTCGTAGCGCGCGGCCGTGTCGGTGGCGCTCTGCCGCCGCTTCTCCAGGAGCGCGATCTGCTTCGCGATGTCCTCGCGCTCGCTCTGGATCCCGGAGACCTTCGCGCCGGCCTCCTCGCGCTGGAAGGAGAACTCCAGCTCCCGCTTCTTCGCGTCGAACCGCTTGTTGATCTCGTCCGCGTCGCCGCCGGACGCGAGCGCCGCGTTGCGGTCGCGCTCCAGCTCGGCGAGCTTCCTCTCCTGCTCCAGGCGACGCTCCGACCCCGCCACGTCGTCAAGGTCCTTGCGCAGCCCGGCCGCGCGCTCCATCGCACGGGCGAGGGCGTCGAAGCGGTCGCGCGCCTTCTCCGCGCCGCGCTCGAGCCCTTCCAGCCGGATGGCGTCGAGCGACTCCGCCCGCTCCTTCAGGGCGTCGATCGCGGTGCGGACGGTCGCGATCACGGCGCCGATGGCGGCGAGGACGACGGACGCCCGCTCGACCGCCTTGATCGAGACGCCGAACGCGCGCATCCCGCCCGCGGCCTGCATCGTCCCGGCGGCCACGCCGCGGAAGTCGCCGGAGAGCGCGCTCGCCGCGCCGCTCGCGACCGCCATCGCGCCTTGCGACTGCTTCACCGCGGTCGTGAGCTCGTTCGCGCCCGCCGTCGAGGTCTTCGCCGCGTCTCCGAGCCTCTGCGCGGCCGTGGCGGCGTCCTGCACCCCGCCACCGGCGGTTTGCGCCGCCTCGCCGAGCTTCTGCGCGGCCGTGGCGGCGTCCTGCACCCCGCCACCGGCGGTTTGCGCCGCCTCGCCCAGCTGCTGCGCGGCCGTGGCGGCGTCCTGCACCCCGCCACCGGCGGTCTTCGCCGCGTCGCCGAGCTTCTGCGCGGCCGTGGCGGCGTCCTGCACCCCGCCACCGGCGGTTTGCGCCGCGTCGCCGAGCCTCTGCGCGGCCGTGGCGGCGTCCTGCACCCCGCCACCGGCGGTTTGTGCCGCGTCGCCGAGCCTCTGTGCGGCCGTGGCGGCGTCCTGCACCCCGCCACCGGCGGTTTGCGCCGCCTCGCCCAGCTGCTGCGCGGCCGTGGCGGCGTCCTGCACCCCGCCACCGGCGGTTTGCGCCGCCTCGCCGAGCCTCTGCGCGGCCGTGGCGGCGTCCTGCACCCCGCCACCGGCCTGCTGCGCCGCGTCGCCGGCCCTCCCCATCGCCGCGGCGACGGCGGCCTGGAACTGTCCGACCGCGTCCGTCGCCGCCTTCAGGCCCTGCTGGAAGGCGGCGGTGTCGAGTGCGAGGAGGATCGAGATGTCCATGGCGTTCGTGGAAGGCCGATTCCGGCGCGGGAAAGCTACGGGAAAACGCGAGGAGAGGTTTTGGGCGTCAACCGCCCGCTTCGGGGCCGCCCCCCTCTAAAACGCGCTCTCCGCGGCTTTCCCGGAAGGGTGGGTATTCGTCCGGGAGCTCGATCGTTTCGGAGAGCTCCCTCTCCGCGGTGCCGAAGCCGGCCTTGGAACGGTCGGGGCCGGGCTGCCGCAGCAGCATCAGCAGAAGGGAGGCCGGAACGTCCCAGAGCGCCGTGGCGGGGTTCCAGCCGTAGCGCTCGCACGCCTGCGCCACCCGTCCGGCTATCCAGCCGTCGGGCCAGCCGCCGTAGGGTCCGGCCCGGCTTCGCCGCCCTCCTCGTCCGGCTTGTCCTCGGCGGGGTTCGCGGCGTTGAGCCGGCGCAGCGCGGCGCCGGCGGCGGCCATGAGTGCCGTCGCCTCGGCGTTCGTCACCGTGTCGGCCCAGGCCATCGCCTCGGCGGAGTAGGCGTCGCGCCCGGGAGCGAGCGCGCGCATGCAGTCCGCGGCCGGGCGGGTGAGCGCGTAGAGCGTCTCCGCCCAGGCCGCGAGGGTGCGCGGCTCGTCCGGGTCGACGAGCGGCGAGCCGATCCTTTCCAGGATCGCCAGCGTCCCGAGGGTGAGCTCGCGCACCTCGAACCGCCCGACCTTCGTCGTGGCGGGGTGCACGAGCGCCTCGAGCGCGGCTTTCGGGTTCGGCGTCATGGCTACGCGAGATACTTGCCGCCCTCGATGGAGACGGTGATCTGCTTCTTGCCCTTGTTCTGCCAGTCGGTCTTCGCGTCCACGACGTAGCCGCCGAAGCCGTTCATCGTGATCCGCGTTCCGATCTCCGGAAGGCTTTCGCCGGCCTTGCAGACGACCGTGATGGTGCCGCTGTAGGTCTCGTCGTAGATCACCATGCCGATGCGGGCGCCGTTCTCGTCCTCGACGGGCTCGTGCTGGCCCTGGCGCTGGAGGGACGCGGAGACGCAGATGCCGCCGATCGTGTTGTTGACCTGGGTGGTTCCCCAGATGCACTGCTGGCCCTTGAAGATGACGGTGCTTGCCATGGCCTATGCCCCCGCGGAAGGTTCGTCGACGACCTCCTCCTCGCCGACGGCGACGACGAAGCGCGCGTTGTAGGTGCGGGTCGTGGTGTCGGTGGATTCGTCGATGTTCGTGTAGCGCGAGATCTCCATCTGCTGCGGACGGTCCGCCTCGGCTTCGCCCAGGTAGGCGGCGTGGAGCGCGGCGCAGATCGCGCGGGCGACCTTGCGGATGTCGCCGGTGGAGGCGTTCGCCTCGGCGGCGGAGAGGCCCGGAAGGGCGGTAAGCGGGATCGTGATCCCGTCGGAGTCGGCCGAGTAGCCGGTGAGCCAGTGGCTCGGTGCGAGATTCATCGCCATGGTGTGTTATTCCTCGTCTTCGAGTTCGTCTCCGCAGTCGTAGATCCCCGTCAGCGTGAGCGTGTAGCCGCCCAGCGGAGCGTCGCCGCGGGGAAGTTGGAAGGACTGCATGCCGCCGTAGCGCCAGCCGTCCAGGAGTCCCTCGCCCGCGCTTTCGCGCAGGAGGAACGCGCGAAGGCTCTCGGCCTCCGCGAGCGCGCCCGTGCCGGCGCCCTGGCCGTCGCGGGGCTTGAGGCCCGGGTGCGAGGCGAGCGCGAGCGAGAAGCGGCCCGCCACCTGCTCGTCGCACACGATGCCCTTCTCGTCCGCCGGCTCCTCGCCCTCGTAGAAGAGCGCGAGCGAGCAGCCGTCCGGCGCGCCGGCCGCCAGGAGCTCGAGCGCGCGCGCCGGATCCGGGGCGACGTGGACGCGGCAGCGGTGCTGCTGCGCCCACTCCGTCCGGATCTCGCCGGCGAGCGCTTCGAGGATCGTCGCGGCGTTCACGCGAGGAGCCCCCCGGTGCCGGCGATCTTGGCCGGCTCGCCGATGATGACGGGCTCGGTCGTGGCGCCGTCGGTGTTCTCCTCGCCGGACGCGAGCGCCCGGAGGCGGGCCTCCGCGCGCTGCGCCTCTGTTTCGTAGGGGTTGTCCTCCCCCGCGAGGCCGCGCCGGTTGTAGAGCAGGACGAGCGCGAAGAGCTTGCGGGCGTATTCCGCCAGCCCCGCCGCCTCGGCGGGGACGCCGCTAGCGCCGAAGATCGTCGCGAGACGGTCCTCGGCCCCCTGGCGGACGGCGGCCCAGGCCGCGTCGTCCGCCAGGCCGTCCCCGTCGTCGTCGAGCGCCTCGACGATGCGCTGGGGCGGCATGTAGCCGGCAAGCTCCTCGTAGCCCGTCACGGTCTCTAGCCCTCGGCCGCGCTCGGGACTTCGGCCATGCCGCCGGCGTAGGCCAGGAACGGCAGCGTGAGGAACCCTTCGCCGCGGGCGTCCGCGCCGTAGTAGTACTCGCCCTGCATGAAGACGTTGTCGTCCTCGTCCCGGTCCTTGCGCACGAGCGTGGGCTCCTTGCGCTTCTGCACCGCCACGGCGCGGATGTTGCCCACCTCGCCGAAGAGGTACCAGGCGCCGCCGTCGATCTCGTCGCAGACGCGGTACTGCAGCAGGCCCCGGAGCGGGTTGCTCTCCGTGGCCGTGCCCGCCGCGGTGGCGACGAGCTCGCTGTTGCAGACGCGCCGCGCCGCGGCGAGGTTCTGCGGGCCGACGACGAGGAGCTTCGGCCGGACGCCGGCGACGCGCCCGCCGCCGAGCTTCCAGCCGCGCATCGCGGCGATGGCCGCCTCGACCGCGGAGGCCGAGAAGGCCGTGGTGACGCCGTTGGTGATCGTCGCGGCGTTGTCGCCCTCGCCGATCGTGCGGCCGGAGGCGAAGAACTTCTTGCCGTCCGCCCAGACGCCGTTGTCGAGCATCGCCTTGATCGCCAGCTGCCGCCAGAGGTCGCGCGCGGCGATGCCGAGCGCCTCGACGAGGTTGGAGAAGGCGCCGAAGTTGTCGTCCTCGATCGCGGTGCGCTTGATGTGCACCGTGTCCTCGAACTCGCGGTTGACGACCGTGATCTTCCCCAGGTCCAGGTCGTTCAGGACGCGGGAGCCGACCCATTCGCGCATCGCGGGGAGCTGCCCGAGCCAGGTGTGGTCGGTGGCGGCGCCGGCGCTCTGCACGAGCATCGCGAAGTCCTCGACGCGGAGCGTTTCCTTGTCGGAGGGGTCCGGGGCGGCGTTGTAGGCCTTGTTGAAGGCCGCGGAGTAGGTTTTGAACAGGTCGTTCAGGAATTCTTTGGTGATGGCTGCCATGGTTGGTGTGTGGGGTTGTTGGTTAGAGACCGATGTTCACGCAGGCGCGGCCGTCTTCGAGGAAGAGCAGCCTGCCGAGCGCGTTCGAGGTGGTGCCGTCGGCGACGACGCGGCCGCCGTCCCAGTGGACGGTCGTGCCGATCGCCGTCTCGGCGAGGTTCGTCGCGGCCGGAAGGAGGAAGTATCCCGCCTTCACGGTGACGACGGAGTTCGAGGAGGCCGATTCGACCGCGAGCGCGACCGCGCCGCCCGCGGCGGGCAGCGCCGCGGCCTTGCCGGCGACGACGCCGACCGGCTCGCCGGCCTTGATCGCCGCGGAGCCCGTCTTGAGCGGGTAGAGCGGAACCGGCAGCTCCGCCACCGAGGCCGCGAGGGCGACGCCGCAGCAGAGCGCGAGCGCCGCGAAGAGGAGGGAACGCTTCTTCATTTCTTGGCTTTCTTCTTGGGAGTGGGTTTCGTGGCGGGCTTGTCCTCGCCCGTCGCGGGCGCGGGCTTGGGCGCGGCCTTGGGCGCGGGCTTGCCCTGGAGCTTGGAGTAGATCACGCCCATTTCTCGACCTCCTCCGGCGTCATGCCGCAGAGCGCGTAGACGCGCCGCTGCTGCTCGGTGGCCTGGGGCTTCGCGGCCGGCTCCTTCACCGCCGCGGGCGTCTGCGCCGAGAGAGGCACCGTGGCCGGCGTCTTCTCGACCGTCTCCTTGAGCTGCGCGACCGTGAGGGCCGCGAGCGCGTCGGCCGCGAGCGTCACGACCTTGCCCTCGGCGCGGGCCTGGGCGAGGATCGCGGACTTCTCGGCTTCGTCCGCGCGCTTCTCGAGCGCCTCGATGCGGGCCGCGAGCGGCGCGACGCCGCCCTCCGGTTCGGGCGCGGCCGGCTGGGCCGCCGGCTTGGCTTTCTCCTCGGCGGCCTTCGCGATCGCCTCGTCCGAGGCGTCCTCCGGCAGTCCGAGGAGCTTGATCAGGATGGCCTTGAAGTCCATCTGGTTCGTCTCCTTGTTGGGGTTGGTTGGGGTGGAAGAAAGAGGCGAAGGCGAGAACGTGATGCCGGGAACGGCTCCGGTGCGGCAAAGCGCCACGCTCGCGATCGCCAGGACGTTGCCCGCCTTGTCGAGGACCGGCGTGGCGGAAAGGTCTTCGTAGTGGTGCGCCATCTTCTCGCCCTCCGGCGTCCAGCGCTCCATCTCGAGGAAGACCCCCTTGCCCTCCTCGCAGACGATGCGGCCGTAGCCCGCCACGGGGCGCGGCTCGGCGCTCTCCTTGTAGGCCTGCGTGCCGGGGCAGGTGTTGTGCTCGAAGTCCAGCGCGACGACGGAGAAGGGGCAGTCCGGATCGGCGAGGCGCTCCAGCAGCGTCCGGCCCACGACGACCGTGTGCTTGTAGGCGTTGCGGTTCTCGCCCCAGTCGAGGATCTTCATCCGGCGGGGAAGATCCTTCGCGCCGGCCGCGTCGGCGGCGAGCGGGAAGCGGGAGAGGACCCGGATCGGGAGCGTGTCGTTCATGGGGGCGTATTTTGCACGCCGGCCCCCCGCGCCGCGCCCACTTCTGCCCGACTTGCGCGGAAACGAAAACGAAGCCGCCGGGCGCGTGGCCCGGCGGAGAGGAGGGAAACACCGGAGGAATCAGTACTGCTCCGATCGACGGAGGATGTCTTCGGCATCACGCCGGGTCTTCCGAACCCGGAAAACCGCCTCCGCCATGATGACAAGCGGCGTCATGATTCCATAGATTTGCGCGAAGACGCCAAAGAGGACCACGGAAAAGAAGGTTCCCTTGAGCCAGAAGCACGTCGTGGTGCAGACCGCGACATTCCTCTCGACGATCGGATACGCCACGCGAAGCAGGAGCGCGGAGACGAAAATCGCGGAAGAGATGGCGAGACCGACGAAAAGAACCTCGCACCGGGCGGCGGAAGCGATCAGACCGCGGGCGCAGCGCTTCAGTTCGGCGTCCGCCTTGCCGACCATCTCCGTGTGCATCTCCTCCCTGTAGCAGATGCCCAGCCAGATGCCGAAGACGCCGAAGAGCACGGCCGAAGCCTCCCCCAGGGCCATCGCCACGTCCATTCCGTGGTGCGCGGGAACGCCCTTCGCCGCGCCAAGGAATCCCAAGGCGACGGAACACGCGGCCGAGACCGCGAACGTGACGTGGCGTGCTCGCATGGTGGCGGATTATAGCCAGATGCCCAGTTTCGCGCCAGCGGATTTTAGAAGTTCGACCGCCGAGAAGATTCCGTTTTCCGATGCGATGTCCAGATCGACCGTCTGCCGGGAAAGGCAGGAGTCCGCCCAGAGCGTCTGGCGTGTGTTCTTGAGCCTGAACCCGACTTTTTGCCCGGGCAGGGCGTTCTCCTGTGCGCTGATCGCCTTCTCCACGTCGTCGCGAACCAGGCCATCGACGGCAATCTTGTAAGACACGTAGCGGGTCCGATCGAAATCGTCTTCGCCGAGGTCCTTGTGGAAATACTGGAGGAGCGGCTTGAGAATGCGTTTGCGTTTCGGCGCATTCATGTCCTTGAACGGAATCGTGTGGACGAGGCAATTGACCTGCCCCGGATTCTCAAGCACCCGGTCGAGCATGGACTTCTGCCGCTTGACGCGGATCTTGAAAGTCGGCTCCTTCGCCGGCTCTTCCCCCTCCGTTCCGATGATTTCCTTCTCCGGGCCTTCCGCCGTCATCCTACAGCGGGACGAAACCGCCTTCGATCGGATTCCCATGAAGAAACGCATGGCGCGGCAGACGTCGGCGTGGCCGATTCGTTGGGCGGTCGTGGAACGAACCGCGAACATCCGACCGGCCGATGGATCGAGAATGAAGTAGAGCGGTTCGCCCGGAATGTCGTTCGTCTCGAAGGCCTGAACCTTGACTTTCGTCTCGGCGTTCGGCGGATCGTTCGCGTTGATCGCACAGACCGATGCGGCGGCTCCGACGCGTTTCCACAGGACGACGCAGAAGAGATTCCCGGCCTTGGCGGATTCCTTGACGTAGAGTTCGTCCCCCGGCGATTCGATCCGCGTGTCGGACAGATGCTTCGCCGAACAGACCCAGGCGTGGAAGCCGTCGACCGTCTCGACCAACTTGCCGCGCGGATTCTCCCCTTTGACGGGACGCCCGAAGCGGCAGTCCGTCACGTCGTACTCCGTGAACTCGAATCTCGTTTGTTCCATGAGTTGTTCCTTGTTCGTTTCGTCAGAACTGTTTCAAGACCTCCGGGCGGGACGGGGAACGCGCGAACGACCGGGAACGACCACCGGCTCCTCGCCGGGCCCACGGCCGCCGGGCCGCCGCCGGCCTACTTCGAAGAGAGGTAGCGGATCAACAACTGCTCGATGCTCGCGAGTCGGGCCTTGATGTCCGCGAGTTCGTCCTTCACCACAGCCAGTTTCGGGCAACCGTCACTTTCTACTTGACATTGGTTGACGTTTTTCGTCGACTCTCCGACAACCTCCGCAAGCAGGTTGTCAATTGCTTGTCTTTTGTTGACGGGAACATGAGCCTTCCCGGAAACAAGCTCTTGAAGAAACTGCCGAGAGATTCCAAGTTTCTCCGCAATTTCCTTGACTTTTAGGCCGTTTTCACGAAGAAGTGCGACCTTTTCCGCGAAGGTTGACATTTTACTTGACATTTGTTGACGTTTTTCGTAGACTCCCGGCCTTGTTGCGCGCAACACCGAAGGAGAATGCCAGAAATGAAGACCGGAAGCAAGCACAAAATCGCGCGGCGCAGAACGCGCTTCCCGCACATCGGCAAGGCCGCCGAGCAGCTCGGCGTCGAACGCACCCACCTCTGGCGCGTCCTTTCCGGACAGCGCAAGAGCGCCTCGCTGCTGCGCCGCTACGAGGCGCTCGCCTCGCTCGCGCAGTGAAGAGCGACGAGCGACGAGTGAAGAGAGAACTTCCCCAACAACAACCCCCAAACAAGGAACGGCACAACATGAAGGAAGACGAAATCCTCGACGAGCTCAAGGCGATGCGCCGGCAGCTCGATTCGATCGGCGGTCTGGTCCACGGGATCTACCGCCGCAGCAAGCCCGGCCCGCGCCAGCCCGAGTTGCCCGGCCTCGTCGCCGACGACTCGCCCCTGCCCGAGCCCGGCGAGATCGCCAGGAGCCTGCCGCGGAAGTGGTGCAACACGGTGCGGGTGTACGAGGCGCTGTGGGACCAGGTGGTCGGCGCGATCCCCTTCGAGGTTGCCGAACTCTACAAGCCGTCGGCGCTCGACGTCGTCGCGGAGCGGACTTCGCGCCGGCTCAAGCCGCAGACCCTCGCGCGGATGATGCTCGCCCTCTCCCGTGCCGGCGCCGCCGTCCACCCGGACGGGCGGCGCGGGGTTTGGAAGCTGGTCTATCCCTCCGACGAGCTGCGCGAGAAGGTCGAGGCGGAGGCGAACCGGATGAACGCGCACAAGGCGAAGGAGGTGCCGGCGTGAAGTGCCTGACCGACTTCAAGAGGGAATACGACTTCGGCGGAACGGGCGGCGGTCGCCTTCGGAGGCCGTGCCTCGAATGCCGCCATTTCAAGCGCTGGGGCTGCAGGCACCCGGACGCCCTGGATTCGCCGGTCTGCAAGGAGACGGCGCTCTACAAGGGATGCCGCAAGGGATGGGAGGCCAAACGATGAAATCAGGCAAGGTTCTGGGATTCGAAGTCAAGGTCGAGCGAGACGACCGAGACAACACGCAGCTGCTCGCCATCATCGAAATCGCGGACAAGAAGTATCGCGTCCATCTGCGGAAGCCGGACGGCTCGGCGTTCTCGGGCGTGGATCTTGTTGATCTTGGACTTCACCGGAAGAAGTTCTGCGATCTTCTCGACGCCGACATTGAGCGCGACGACTTCGAGGTTCTCGTCGGCGAAATCTGGATCGGGAAGGAGGCCGCGGAATGACGCACGAAGATTCCGTCGCACTGTCGCAGATTGTGGGCGCCATCAAGCGCGCACGGTCGACGATTCTTTCCAGCGCCGGGCAGATACAGACGATCGCGAAGCGGAATGCGGGAACAAGCGAAGAGATGCTTTGCACAGCGGGCATCAAATGTCTGTTCTCGGGGCGGTACTGGCTGGACCAGGCCGTCGAAACCTTCGGACACGTCACCCGGCGCGCTGACGGCCGCCGCAACGCGAAGGAGGCCGCCCATGCGTAGCCTGTGGATCCTGCTTCGGGCGCTCTGGATCCTGCCCGCGCTCTGCCGCGCGTGCGCGGAGGAGGAGCGGGACGACGAGCTCAAGGCCCGGGACGCCGGGATGTCGGCGCGCGAGTGGCGCGCCGCGAACGCGGAGGCCGGGCTGTGAGCCTCTCGGCCAAGGAGCTCTGCATCGCGGACGCGCTGCAGCGGATCGACGAGACGCAGGTGCGCCTGCGCCGCACCGAGGAGGACCTCGAAAAAGCGCGCGGCGTGCTCGCGCTGCTGCTGCGCGAGGCGCAGCTTCTTTCCTCCCGCACCGATGCGCCGGACGGCGGCTACGTGCGGGCCAAACCACCAACCGAAAACCAGACGAAATGAAGAAGAAGAACGACGGGGCGGCGACCGCCCCGAACCCCCAGCAGCGGCGCAGGATGCCGAAGCTCGTGGAGATGAAGGCGCTGCCGATGGAGCAGCTTTCGCCCCACCCCGACGCCGAGGCCTTCGGCGCGGATGAGGAGGACCGCCAGGCGCTGCGCGGCAGCGTGGCGGAGTGCGGGCTGCTGGATCCGATCTCGGTCGTGCCGGCCGACGACGCGGCCGGCGGCTGGCTCGTGATCGACGGCTGCGGCCGCCTCGACGCGGCCCGCGCCCGCGGCTACGCCTACGTGCCCTGCATGGTCTTCGACCTGGGGGACTTCTCGGTGCGCGAGTTCGCCCTCCACCGCAACACGATGCAGCGCAAGGTCACCACCGGCCAGCGGGTGCTCTGCTACCTGGGGGTTTCACGTGAAACCCCCGGCCCTGGTGCGAAGAAGACGGCCGAAATCCTCGGCTGCTCGAATGCCGACATCGTGGCGGCGCGCGAGCTGATCGAAGAGGCCGAGAAGGAGGACGCGGACGCGGCGCGCGAGATCTACGACGACGTGCTCGCGGGCCGGACGCCGATCCGCCGCTGGAAGGCGGCGCTCGCCGGCCGCACGGCGACGAAGGACAAGCCGAAGAAGCCGATCGACTACGAGAAGCTAGCCTACGTGGCGCTGCGCAGCCTGCGCACGGTGGCGGAGGCGTGGCCGAACATCAAGGGCGCGGTGAAGGACCGGATCGAGGAGAAGTTCTGGGAGACGATGGACCTCCTGCCGGAGGAGTTGCGGCCTTCGGCCGAGTGAAGAGCGACGAGCGACGAGTGACGAGATGGATGCCATGACGGCGAAGGAACGGCTGGAGAAGGTGCGCGCGGTGGAGGCGAGGCTCGCGGAGGGGGCGGGGCTCGCGGCGGCGTGCGCGGGGGCCGGGGTGTCGCCGCGGTGGCTCTCGAAGTGGCGCGGCCGGCTGGAGGGCGGGGGTCTCAGGGCGCTCGCGGACGCGGCGCGCAGCGGCCGGCCGCGGAGCGTGGAGGTCTCGGAGGCGGACGCGCTCAAGCTGCGCGCGCGCTACCTCAAGACGAACCGCGCGGCGGGGTGCGGGAGCAAGACGCAGGCGGCGCGGAGCCTGGCGCGGGAGGGGGCGCTCGCGCCGGAGGTGTGCGCGGCGATCCTGAAGGAGCGGGCGAGCAAGCACCTGCTGCCGACGGCGGTGCGGGAGGCGCTGGCGGTGCCGACGGCGCTGGTGGCGCGCTACCGCGACCCGAGGGCGGGGCAGAACGACGGGCTCTACGCGCCGGGGTGGCTGCGGATGCGGGAGGACGGTTCGCGGCGGCTCCTTCCCGGGGAGCGCCAGGTCTGGGACGACGCGAGCGTGAACGTGGGGGTGGTGGTGCCGTGGCCGCGGGGCGGCGACAGGTGCAGCGAGCGCTTCGGGGTTCGGGTGGCGCGGTTCCAGCTGCTGCTGGGGCTGGACTGCGCGACGGACCACGTGGCGGGGTACGCGTTCGTGTGCCGGGCGAGCGACGCCTACGGGAGCGCGGACGTGGTGCGGGCGATGCACTCGGTGTGGAGCCGGAACGGCTTCGCGCCGGCGGAGGTCGTGCTGGAGGGCGGCGCCTGGCAGAGCGAGCGGACGCTGCGCTTCCTGGCGGCGGCGGGGGTGCGGCCGCTCAGCGCGAAGGGGCGGCCGAACCAGAAGCTCGTGGAGGGGTACTTCAACCGGCTCTGGACGACGATGAGCTGGAAGCTGCCCTCCGGCGGGCAGGTGGGGCGGTTCCGCGGGGAGATGAAGGCGGAGACGAAGGCCTTCCTCGCGGCGCAGGCGGGGCGGCTGGATCCGCGCGAGGTGTTCCCGAGCTACGAGGAGTTCCACCGCTGCCTGCGGGAGAGCGTGGACTACCTGGAGGACGAGTGGATCGAGAGCCGGCAGTTCGGGCGGTGGCGTCCGATCGAGGCGTACCGGGCCGTGAACGCGGCGGAGAACGGGGTGCGGATGCCGGAGGACGCCTGGCGGCACGCGCTGCCGGAGGAGGCGGAGGCGACGGTGCGGCGCGGGGGGATGGTCCACGCGCGGGCGACGAGCCCGCACGGGACGGTCTGCGACTACGACTTCGCCTGGGAGAGCGGCTTCGAGCACGAGGGGCGGAAGGTGCGGGTGCGGTTCGACCCGTGGAACGTGGCGGCGGGGGCGCTGGTGGAGGACGCGGCGACGGGGCGGCTGCTGGCGGAGGGCGTGCCGTGCGTGTCGCCGGTGCCGGTGCTCGGGAGCGCCCGGGGCTTCTGGGACGCGCGCGCGGCGCTGCGGGAGGCGAAGAGCGCGAGCCGCAGCACGATCCTGGAGACGGTGCGGGCGTGCGACGAGAGACGAGCGACGAGTGACGAGAGCGGCCTGGTCCACGTGGCGCGGGGACTGGGGAGCGTGACGGCGGCGCCGCACCTGGAGCAGGACGCGGACGCGGAGGCGGCGATGCTGCGGGCCTTCGGGCCGGACGCCGGCGCGACGGACTGGGCGGCGCTGGAGGAGGCGGCGGGGGTGATCGCGTAGCGAGTTTCCCGAACGTGGCGGGGTAAGACCACGAAACCAACAAACCAACAAGGAACGGCAACGATGAACGAAGAAAGACAGAACCGGACGCGGCCCGCATGGCCGGAGTTCGAGGAGAAACACTACCGGGACCCCGCCACGGGCGAGCTGCTGGTGGCGGAGTGGCGGCACTTCATGCCGCCGCGGATGGACCGGGGCACGCTGCGGCGGCTCGGCGAAGGAATCTACGGGTTTTCCGTCCGGGCGGAGACCTGCGACAACAACCCGCAGCAGCCGAAGATCTCGGCCGAGTGCTGCTTCAACACGCCGGAGGGCGGCGGGTCGGCGGCGGTCCGGATGGCGCGCGCCCTCTTCGCGGAGTTCGCGGGGATGGTGGAGAAGCGCAAGAAGGCGCGCAGCCGCCACAAGGCGGCCTCGAAGGAGCGGAAGGCGGCGAAGTGCGCGGCCGTCGCGGCGCGCGTGCCGCGCGACGCGAAGGGCCGCTTCGCCCGGAAGGAGGTGGCGGCGTGACGAACGAGGAACAGGAGTGCCAGGCACTGGCGCGGAAGATGGCGGCCTACGGCGAGGCGCGGGGCTGGGGCCTCGCGAAGCTCGCGCGGGAGTTCCCGGCGGTCGGGAGCGAGCGCGCGCTGCGGGACATGCGGGACGGACGGTTCGAGGGCTACAACCTCGACTCGCAGCTCGCGAACCTGCGGGCGGCCGTGGCCCTCGCGGAGGAGCTGGCGGAGGAGAACCCCGCCACGGGCGAGCAGACCTACGACACGCTGCTCACGGTGGAGGCGGTGCGGCGCGCGTGCCTCACCGCCATGAAGAGCTGGGGCACGAACCGCGTGGTGGTGGTCCAGGGCCCGAGCGGCGTCGGGAAGAGCACGGCTCTGCGGATCGTGGCGGGGCGCTACGGGCGGCGCGTGGCGGTGTTGGAGGCCTCGGACGCCTGGGGCGACAAGCCGGCGGCGCTGCTGGGCGCGATCCTGCGCGCGATCGGGCACGAGGGGGCGCTGCCGCAGAGCGCGGTGGACCGTCTGGAGATGGCGCGGGAGCGGCTGAACGTGTCGCGCACGTGCGTCTGCGTGGACGAGGCGCACCACCTGGGGCCGCACTGCCTGAACGTCCTCAAGACGCTCGTGAACCTCACGCCGGGGGAGTTCGTGCTGCTGGCGATCCCGACGCTGTGGAACAAGCTGGAGAGCCAGAACTACCAGGAGGCGCGGCAGCTCACGACGAACCGCCTCTCGGAGCGGCTGCGGCTGGGGCTGACGGAGCGGGACCTGGCGCGCTACTTCTCGCTGTGCCGGCCGGCCTGCTTCCCGGAGGGGGAGAAGGGCAAGGCGGCGCGCACGGCGGCGAAGCTCGTGCTGCCGGCGGCCTCGGGCAACGGCAACATGGCCTTCGCGCGGGACGTGGCGCGGCTGCTGCCGGAGGGCGAGGCGACGCCGGAGCGCGTCGCCGAGGCGATCAAGGAAGCGGCGGCGCGCCGCTGAACCGCGGAACACGACGAACACACGGAGAACAACGGAAATGGCACGGAAGAACATCGAAGTGAAGGGCGCGATCGAAACGCGCGAGGAGCTGGAGCGCACGATGGGCGAGTACGCCGCGGCGCAGATCGGACTGGAGAGAAGCAAGGCCGAGATGGAGGCCAGGATCCTCGAGGTCCGGAAGGAGTTCGAGACGGAGCTGGCGGCGTTCAAGCTCGCCGCCGAGGCGCCGTTCAAGCAGCTGGAGCTCTGGGCGCGGACGCACCCGGAGGAGTTCCGGGACCGCAAGAGCGTGGAGCTCGTGCACGGCACGATCGGCTATCGCACGGGGATGCCGCGCGTCACGGTGAAGCGCGGGACGGACGAGGAGAAGCTCTGCGAGGCCCTGGCGGGCCGGGGCTGCGACCGCGTCGTCCGGACCGTGCGCGAGCTGGACCGGGACGAGATCATCCGCCTGGCGCGGAGCGAGAACGCGGTGGAGCGGCACCTGGCCGAGCACCTCGCCGCGGACTTCGGACTCAAGGTGACGCAGACGGAGCGCTTCTTCGCCGACGCGAAGGAGGAGACGGTGGAGGGGTAGCGCGATGAAGATCGTGATCGTCGGGACGGTGGCGCGGGTGTGCGCCGAGCAGACCTTCAAGAGCGGCTTCCGCAAGCGCGAGGTGTGGATCGACGAGGGCGGCGACGAGGAGCGGACGCTGCCGGTCGAGTTCACGGCGGGCGCGGGCGGACACGACGGCATCGCGCAGACCGATGCGCTCGAGCCCGGGCAGACGGTGCGCGTGGAGGCGACCCTCCAGGGCCGCCGGTGGCAGGACCGCTGCTACCTCTCGCTCCGGGGGCGCAAGGTCGACGCGCTGGGCTCCGAGCAGCTCCCGCTGCCTGGCCTCGAGGCGCCCGCGGCCGAGCCCCGGGGCCCCGCGCCCGCCGTGCCGCCGCCGCCCGGAAGCGCGAACCTCGACGATCTGCCGTTCTAGGGAGGGCGACGACGATGGACCGGGAAGGAATCGCGATCGCGGCGCAGGGGGCGGGCTCGCTCACGCCGCTGCAGGTGCGGACGCTCGCCGCCGAGGCGCGGCGGGCCTACGAGACGCAGCGCCGGCTCGGCCTCGCGGACGAGGACTTCGACGCCTGGCGGCACGGCGCGGTGCAGGACGCCGTGCCTGGCCGCCGTGGACTGCGAGACCTCACGCAGGCCGACTTCGCGCCGGTGCGCGCTTGGCTGCGCGAGCTCGCCGGAGGCCAGCGGCCCGGATGCCGCCGCTCGCCGTCGGAGGACGACGACGCCCGGCGCGCGCGCTGGACGCTGCGCCGCTCGATGGAGTCGCACGCCGGCTTCTTCGGCGGGCCGGACGGCGTGGAGGCCTATGTCGCCGACCTCTTCCGCCGGATCCACGGCACGACGATGGAGGAGGCGTCGGCGCGCCAGATCTGGCAGGTCTTCTACACGCTCCGCAACCGGGCCAGCGCCAGGTCCGGCCCGCGCTGGTCCACCGGACGGCGCCTCGCGAACCGAAGGACGAACAACCACGGAACCGCCTGACCGATGAACGAACAGATTGCGAACTCGAAGCCGGCGATGGTGCCGGCGGGGCCGGGGCGGTGGAAGCCCCGGACGGGCGAGGACGCGCCGAAGGTGTGCGTCTGCCGCTGGGTGCAGTGCGCGGACGGCACCTTCCGCCCCGAGCCCTTCCCCTACCGCTGGGCGCAGCTCACGAAGGAGCTGCTGGAGGAGCTGGGATTCGCGCCGGGTCTCTCGGACGAGGCGCGGCGCGACACGATGCAGCGCCTGGCGGCGGCGGGATTCGTGCGCCTGGCGAGGATCTCGCCCGGCGTGACGCTGCTGGACCTCGACAGCTGGGAGGCGCACCTCTGGCGCTGCCTCGAGGATCCCTTCTACTGGGAGCCCGGCGGCGAAGCCAGGGAGAAGTACGCCGAGGCGAACTTCACGAGAAAGGCCTGAACGATGCCGGGGCCGAGGAGAACGCAGATCGACGAGGCGCTCGCGCTCGAGCTGCTGCGCGCCGGCCGGCCGCTGCACCGCGTGCGGCGCGTCGTCGGCGGCGGACTGCGCCGGATCCGGGAGATCGCGCAGGAGAACGGAATCGCCTTCCACCGCCGCCGGACCGACGGGGAGCTCGCGCGCCAGGACGCGTTCGTGCTCGAATGCCGGAACCGCGGCGTCCCCTGGGCGGAGATCGCCCGGCGGCTCGGATACCCGAGCGGGGCCCTTTCCTCCCTCCGCCGGCGCTACCGGTGCCGCGGCGCCTCCGCGGCGCTGCACGCCAGGCGCAACCGGGCGCTCTACCGGGAGTTGAGGAGGCTGAAATCCGTGAACGGCATGGACGAGATGGGCTCTTTCTTTCGCCTCGCGGCGGATCCGCGGAGACACTGGCTGCTCACGGCGGAGGAGATCGAACTGGCGCGGCGCTACGGAGTGCTCGCCCTTGCCGCGCCGAAACGAAAAGAGTAGACTGCGAAGCGAAAGAGGGACACGATGCCGGTCACGTTCGAAGAGAGGCCAAACAGGGAGGTCGCGGGGAATGTCCGCGACCGCATGGCGGTGCGCATGGACGCCTACGCGGAGATGCTGCCGGAGATCCGTGCGCGGGCGTTCGCCGTGTCCGGCATCGAGGATATGAAGCAGCTGCACCGCATCGAGGAGGCGATCGCGCGGATCCCCGAGGGCGGCGACTGGAAGGAGGCGCGCAAGGAGATCGCCGCGGAGCTGGACGGCCAGGCGGCGCGCGCCGAGACGGTGCTGCGCACGAACTGCTTCGAGGCCTACGCGGCCGCGCGCTACCGCGCGGCCCAGGCGGACAAGGACGTGATGCCCTACCTCGTCTACCACACCGTCGGCGACGACCGCGTGCGCCCGGAGCATCGTGCCTTGGACGGGACGGTGCTCCCGGTCGACGATCCGTTCTGGGAGACGCACTACCCGCCGTGGGACTGGGGCTGCCGCTGCACCGTCTCGGGGATGACGCAGCTGGAGCACGACGAGGAGATGGCCGCCGCGAAGGACGGCGGCGACACGGCGTTCAAGTTCCCGACGCAGGCGCAGCTCTCGAAGATCCCCGGCTCCGCCCCGAGCGGCTATTCCTTCAATCCGAAGAGCCTCGCCCTGGACCTGGACGACCTCAACGACCGGAAGTACGCCGGCGAGGAGAAGATGCGGGCCTTCTCGAAGCAGATGAAGGGCCACGTTACCGAGGACGCCCAGGGGCGTCAAGAGACGGTGTGGGACTGGCTGATCCGGAAGCAGATGGAGAAGGACGCGGGAAAGCTGCGGGAAGGCATCGGAAAGGAGGACGCTCCGGAGATCGTGATCGTCCGCGACGCGGACACGGGAAAGAAGGTCGCCGAGGAAACCGGAACGGCCAAAGAGGTCGGGGACTTCCTCGCCGCCCGGTTCTTCGACACGAAATCTCCCCGGCGCTCCTACATCGCGATCCACCGCCACACGAACGAAAGCGATGCCGTGCCATCCCTCGACGACATGCAGATGGCGCTCAAGCGGCCGAGCGACCGCCAGTTCATCGTATCCGATCTGGACACGGCATCGTTCACGATTTCCAAGAGCGCCCGCGCCACGATTCCCCATGACGCCGAGCGGCAGATACGGGAAATGTGGGAGAAATGGCGGAGAGGCGAAATCACCCGAGGCCAATGGGAGGATTGGCTCGGTAGCCTGCCATGGTGCAAATACAACCGAAAGGACGGAATGGAGGGCCTGCGGCCATGACGAGAAGGGAAGCCTTTGCGGAATACCAGGAGATGGAGCGCCGGATCAACTCCTGGAGCGACACGGACCGGCGTCCGCCTCTGACTCCATACCAGCAGGCGGTCCGGAAGCGCGCCTCCGACCTTCGCGCCTTCGTCTACGCTTATTCCTACTACGAAGTGCCCTGCGAGGCGTCCGAGTGGGTCTGTCCGCCGAAGGACGTGGAGGAGACAGTCGAGAACTTCTACCGGCACCAGTTTTGCATGGAGCCGGATCCGGACGCGCGGCTCAGGGAACTGCGCGAAAGGTTTCAAGGCGGCTATCCGCCTCCGATGGAGTGGACGGCGGACCACGTTGCAAGGTACGGGGAGTAGCGCCATGCCAGGGCGAGTGATCTGCGCAATCACCGGGGCGGACAAAATCGTTGAAAAACTCGAAGCGACCGCCCGTGCGGCTCAGGACTGGATGCCGAAGAAGGCGGCGTCGATGCTCGCGGCCTACGCGCAGCGCGCGTTCCGCGAGACGGACCTGCGACCTTCGCCTTGGGAGCCGCTCAAGGATAGCACGATCGCGGCGCGCGGATCCAGGGCCCGCAAGGCGCAGAAGGACGCGAAGGCCGCGCGCAAGGCGGCGAAGGACGCGCTGGCGGCCATCACGACGGCGAAGAGCGCGAAGGAGGCGGACAAGCTCGAGCGCCGGGCGGCTCGCGCGAAGGCGCGTGCGAAGGCCAAGGCGGCCTACGCGAAGAGCACGATGAACGCCGTGGCGGCGGGAACGGTCTCTCCGCTCATCGACACGGGGCGGCTCTGGCACAGCATCACGAGCCAGGGCGCGGCCGTGACGAGCGACGCGCCCTACGCCAAGTACCACCAGCTCGGCTCGGCGGACGGGAAGCACCCACCTCCGCGCCCGTTCGTGCCCGTGAAAAAGGACGGCTCGCTCGTGCCGAAGGTGGAGCGCTACGTGAAGGCGGCGCTCGAAGCGGAGCTCAAGCGACACCTGCCCTAGCACCCATCCCAAGACTTCCGCTCCGACCCATTCCGCTACTTATCGGCTTCTCGCCGCGTTTTATCGTCTAAAATCGGGCCTTCTCGCCGAATCTCGGGCCTCCTCCAACCTGCTCGCACTTCCGCTCGGTGTCAACGGGAAACCAAATGCAAGAGCATTGATCTTCCGTTTGGAAGTCAGCCCCTCGGACACGAATCTGTTCGCGTCCATTTCGATCCCGTTTTCTTCTCCCAGATTCGCCTTGAAGGTCTCAATCGCACAATGCGAGAAATCGACGCCCCACGAATGGGAAAGGGAGAAAACTTCTCCGTCTTGCGCGGCGACTGGATCGACGAGCGTGGAGGCAATTGCCATCCCGCCCGGACCGCAGAACAGTTCGCCGAGATTGAACCTCATTTTTTCGCCTCGTTGAGTTTTCTCGCTTGCTTGTAAATCTTTTCCCGAATCAACCCCTCGGGAAACGCATCAAGCACGTAGACGCCACCGAGAAGATTGAGATATTTGCAGAGATCGCGGATTTCGTCGCGTTCAATCTTCATGCCTTCTTTCCTGCCTTGCTCGACTGCCTCCACGAACTCCCGGAAAATCTGCCGGTTGCTCGAAAAGTTCCGTTCGAGAAGGTTCACCACGTAGTCCGTGTCCTTCATTGTGAAGGCCGTGATTTCGTACGGGTCTTGGCGGCCCCCGTCGTAAGTCAAGTCGCCGATCCACCAAAGGCGGGCGATCGCCTGGCGCGTGTACGCCTTTTTCGACTGGCCCTTGAAGAGGAAATGGTCCGAAACTTTTCCGGCAGAAACGGCCGTCTCCAAGTCCCATCTGCTTTTCGTGTAAGTCCAAAACTTGTCGATGGCGAGTCCCGCCCACAATCGGCCGTCGCAAGCGATTGACCGTGGAAGGCATTTCAGTTCGCCATAGATTTTTTTGATGTTGTCGACTTCGTCGCCTCCCCTTGTGGTCGGATCGAGGACAAGACTGTCCGGAAGGGAATAGTTCGATTCCTTCAACGGTTCTTCGCCGATGTCGGATTTCAAGGAGTCCAGCAGTCCTCGGTTGTCCGGCTCCTTGAAGAAGTGTAGCTTTGCGCTCAAGTTTTCGGTGAGCGTGTCCAGAGCCGTTTCGGAAAGAAATCTAATTCTCATCTTCGTCCTCCCTTGTCCCGCCGAAAGATGCCAGTTTTGAGACAGCGGCTGAAACCGGATTCTTGATCAACTCCTGCGCCAGTTCCGGAATGTCTTTTTTGTCGAAAAACTCTGCAAGGTCCGACTTCGCATTCGGATGGAGTTGTTCGATCCGTTCGGTCAACCGCATGTACCAAATCTTGCTTTCAAAGTCAGCCGACTCGTCATTTTGCAAGCACTCTTTGATTTTGTACAACGCTTCCATGACGGCCGGCAAAATGATGGCGCTCCAAAGAAACTCCTTTGCTTCTCCGGATTTCATCATTGCGTTGTATTGGGCATAGATGTTCTGGGGCAGTTTGATCGTGATTTTCTGGTTCAAAGCCAGATCGACCTTCATGCGTTCTCCGTCTTCGGGTTGAGGTTCATATGGAACAACGGAGAAAATGTCCGGTTTGAAGTCGATGTCCCGAGTCACCGTATCCGCGTAGTCGATCAACTGCTCGCCTTCAGCGAGGATGGAACCGCAACGGATGTTGAAAGAGAATCCGTCGTATTCCGGATTGAACGAATCGCTCCGGTAATCGTGCAATTCCCGTTGGGCGACAATGAACGGACAAAGGAAAATCTTCCCGGAAAGATCGTTTGTGGAGAGTGGTTGCAGATCGGAGGCGCCAAACGGAATGGAAAAAGATTTTCGAAAGGCGCTTTGGGGGCATTCAACATGGAGAATGACCGCAGCATCCCCTCGATCCACGACGGCACGTAGGTCTGGACAATCAAGAGACGCTTCCAGATGATAGACGATTTCCGTTGGTGTTTTGTGCGATTTGATTTCAACCTCGAACCGGCATCCCACGTAGTCGTCTCCCTTTGGAAGGAGAACCGGATACGGGTACTTTTTCTCACACAATTCCATACCATTCGACCTCCAGCGAGACGTATTCCGTGTAGTTCATTTTGAGATTGATTCTTACGGGTTCGTCTTTTTGGAAACGCAGGCCCGTGATTTTGTTGCCTTCTACCGGCAGGGGTGTTCCATCGGAAAGATCCGCCGAAACGATATCAGCGGCGTAGGTGCTCAATTCCGCGACGGCGTTGATGGCGACAGCCGCATTCTCTTCCTTCTTTTTCGGAACAAGGATCATGCGGTAGCTACCGGAACGTTCGTCCGCGCAAATGGATCGGGAAGAACCAGCCTCGATTGATTTGAAACGTGTCTTGTTTTGTGTTCCTTCTTCCGACGGTCCGTTTCCGTCGCCTCGGTCGGACCCTCCGTGGGAGCGGCCGGAATCAAAATCGTTTTCGGTCGTTCCGATTCCACCTCCTGACCCTTGATCGGATCCCGGCTGGTCCGTCTCCGTTTGGTTTTCACCTTCGTCTTCGTGAGATATCTGTGTTTTGGCGACAGGTCGTTTCTTGATTCGTTTCGATTTCTTCAACGTGGAAATCTTGGGAGTCAAGGTTTCAAGGGTCTCTCGATCTTCCGTTTCGCCAGTCGCGGGAAGAACGTCTCCAAGGTTGGCTCCCGCTTCTTCTGGATTATTCTCTTCGACGAGTTTCGTCAGCGAGTCGCGGCAAAACTGGATTATGTCCTTGTAGAGTTTTTCGTCTTGCTTGTTCCGCTTCGGCTCCCACTTTGTATGCTGGGGATTTTCGAACGCCTTGATTCTTTTGTTCAAACCAGCGCCCGTCACGACCAACACACCGGAAAACGAGATCGAAGAGGGAAAATTGCCCTTGTCGAATATCTTCATTCCCGTTCCGCGAATCATGGCTATTCTGCGATTGAGATTCGGTTCGATCAGCAAACGAAGTTCAACGGAACCGTCTTCACCGAAAACCTTGCAGAAAAGATTCTCTTCGCGGTCGAGGGTAAGGGCCTTGTAGTTTTGACGTACCGTCTCGTCCGGGAGTGTGTTGGCATTGAAACAATCGTCAAGCCATTTCCGATCCATTGTTACAGGCTCGGAATCGCCGTCTCGCAGACGGACAATCAACTTCTTGTGGAAGATTGCGTAGAGAAAACCTTCCAGAACGGCTTTTTGGACATCTTCCATCCAGGATTTGTCCGGAAGAAATCCTGGAATGAAAATGTCCGTTCCATGCTCGTCTCTTGAAAACGATGGGTCGAGATTGAGAGTACTTCCAATGGCTTCACCGCGATTCCGAAAATAACCGATTCCAAGAGTTCTTGTTTCGTCGTCGTTCTCGAACGTCACAAGTCGCGAAACTCCTTGCGCCCCTTGAAAACCGGAATCGGTGATTGTCGAATAGAAACAAGTTCGAATTGCCGAACAGGAAAACGTGGCAAATTTCCCAATGCCAAAAGAACCGCCGGCTTCACCTGATTTGTTCGACACGCCATCGCTCATGACAAGACTGCTCCTTGGCGTTGTCCCGGAAGCGTTTGCAGGTCTTTCAACGCCGCGCAAGCCGAATGTTTTGAAGTCGCTGATGCGCATCCATTCAAGGTTCTCGGCGGTCAACGTCTTCTCGGCCTCTTTGAAAAACCGAACCGTTTCCTCGACCTCTTCCTTTTCCCAAAAGGATTGAGAACGCTTGAATGCGTCAATCATCTTTTCCTTGCCCGGAAATTTGTCGGACGATTGGGAATATCGATGGAACTCGACGACAACCGGAAGCGCCTCGCCGTCGGAGACAACGGTCTTCTTTGCATCAAGGGAGTTCTGGCAGATTTCTCGGGCGAGGCTCTTGAAGCTGTCGTCCTTGAAGGTTTCGACGCCAGAATCATTCAGACCTTTCTTCTGGTACGACCCCGAGACGGACATAAAGTCCCATTGAGGTTCTTGCCCCTCTTCTGGAAACAATGTGGGATAATTGTCGTTGTTCATGCTTGCGAGTCTCTCACGAAAGCCGGAAGAGTTTGTTGCCGGGGTCTTGCTTGTTGAAGCGGCGCCTGGCGTCGGACACGGCCTCTTCGATGGCGTGGAAGATTTTGGAGACATCCGTTTTGGAATACTCGTAGACGGCGGGGCTCGAGCAGTTGCCGAGCAGGCGCAGCGTGGCGATGATTTTGTTCGTCCGGGCCTCGGCGAGCCGGACGAAACGCTGGTGCTTGGATTCGGGGGCGGAAGGTTTCATGGTTGCGTCTCCTGTGAGGCGGGAGTATCGCAAATCGAGAAATATTTGTCAAGCATTTCTTTTCCATTGTTGCTTCATAGAGTGAAATCATTTTAAAAATATTATTTCGATGTGTGATTGTCATTCTCTCCGCTCCTGCGGGAGTTCGGGGAGGCGAATTCGTCCGGAAGGACGCGCGGGGGCGGGGCGGCGCGGGCGTCTGGAATCGGGAAGGGGGCGGGGGTGGTGGCGGGGCATAATGGGGCGTTTCGCGCGTTGCGCGCGGACGGGGGAAGAATCTACCACAAACCCGGGACGGGCGAATGCAACATTTGTGCAACAAATGCGCGCGTGACCTTCGGCCGGCGCGGGCCGGGGAAGGGGGCTGATTCCCCCGCAAGGCGGCCGGTCGACATCAGGACAGAAGGACCTCAGGACGAAAGGCCGCGCACCGATCGCCGAAGGAACGAGGTGCCGAGCCGCGAAGCGAGAAACGACGGACCCCGCCACGCGGCGCGTGGCGGGGTCCTCAAATCTTCGCCAAAATGTCCGGAATGTTGGACTTGTCCAGAGACGAGAAGGCGAAGCACCTCTTGCCGAGGTAGTTCAGCGAAGCGCCGACGTGGATCAGCACGGATCGGTCGAGAATCAGAAACCGGTCGTGGAACCTGTCCGAAGTCTTCACGGCGAGCGAGTTTCCGTACTGCGCGTTGAAGGCGGTCACGTCGGCGGCGTGCAGCAGCTTGTTCCGGGAGTTCTTGACCACGAGGACCGATACGCCGTTCCTCTTCTGCGCGACGAGCGGGAGAACGGAGTCGGCGAAGTACGGATCGATGACGATCAGCTCGGTCTTCGCCATCCGGACGAACTTCTTCATCTGATCGAACGCATCGTAGACCTGGCCGTCGTAGAAGATCTTCTGCGGAGGGAAGTCCCCGCCGTCCATCGCCTTGAAGATGGTGTCGAAACGCTCCTCGTTGCGAGCCTGGTCGGCGATCTGGCGACGCTCGACGTTGTCGAGCCTCGCCAGCATCGGAGCCATCGATACGAACGCCCGGCGCATGGCGACGAAAATCTCCATGATGCGGACACTCACCAGAATGGCGGTCTTGCTTTTCAAAACCGCCGAGAGCATGGCAATCCCCTGTTCGGTGAAAGCATACGGAGGGCGCCGGAGGCCCATCCGTAGTCCCGCCTCTTCTTTCGGCGTGAGATTGGAGGTCACAATCTGTGACTTCCATTTCTCCGATTCCACGAAAGAGAGCCGGAACATGAAGCTTCCGGGAAACCGTTCGGCATTTCGTTTGACGGCCTGATTGAGTGCCTTTGTTTCCACGCCATAGATGACGGCCAGGTCGCGGTCCAGCATCACTTGCACGCCACGAATGGTGTGGATTCGCGACTTGATGAAGCCGTCGTCGATGACGGCGGGGGCGATGGGTGCCGGCATCGACGATGCCGGGACGAGCGTGCGGTTTGTCTTGTTCATTGCTTTCTCCTTCCTGAGAGCAGGGTCGTTATCGGGTTGGCCGGCGGGGTTTTCCCGCGGAACGGGGGATAGACTGCCACAGCGCCCCGGGGAAAATGTCGCCTGCCAGGCGACATTTTTCGCGGGGCGTGCGCGAAAGCGCAATCCTTGTCGGCGGCTGGAGGGTTGTGGTAGACTTCCCCGCGCCGGCGGACGAGGCCGCCGGTTTTCTCCACGAAGGGGACGAACGAAGATGGAAGACATTGAACCTACCGAGGCGGAGCGCGAGCAGATGCGCCGCTTCAACGCGTTCCGGCGCGTCTCGACGGGGATCCTGGCCAAGTGGGCGTGGCCGCTCGCGCTGGCCTTCTGCCTGCTCGCCGCCGCGTTCTCCGCGGCGATCGTGCGGCGCTCGGCCGCGAGCCCGGCGCGCTACGGCGCCGCGACGCGCCTGCTCTTCTCGCCGCGCCAGGCGCCGAACGTCCCGCCGATGGGCGACCGCCAGCTGCTGGGCGTGCTCGACCGCGCGTCCCTCAAGCGCGCCGCCGGCGAGCGCCTCGCCGACCTCTCCGACGCGTCGCGCGCGCGCCTCGACGGCGACCTCTCGATCGAGCAGGAGCGCAAGCCGACGAACCTCTTCACGCTCTCGGCCGACGCCCCCACGCCGGAGGAGGCCGTCGCGAAGGTGAACGCCTACGCCGCCGTCCTCATCGACGAATACGCCGCCTACCGCTCGCGCGACCTGGACGCCTGGGCCGCGACGCTGGAGGAGCGCGCGGGCGACCTCGCCGAGCGCATCGCCGCGCTCGACGCCGAGGAGGCCGTCGCGAAGGGCGGCGCGGGGACCGTCTCGCCCGCCGAGACGCTCGCGCTCCTCAACGGCCTCGTCTCCGACCAGCGCCGCAACCTCTCGCGGCTCGGCTTCGAGCTCTCCGACGAGGAGGCGCGCCGCAAGCGCCTCGAGGAGTCCGCGGGCGACCGCGCGTCCGTCGTCGCCGCCTGCGCGCCGAAGATCCGCCGCGCCTCCGCGGAGCTCGCCGCGCTCGACGCGGAGCTCGCGAAGCTGCGCGAGAAATACACCGACGAGAACCCGCGCGTGAAGGGCAAGGCCGCGGACCGCGAGGCGCTGCTCGGCTCGTTCCTCGCGATGCTGCGCGAGAACGGCCTCGACGGCGTCGGCCCGGCGGACGTGGAGCGCATCGAGAAGGCGGCGGCCGGCCTCTCGGACGCCGCCGCGCGGGTCGAGGCGCTCGAGGCGAGCCGCCGCTCGCTGGAGCGCGAGATCGAGGAGAACGAGGCGCGCATCGCCCGCATCACGGCGTCGATCCCCGTCCTGGAGCGCATCCGCGTCGACCGCGACGAGCTTTCGCGCGGCCTGCGCGACCTGGAGGAGCAGCGGCGCGACATCCGCTACCTCTCGGCCACGGCCGCGGGCGACCTGCGCCAGATCGAGGCGGCGGGCGGCGCCTCCGAGCGCAGCCCCCTGCGCCTCTCCAACTTCGCGGCGGCGGCGGCCGCCGCCGCGCTCTGCGCGTTCGTGCTCGCCGTCTGGATCCTCGCGCTCGAGCTCGCGTTCGGCACCGTGCGCGACGCCGCGGAGCTCGGCGCCGCGGAGGACGTCCGCGTGCTCGGCGCGCTGCCCGCGCCCGGCGCCGGCGAGTCGGCCGAGCGCGACGCCGCGCGGTCCGCGGCGCTCGCGTTCTGCCGCGCCGAGGAGTCGCGCGGCGTCGTCCTCGTCCAGGCGCTCGCCGGCGCGGCGGTCCCGGAGGCCTTCTCGGAGGCGCTGGACTGGTCGCTCGCGATGTCCGGGCGGCGCCGCTTCCGGCTCGAGCTCGTGCCCGGCGCGGGCTTCGCGCCGCCGGAGGGGAGCGAGACGATGACCGGCGTCGTGCGCAAGGGCGACCGCGGCTGGTTCCCGCTCTCGGGCCTGCTCGCGCTCGACCAGACCGAGGTGCGGATGCTCGAGGCGGACCTCGCGGCGCTGCGCGGGTCGTTCGACGACGTGTTCGTCGAGGCGCCCGCGGGGCTGCGCGGCGGGCCGTTCCTCGAGCAGGCGCTGGGGCTGGCGGGGAGCGTGCTCTTCGTCGTCGCGGCCGGCGCCACGCCGCGCCGCGAGCTGCGGCGCGCGCGCGCCGTCGCGGCCCGCGCCGGCCGCCCCGCCGCGGGGATCGCGGTCGAACGCGCGTCCGGCGCCGCCGGCGCGAAATCGGAGGACTGAACGATGAAACGGATTCCTGCATCGACCGTCGCCGCGGCGTTCGCGGCGCTCCTGCTCCAGGGCTGCCTCTCGGGCGGCTCGGCCGACCGCCTCTACGGCGGCCTCGCGGAGCTTTCCCCCGACGACCCCGCCGCCGGCGCGGCCGCGGCCGCCGCGCCCGCCGCGGGCGAGGCCGAGGCGCGCCGCCGCGAGACGCTCGCCGCGCTCGCCGCGGAGCCCGACCCGCCCTACCGGATCGGCCCGGGCGACCGCATCGAGGTGCGCGTCCAGGACCACCCCGACATCGGCGGCCAGGCGGTCGTCGGGCCCGACGGCTCCGTCGGCCTGCTCTTCCTCGGGCAGGTCTCCGTGGCGGGGCTCACGATCGCCGAGGCGCGCGACGCGATCGAGCGCGGACTCGAGCCGTTCGTGAAGCATCCCGTCGCCGGCGTCTCCGCGCTCGAGGTCGCGAGCCGCAACGCGACCGTCGCGGGCGCCGTCGCGCGGCCGGGCGCCGTCCCGGTCTCGAACGGCACGCGCCTCGCGGACGTCTGCGCGCTGGCCGGCGCCGCGCCGGACGCGGACCTGGCGCGCTCCGTCCTCGTGCGCGGCGGCGCCGCGGTCCCCGTCGACTTCCGCGCCGCCGTCGAGCGCGGCGACCCGCTCGAGAACGTGAAGGTCCGCCCCGGCGACTACGTCTTCCTCGCCCGCCGCGAGGAGGCCGGCGTGACGATCTGCGGCGAGGTGCGCAAGCCGGGCGTCCTGCCCTGCGCGGGCGGCGGCCGGAGCCTCGTCGGCGCGCTCGCGGAGTCCGGCTGGACGCTCGAGACGGCGTGGGGCTCCGCCCTCGTCGTGCGCGAGGGGCCGGACGGCCCGCGCGTCTGGCGCGTCGACGTGGCCGGCATCCTCGCCGGCGAGAAGCGCGACGTGCGCGTCCTGCCCGGCGACATCGTGCACGTGCCGCCGGCCGAGGCCGGCGGCGCGGGCGGGTTCGGCGCGCCGGCGCCGCGGCGCCCGGCCTTCCCGTCCGGAAGCTGGTGATGAAGGGGCTCGTCTTCGCCGCCGCGGCGCTCTGCGTCCCGCCCTTCGCCTTCCTGCTCGCGCAGAACCGGCGATGGATGCGCTACGCGTTCGTCGGCGTCGTCGCGGCGATGTGCCTCTACGAAGCCACCTCCATCAACTTCCTCGCGCACCCGGACTACCGCGGGACCTCGCGCGGCCTCGAGGTGAGCCTCGCCCACCTGATGGCGTTCTCGCTGCTCGGCGCGGTCGCCTTCTCCGGGCGCCTCCGCCGCCTCGTGCCGGACCGCGGCGCCGCGCTCTTCCTGCTCTACGCGCTGCTCTGCCTGCCGAGCCTCGCCGCGGCGGAGAACGTCCTCTTCGGGCTCTTCGAGGTCTGGAAGATGGCGCTTCTCTACGTGCTCTACCTCGCCGTCCGGAGCTACCTGCGCGCGACGGACGACCTGCGCACCGTGCTTCGCGCGCTCGCCGCGTTCGCCGCCGTGAACTTCGCCGTCGTCGTCCGCGCGCACGTCGCGGGCGTCTGGCAGCCGCACGGGCTCTTCCCGCACCAGAACAGCATGGCCGTCGCGATGAACCTCCTCGGCTGCCTGTTCCTGGCGGGCTACGTCGAGCACGGCGCGGGGACGCGGCTCGGACGGCTGTGCCTCGCCGGCTTCCTCTGCGCCGCCGCCGCCGCCGTGCGCTCGTATTCGCGGATGGCGCTCGCGCTGATGCCCGTCGGCTACGGGCTCGCGTGGCTGCTCTGCGTCGTCCGGGTCCGCCCCCGCCGGTGGCTGGCGCGCACGGCGCCGCTCGCCGTCGCGGGCCTCGTCGCCCTCGCCGCGATGGCCCCGCGGATCGTGCAGCGCTTCGAGACCGCCCCAAAGGAGTCCGGCTCCACGCGCGTCGAGCTCGCGCTCTGCGCGTGGGAGATGGTGAAGGACGAGCCGCTGCGCGGCGTCGGCCTCAACAACTGGGGCATCAAGATCAACCCGCCCTACGAATACGCCGAGCGCGCCGGCCGCGTGCGCGACTGGGGCGGCGACACCTCCGACGCCCTCGTCGAGACCGTCTACCTGCTGACCGCCGCCGAATGCGGCATCCCGGCGCTGCTGGCGCTGCTCGCCTGGTTCGCGTGGCACCTGTTCAGGTGCATCCCCCTCGCGCGCACCCTGCGCGGGACCCCGTGGGCCTTCGTCCCGGCCGGCCTCGCCGGCGGCCTCGCCGCCGCCTACCTGCAAAGCTGCTTCGAGTGGGTCTTCCGCCAGCCCCTCAACCTCTTCGTCCTCGTCATCCTCTTCGCGATGATCTCGTATCTCAACGACATCGCGCCGGCCCGTGGCGGGGTGCCCACCCCGCCACGCCGCCGCCCGGCGTAGGTTGCCCGGTCCCGCTCCCCGTTACGCGAGGATTCGATTTTTGTCAAATATGGGTAGTCTGAATTGTCGAAAATTGTCAAAATCGGCGATAATTTCTTGTTGGTTTTTGTCAGATGACGTGCTATTCTCAGCTCCAGCAAAGGAGAAATCGATGATTGGTAGAAAGGTAGAGAGAAAACTGCAATCCTTCTTCCGGGAGGACAAGCGCGGCCGTATGCTGGTCGTTCGGGGCCAACCGACTCTGCTCGCGGGCGTCGTGGGCGACAACCTCAGGACCGTAGGACTTAAACCATTTTCACCCTGGTACGCATTGCGAACCGCAGCGAACCGATGAACGCAAAGGGCTCAAGCTCCAGCGCGAACGCGACCGTCCGGCGTCGAAAGGACGCGGGAAAGCCCGCGCTCTGCGTTTCCGTACGGCGGGGCTTTGACGACCGCCACGCGGTTCCGCGGGCGATGCGCGGCGAACCGGACCTGCGTCGCACGGCGGCCGTGTTTTCGTTGCGCGGCGTTTCGCCGGACCTCCCGGGGACACCCTGGTCGTGGTACGCGCCCGTTTTCCGGACGTTCTGCGAAGGCGTTTCCGCGCTCCTGCCGGACGACGCTCCCGAAATCGTCGGCGTCGGCGGCGCAGTCCGCTGCGCGACGTGGGCACAGTGGAAGACGGCGGTCGCGCGGCAGGTTCGGGAGTGCGGCGAAGACGCGCCGGCGCGGTGCGTCTGGACGGAGAACGGCCGGACGCTCGTCGACGCGCGGGTGGCGTTCTGGACGCGGGACGACCGTCCCGAACCGTATCGAGACGCCTACGACGTTTCCGTCTGGTCCGTTTCCCCGGCGCTCGACGAAGCGCTCCGCGGCATTCTGCTGCGCGCCTGCCGCGAAAACGGCGTGGACGCGGTGGACGAATCGCACGACGACGGTCGCCGGAGGGACGTCGCGGCGCTGACGCCGACACGGTCGCAACTCGCGGCGAACGGAATCGCCGGCGCGCTGGTCGCCGGCACGCTGGCCGTCGGGCTCGTCTGCGCGGACCGCGCGGACCGCCCCGCCGTTTTCGCCCTCGGTTCGGTCGTCGCTCTCGCCTCTTTCGGTTGGCAGTTCGTCTCCTCCCGGCTCGAACGCCGCCGCGAACGGGCGGCGGACTACTACGGGGAGCATCGCGCGGAGTCCGCGGGGATTTGATGCCCCACGCGCCATACCGGTGATCCTCCGAAGACGATACGGGGCGAGCCGCGAAGCGGCGAGCATCCGCCCATCGTGAATCTGGTCCGTGGCGAAGTCCCCGCCCCGCCACGCAAGGATTCAGATTTGTCAAATTCTGGCAATTGGCATTGTCGAGAATTGTCAGAATAGATGTTTCGCTGTACTGCATTGCCCCGGCGCTCGGGTTCTGCTAGAATTCCTCTCTATGAACGCGATCGACCAGCTTTTGAGCGCGCGAACCGTTTCGGCGCTCTGCGCCGATCCGCCCGTGATCGCGGCCTACGACTCCGACTTCGCCGCGCACGTCGGCGAGTTGGCCGCGTTCGCGCGGGAACGGCCGCGCGCGGCCGTCCTCGTCCAGCTCGGGTTCGAGCACGAGAGCGACGAGGCCGCGGACCGTCTTGCGGCCGCGGTGGCCGCGTTCCGCGAGGACGCGCCGGCCTCCGCGCGCGTCGTCGCGCTGGGCAACACGGAGAAGGAATGCGAGGCGCTCGGCAGGCGCGGCGTCGAGGCGCGCTTCATCCACCAGAACGCGTTCCTCGACGAGCGCCGCTACCGTCCGATCCGCGCCGCGAAGCGCTACGACGCGGCCTACATCGCGCGCCTCACGCCGTTCAAGCGCCACGGCCTGATCCCGCCCGCGCTCGCGCCGCGCCTGCTCTTCCTCGGCGCGCAGACGCGCCCCGACGAGGCGGACTACGTGCGCGAGATGCGCGAGCGCTTCGCCGGCGCGACCTGGATGCCGTTCTTCTCCGGCGCGAAGATCTCGGCGCTGCTCGCGCGGGCGCGCTGCGGCCTGGCGCTCTCCGCGCGCGAGGGCGCGTGCTTCGCCTCGAGCGAATACCTGCTCTGCGGCCTCCCGGTCGTCGACACGCCCGCGCTCGGCGGGCGCGACGTCGTGTATCCGCCGGAGTTCGTCGCCTCCGTCGACGCGACGCCGGACGCCGTCGGCGCCGGCATCGAGCGCTGGCTCGCCGCGCCGCCGGACCCGTGGCGCGTCCGCGCCGCGTGGCTCGCGAAGGTCGCGCCGCACCGCGAGGCCTACCGCGCGCTGATGCGGGAGCTTGCGGGACGCGACCCCGGCCGCCCGCCGCACAAGCTCGGCCTCCGCACCCCGCACCCCGGCGCGCTGCACACCCGCGCGATCCAGGCCGTGAACCTCGCCCGCGCCCTCCTGCCGCGATGAAGCTCTTCGTCATCAACCTCGACCGCGCGCCGGAGCGCCTCGCGGACACCGCGAAGCTCTTCGCCGACGCCGGCCTCGCGTTCGAGCGCGTGCCGGCGGTGGACGCGAGGGCGATGTCGGATGCCGAGCGCCGCCGCACGGCACCGCCCGTCCGCTTCTACCTCGCCAACGCGCGCCGCGTGCGTCCGGGCGAGATCGCCTGCACGCTCTCCCACCGCAAGGCGTGGGACGCCGCGTTCGCTGGCGGTGCACCCGTCGCCGCCGTCTTCGAGGACGACGTCTTCTTCGAGCCGGAGGGGCTCGGGGTTTTGCTCGCGGACGCGGAGCGCACGAACGACCCCGCGGTTCCGACCGTGTGGCTCCTGCACCGCGGGATGCCGCGGCCCGCGCGCGAGCCGGCGGGGACGTGGTACGACCTGCGCGAAACGCGCGACGTCGGCCGCTCCTGGTGCGCGCACGCCTACGCGCTCAACGCCGCCGCCGGGCGCCGCCTCGCGGAGCTGCTCACGCCGATGGCCGTGCCGTGCGACGCCTGGTCGACCTTCGCCCGCTGCGGCGTGCGCGTCCTCGTCGCCTCGCGCCCCTGCGCCCGGACGCGCGGGGACGACTCGACGATCCCGCGCCCGCAGAACGGCCTCTGGCGCTTCCGCTTCGTGCAGAAGGCCTACTGGCTGCGCTACCGCCTCGCCTTCCGGCTCGACCTGCTGCTGCGGAGGATCTCCGGGCGATGAGGCTCGACTTCGCGCGCAACGCCCGGCGCAACATGCTCGCCTCCGCCGTGAACAACGGCGTGAAGACGGTGATCCCGTTCGTCAACCGGACGCTCTTCCTGTGGCTGCTCGGGCCCGCCTACCTCGGCCTCAACGGGCTCTTCGGCTCCGTGCTCGGCGTTCTCTCGCTCGCCGAGCTCGGCTTCAGCACCGCGATCGTGAGCTCGATGTACAAGCCCATTGCGGAGGACGACGAGGAGCTCGTCTGCGCCTACCTGGGCTTCTACCGGACCGTCTACCGCTGGATCGGCACCGCCGTGCTCGGCATCGGGCTGTGCCTGCTGCCGTTCCTGCGGCATCTCGTCCACGGCGCCGTCCCGCCGGACGTCGACCTGCACGTCCTCTACCTCGTGCACCTGGCCAACTCGGCGCTGAGCTACTTCGTCTTCGCCTACCGCGGGCCCGTCCTGAGCGCCTACCAGCGCGGCGACGTCGCGATGAACGTCCGCACGGTCCTCGCCCTCGCGCAGTTCGCCGCGGTCGTGCTCGTGCTCGTCCTGACCCGCAGCTACTACCTCTACGTCGGCACGACCGTGCTCTTCACGGCGCTCACGAACGTCGCGATCATGGTGCAGTCCAGGCGGCTCTTCCCGAAGATCGGGCCGCGCGGCGCGCTCGCGCCGGAGAAGCGGCGGCAGGTGGTCGCGGACGTGCGCCACATCTTCATGCACAAGGTCGGCGGCGTGATCTCCTACCAGACCGACAACCTCGTCGTCTCGGCGTTCCTCGGCCTCGTCGCCGTCGCGGCCTACGGCAACTACTACTACGTCGTCACCGCCGTGGCGGGGTTCGTCGCCACCGTCTACAACGCGATGACGGGCGGCTTCGGCAACCGCATCCACACCGAATCGAAGGAGGCGAATTTCCGCACCTTCCTCAAGGCGCTGCGACTCTCGCTCGTCGTGATCCTGTGGTGCTCGGCGATGATGACCGCGCTCTACCAGCCGTTCATCGCGGTGTGGACGAAGGGCAACCCCGACCTCGCGCGGCACTTCGCGACGCCGCTGCTGATGGTCGTCTACTTCTACGTGAACCAGGCGCGGCAGATGCTGCTCACGTTCAAGACGGCGGCCGCGCTCTGGCGCCCCGACCGCTGGAAGCCGCTCGTGGGCGGCGCGGCGAACCTTGCGATGAACGTCGCGTTCGTGATCCTGCTGCCGGACGAGTGGAAGCTCGACGGCGTGATCCTCTCGACCATCCTCTCCTACGTCCTCATCCAGATCCCGTGGGAGTCGCGCGTGCTCTTCACGCGCTTCTTCGGCCCGGCCGAGGCGCGCGCCTACTGGGGCCGGCAGGCGCGCTTCGCGGCGCTCGCGGTCGCGCTCTGCGCCGCCACCTGGGGCTGCGCGCGGCTCGTCCCGCTCTCCGGCTTCGCCGGCCTCCTCGCCAAGGCCGCCGCCGCCGCCGCCTTCTCCGGCGCGGCCGTCCTCGCCCTCTTCCGCCGCGACCTCGCCGCCGCCCGCGGAGCGCGCCGCACGCAGAGGTAATCTCACGCGGAGCTCGGGAAGCGGATAGGCGGGTCCTGTCGCGGTCGGCTAGTAGAAGTGGAAGGTGGTCTGCTTGCGGTATCGCGACTCGAGCGCGGCGGCGATGTCGTGCAGGACGTTGCGGCGCAGGTCGAGCTCGGCCGGGAGGTTGGGGTCCTGGTGGGCTTCGTTGACCTTGGTGCCGACGCAGAACTCGATGCGGTCGGCGTTGCGCATCCGCGAGAGGATCTCGCGCGCGGCCTGCGCCTCGTGCGACCAGTCGGCGCCGGTCTCGAGGACGCGGCGGACGCGCGCGAGGGTGAGGACGCCCTCGGTGGCGAGGCCGACGCCCTCGATCTCGGCGCAGGGCGGCAGGTCGCCGGCCTCGCGCATCCGTTTGAGGTCCATCGAGACCTTGGCGCCGAGCTCGCGCGTCACGATGTTGGCCGTCGTGCCGCCGCAGACGACCACGGCGTCCGCGCCGGTGCCGGGCTGGGCGAGGCGCGCGTAGGGCGCGTCGCTCTCGCGGTGGAAGGGCGGGCCGCTCAGGATGCGCAGCACGCGCGGGCGGCGGAAGTAGACGACGAGGCAGCTGATGTCGTCGCGGTTCTTGCCGCCGTCCATCGCGCGGGCGCGGCGCACGACGGCCTCGCTCAGGTCGCGGGCGGAGATCTCCGGGTCGCGCTCGAGCGTCCAGCGCAGGAACTCGAGCTCGCCGCGGCGGCGCCAGCCGAACTTGAGGTCCGGGTTCTCGAGCCCGGCCTGCGTGACGCCGTCGCTGCACACGACGATGCGGTCGCCGAGGCGCAGGTCCAGCTCGTAGGTCTCGATCGGTCGGTCGGGCCAGCGCGGGGAGACGATCTGCCGGTGCGCGGCGGGCGCGACGTCCTCCAGCCCGCGCAGCTGCACGTAGCGGGGGTTGCCCATCTCCGCGAGGCGGGTGCGGCCGCCGACCTGCACATCGAGCATCGAGAAGGTCGCGTAGGCGATCTGGCGGACGGAGTCGACGGGCAGGGCGTCCTGGATGGTCTCGACGCTCTGCAGCACGTCCATGTCGGAGCGCAGGAAGCGCATCGCCATGGTCATCGTCATGTTGGAGAGAACGGACGCCTTGACGCCGGAGCCGAGGCCGTCGGAGAGGACGGCGAGGGCGCGGCTCTCGGCGTCGATGCGCTCGATGCCGAAGGCGTCGCCGCACGCGACCTGCCCGTGCTTGCAGATCTGCGCGCACTCCATCTCGAGGAACCAGTCGGCCGCGGCGGCCGCGGCGCCGGCGGGGCGGGCGCTCACTTCCCGGGCTCCCCCGCGGCGGCCGCCGCCGCGATGCGCGCGGCCGCGGCGGCCGCGACGGCCTCCTGCTCCGACTCCGGGGCGGGGTTGTCGGAGCCGTAGGCGGAGAAGCGGCCGGCGATCTGGTTGAGCAGGATCTCGCTCTGCGCGACGTGCTCGCCGAAGAGGCGCGCGACCTCCTGGACGACGCGGACGTTCTTGCGGATGAGCTCGCGCGCGCTGCGGGCGACGGTCTCGCGCTGCAGCTCGCCCTTGGTGACGTCCTGCACGACGGCGCCGGCGAGGCGCCCGCGCGCGATGCAGAAGACGGAGACGTTGGCGACGCGGTCGCCGAGCGTCTGGTTGAAGCGCGTGGTCTCGCCGCCGTTCTCGAGGATCGAGGAGAGCAGCGGCGCGAACGGGAAGCCGATGGCGTCGAGGTCGAGGCCGTCGAGCGAGCCGAGCGTCTCGAAGATGCGCAGCGCCTCGCCGCCCATGATCTCGCAGAAGAGGTGGTTGCTCTCGACGATGGAGAGCGAGGAGTCGACGACCACGACGCCGGCGGGGATGTACTTGACGAGGGCGGAGCTCTTGCGCTCGAAGCTCTTGCGCAGGAACGTGTGGCACATCGAGGTCTCGGCCTTGCCGGCGAGGAGCGCGGCGGCGAAGTCGCGGCACGTCTCGTAGCCGCACGCGCCGCAGTTGAGCTCGTCCTCGGGGACGTACTTGCCGACGGTGGCGAGGGCCTGCCGGATCGCGGTCTCGTCCGGCGCCTCGGCCTCGGCGGCCTCGGCGGGGAAGGCGTGGGAGACGTCGACCGGCACCTCGCGCCCGACGCTGGAGCGCGGCTCGCCGGCGAGCTCGCCGGTGCGGACGATCGCGTCGATCGCCGCGCCGCCGGGGGGCATCGCGGGGCCGCCCACGCAGCCGCCGCGGCAGGCGAGCATCTCGACGAAGACGGACGCGCCCTCCGCGGGGGCGGAGGCGCGGCAGAGGCGGTCGATCTGGGCGAGCCCGGAGACGGCCAGGAGCCGCGCCGGCGGGGCGGCGGGGTCGCGCAGCGTCTCGTTCATCCCGCCCTCGAAGGAGTAGAGGCGCCCCTCCTGCGCGGGGCCGAGCGCGAGCTCGGCCTCCTCGTCCGGGGGCTCGACGACGCTGCGGGACTCGAGGAACTCGATGAGGTTCGGAAAGGTGCACGCCAGGTCGAGCGCGGCGGGGTCGCGGTCCGCCTCGTTCTTCTTGGCGGCGCAGGGGCCGAAGAAGACGACGGCGGCGTCCGCCCCGTAGGCGCGGCGCAGGGCCTTGGCGTGGGCGAGGACGGGGGAGTCGATCGGGACGATACGCGGGGCGAGCGCGGGGTGGTACTTGCGGACGTAGTCGACCGAGGCCGGGCAGGCGGAGGAGAGCCACAGCCCGTGCGGGTGGTCGCGGAGGAACTCCGCCGTCGCGGCCGAGACGAGCTGCGCGCCGTGGGCCGTCTCGGAGACGCCCGCGAAGCCGACGGAGCGCAGCGCGGCGGCGAGCCGGCCGAGCGTCCAGTCGGGGAACGCGGCGACGAAGCTCGGGGCGACGCTGGCGTAGACCGGGCGGCCGCTCTCGAGCAGGCGCGGGAGGCGGTCGACGTCGCGCCGGATGCGCTTGGCGCGGGCGGGGCAGACGCGGACGCATTCGCCGCAGGCGACGCACGCGCCGGGGATGACGGCGGCGTGGCCGTTCTCGATGCGGATGGCCTTGGGGTGGCAGTGCCGGACGCACTTGTAGCAGTCCTGGCACTCGTTCTCGAGGGTGAAGACGGGGGATTGCATGGGGCGGGCGTGGGGTCGCGTGGCGGGGTGCTAGCCGAGCAGGCCGTCGAGGATCGCGCGCATGGCGGGCTCGTCGACGCGGGTGTGGACGGTGCCGTCGACGACGACGTTCGGGCCGTCGGCGCAGCGGTCGCAGCAGAGGCCGCCGCGCAGGTCCACGCGCGCCTCGATCTCGGGGTGGGCGTCGAGGAAGGCCTCGGCCAGCTCGACGTTGCGGGCGTTGCCGCGCGCGAAGCACGAGCTGCCCATGCAGATGACGATCGTTTTCATGAGTGGAGGGAGCAGGGGCCGCCGACGCAGCCCCCCTTGCAGGACATGACCTCGAGGAAGTTGCCGGGGAGCTTGCCCGCGGCGTAGAGCCGGACGAGGGCGACGGACTTGCGGTCGAGCCCGTCGATGAAGCGCGAGTCGAGCTTGAAGTCCGGCGGGAGCTCGCCCTTGAGGCCCTCGAGGACCGACGCGGTGACGCCGCAGCTCTTGGCGTAGTTGCGCGCGTCCTCGCGCGCCGGGCGGTCGAGCTTCGCCGGCTCGAGCGCGACGGGGGCGATCTTGCGCGCGGCGAAGACGGCGCCGAGCTCCTCGAAGGAGAGGACGAAGTCGACGTTCTCGCGGCGCAGCGCCTCGTCGCGCTTGGCGATGCAGGGGCCGACGAAGACGACGCGGTTGTCCGGCCGGCGCTCCTTGGCGATGCGCGCGGCGTAGGCCATGGGCGAGGGCGTGTCCGAGACGTGCGGCAGGAACGCCGGCAGGTGCTTGCGCACCAGGTTCACCCACGCCGGGCAGCAGGAGGTCGTCATGATCCCTTTGCCCTCCTTCTGGCGCTCGACGAACTCGCGCGCCTCGTGCTCGGTCGTCATCTCCGCGCCGCGCGCGACCTCGATCACGTCGTCGAACCCGAGCGCGCGGATCGCGGCGAAGAGCTGCTCCACGCTGCCCGGGAACTGCCACGCCGCGGCCGGGGCGACGACGGCGGTGAGCTTCTCGCCGGCGCGCAGCGCGCCGAGCAGCTGCACGAGCTGCGACTTCTCCATCACGGCCGAGAAGGGGCACGCGCGGAAGCACGCGCCGCAGAAGATGCACTTGGCGAAGTCGATGCGCGCGCGGCCGTGCGCGTCCTTGCGGATCGCGCCGACGGGGCACGCGGCCTCGCAGGGCACCGACACCTCCACGATCGCCTTGTAGGGGCAGACCTGGGCGCACTTGCCGCAGCGCACGCACGCCGCCTCGTCGATCGACGAACGCCCGCGCGCGACCGTGACCGCCTTCTTCGGGCAGTTCCACTCGCAGGGGCGGGCGAAGCAGCCGCGGCAGTTGTCCGTCACCATGAACGCGCGGTCGCGGCAGCCGTCGCAGCCCGCGGAGCAGACCGTGATCGGGTCGCCGCGCGGCGGCGGCGCCTCGCGCATCTCCTCGAGGTAGGAGCGCAGCGTGCGGGCCTCGTCCGTCTCGTTCTCGCAGGAGAAGCCCAGCAGCGCCATGATCCGGTACTTGAGCACCGCGCGGTCGTGCCAGACCGAGGAACGGCTGAACGGCGCGTCCCGCGGGCGCATCTCCACGGGGATGCGGTCGATCGTCTCCGCCAGGTTGCCCGCGTCGAACGCGCGGACGAGGCGGATCATGAGCTCGCGGCGGATGATTTCGGCACCGTTGGTCATTAGAGCGCCTCCGGGGGGATCGGCTCGCCGAGGGCGTCCGCGATGGCGGCCACGACCGTGGCCGGCGTGGCGTGGGGGACCACGGTCTCGCCGACCTTCACGAAGGGCGCGTTGCAGACGCCGTTGGCGTCGCACAGGTCGAGGCAGGTGCAGCCGGAGACGTCCACGCGGCCCTTCCAGGCTTCGGGGAGGCGGTTTTCGAGATCGACGAGCTTCGACGAGCCGAGCAGGTAGCACGTCGTGCCGATGCAGACTTTGACGGGAATCTTGTCCATGGGAGTCCAGTGGGGGGTGACGGGCCAATACGATATAAAAATATCAATATGAAAGCAAGGAAAATCTCCCGCGCCCGTTCTTGCGCCGGAAAGAGGGGGACGAGTCCCTATCTCGCGGGGGTGGGAGCCGCGGGGCGGGGAAGGATCTGCACGCACGCGACGCCGGGCCAGCCCTCCGGCCCGCTTCAGGGCAGGGCGCGCTCGAGCGCCATCGAGCGGCATCATGCTACCACAAGTCGCCCCTGCGCGCTACCAGTAGACGTATTCGTACGGGTCGAAGCCGGGGTTGCGCGAAGCGTAGAGCGAGACGCCGTCGTAGGCGGGGTTGTCCTTGCGGACGAGCTCGCCGGGGAGGACCTCCTTGCTCACGTTGAGGTAGAAGACCTTCGCGCCCTGGCCGCAGCCGGCCTTGACGGTGACCACGTTCTTCCCGTCGAAGGTGCCGTGCTTCGCGTCGTCCTTGTTTGCCATGCCGTAGACCGGAATGTGCTCGACGACGATGGACCCCTCGTCCTTCTTGCCGCCGTATGTCTTGCAGACCTCCTTGCCGTTCACCCACACCTTGCCGCGCCAGTCGATGCCGAAGCGCAGCGCGATTTCGCCGTCCGTCTCGCGCGGCAGGTAGCCCACGCAGTAGCACGTGCAGAAGCTCTGCGCCGCGATGAGCTCTTGCGCTTTCGAATACTCGACGAGCCCGTCGGGGTTCGACTTCGCGACGGGGCGCCAGTCGATGAAGTCGAAGTCCTTCGGCTGCGAGGAGAAGTCGAGGTGCAGCGGACGGAACCGCGGGTTGGGCTGCACGTCGCCGCGGATCGCCATCGCCTCCGCGGTTTCTCCGCTGTCGCCCTTCTTGTCCGGATCGACGGGGAACGGGCCGGGCTTGCCGTCCACGACGCCGTCGACCATGTAGGCGCTGTCGTCCTTCGGACTCGGCCACGGTCCGAGGACGTTCCACTGCGCGATCGGCTCGAACGCGACGGCGGGCTTCGCGTAGAGCGCGCGGCCGAGTATCTCCCGTCCGGCGCCGACGCCCCACCGCCCGAGCATCAGCGCGAGGCGGCGCATCGCATTGTCCTCGCTCTGCGACGCGTTGCGCAGCAGCAGGTCCTTCTCGCCCGCCGGGACGCGACCCCAGCCGCCGTGCGCGATGTCGGCGGCCTTTTCGCCGTAGCGGTCGCACGCCTGGAACGGATCGACCGAATCGAAGAGGATGCTCTGGGTCGGCGAGAGCGCGAACTCGCCGCCCTCCGACACGGTCCAGCCGCGCACCGGACCGAGGCGCAGCATCGAGACTTCGTCGCGCCAACGCAGGAGCGACGGCCCGACACCCGCGAAGAAGCTGCCGAAGGCGAACACGGACGGCACCGGCGAACGGAAGAACGGCTCCGGCTGCGCGTCCGCGGCGGCGAGGCCGGCTTCCTTGGCGAGGCGGTCGTTCGCGACGACGAGGACCTTGGAGTAGCGCCCGAGCGAGGCGTCGAGCTGCGGCTTCGTGAGCGCCGAGTCCTTGCCGACGATCAGGACGCCGTAATCGATGCGGTCGCCCGCGTAGGGCTTCGCGTCGAGGCCGAGCGCGTCGGCAAGGCGCTTCGCGTGCGCGCCGTCCGTGTAGACCGGGGCGTTGCCGACGATGGGCGGCTTGTCCGCGAAGAAGTCCTCGAACGCCGCCGCGGCGACGGCGGTCGCGGCGGGGCAGCCGTCCGCGCCGACGCGCCCCTCGAAGTCGAGCGCACAGAACGTGACCGCCCCGAGACCGCGCGTCGCCTGGAGGAGCGGACTGTAGGAGAGGTCGAACTCGCCGCGAACGAGCGGACGGAACCCGCCGCGCCCGGGGATGAGCAGCGGCGTCGAGCTCACCGCGTGGCGGTGCGTCCAGCGCGGACCGCGGCGCGTCTCGTGCTTCATCACGTTGCCGAACGGCGCGTCCGCCATCGGCGCGCCGCGCCAGTGCGCGAGGTCGGCGTCGACGATGCCTTGGAGCGAGACGTTCCACATCTGGCGCGCCATCGAGTCCTCGACCGTGAAGCCCATCGCCTGCCACGTGGCGGGGTCCTGCTGAGCGACGAAGAGGCGAAGCCCCTTCTCGACGCGCGGCAGCGCCGCTTCGAGCCCGCAGGCGTGCGAGAGCGCGCGGCGACCGACGACGAGCGCCTGCACGGATTCGTCCGCGATCGCGGCGGCGAGGTCGTCGAATTTCACGTAGCGGATCGAGAGCGCGTCGAGCACCGCGGCGGTGTCGCCCTCCGGATCGTAGAGCGCGACCGTGAAGCCGGTGCGCACGCGCGGGAGTTCCGCGGGGAACACCTCGACGTCGAACGAGTCGGTCCGAACGGAGTCGTCGATGCCGAGCGCGTCGAACGAGACCTCGAAACGGTATGCGGTGCGCTTGCGCACGTCCGGCGCCGGAGCGGAAATCGGAATCTTGACGATGTCGCCCTGCGCGAGCGTGACTGTGTCCGAACCGCCGTAGGAGAGTTGGCCGCTCTCCCTCTCGACGAACTTCCAGTCCGCGCGGACGGTCTTCTTCCCGGGGCCGTCCCAGATGAAGACAAGCTGTTTGCGGATACTCTCGCCGGCGCGGTAGGCGTGCGTGCGGTCGGCGTGGTCGGGCGCGCCGCCGAGGAAGCACACGAGGTCGCCGTTCGCGAGGCGCTGGCGCTCGGCGACGCGGTCGCCGTCCTTCCACGGCCAGGAGATGAGGTACATCAGGCCGCCGTTGAGGCCGTAGGCGCGCCACGCGCGGTTCGTGCGGCGCACGAGCATCCGCGAATACTCCTCGGCGAGGGAGTTGAACGCGTAGAGGTCCTTCTTGTCGACCCAGCCGCCGTGCGTGTGCTTGAGGCAGCTCTTCGCGAAGTCCTTCGAGAGGCGCAGCATGTCTTCGCTCTCGGCCGCGTAGGCGTCGTCGCCGTAGTAGGCGGCGAGCCACTCGGTCATCTGCGGCACGCGCGAGTGGAACCAGCATGCGTAGTAGGGCGCGCCGAACTCCGCCGCGTACCACGGCAGAACGCCGTTCGTCGCCCACGCCGAGAGCCACTCCTCGCGCTCCTGCAGGGGCGTGAAGTTGAAGTAGAGGTTCGACGACGAGACGTCCGCCTCGGTGCCGTCCGCGTGCGAGAAGTAGAGGCAGTTCGGGTGCAGCTCGCGCGCGGCGCGGCGCGCGAACTCGATGTTCTCCACGACGCCGCCCGTCTCGGGGTCCTGCCCGAGGATCTCCGGGCGCATGTTGCGCTCGGGGCAGATCTGGTTCACGCCGCACGACGTCGCCACGATGCACGGCCAGTTGCGCGCCGACTTCATCCAGTGCCGCAGGTGCCGCCGCCACTGCGCCTCGCAGTCCGGGTCGCGGCGCACCGCCTCGTGCACGTAGTAGATCGTCGGCATCCCCGCGAACACCGCCACGCCGGCGCGCGAGAGCCTCTCCATCAGCGCCGGGTCCTCCGCGAGGACCGACTCGTGCCGGTGCGTGCGGTAGGCGAGGTTGAAGCCGAATCGGTGGACGTCGGCCGCGTTCCCCGGGAGCCCCTGGTCCCAGAAGCCGCGGAAGCGCTGCACGTGGCCATTGAGCAGGATCTCCCTGCCCTCGCGCCAGATTTCGCGGAAGCCGAAGAGGAACTTCTCCGGCGCGTCCGCGGGCGCGCCGCCGTCGGCCATCGCCACGCGGCAGGCGTAGAGCTTCGCGTTCGCGACCGGCTCCCACGGGACCGCGTCCGCCCACGGGATCTCGATCGCGACCTCCGTGTCGCCCGCCTTCGCCTTCACGCCCTTCCGATCGGCCGTCTTCACGGCCTTGCCGCCGTCGGAGATCTCCGCCGCGAGGTCGACCGTGCGGTCCTTCGCCGCGTGGATCGAAACGTGCAGCATAAGCTTCTTCTCGCGCCACGACGGCTCCGCGTAGACGTCCTCGACGAACGCCGCCGACCGCGCGACGAGCCGCGCCGGACCGGAGAAGTGCGGCGCCTTGAGGAGCGCTTCGTCGCGCCCGTGGTAGGCGATCTTCTTCTCGCCCGTTCCGAACGAACGGTTCGTCGCGAAGGCCTTGATCTCGTTCTTCCCCGCGCGCAGGAACGGCGCGAGCTCGACCGCGCCGTCCGGGTGGAACGCGACGCCGGCCTTGCGGCCGTTCACGAACACGACAAGGTCGCAGTAGTTGAGGCGCTGCTCGAAGCGGACGCTGCCCGCGAGCCATTCCTTCGGCACCTCGACCTCGCGCCGGTACCAGGCGTTGAACTCGCCGTCGAGGTTGTTGCCGTTCTTCGCCCCTTCCGCGAGCGGGATCTTCCCCGCGAGCGCGGCGCCGTCCGTCCACGCGCCCTTCTCGGGCAGGACCTTCGCGACGTCCGCGTTCGCCGCGGCCTTGACCGGCATCGCGCGCCAGTCCTTCGTGATGTCGAGCGTTTCCGCGGCGCATGCGGCCGAAGCGAGGAAGAGGGAGAGGAGGAGAAGGGCGGTTCGTTTCATGGTCGGATGGTCTTGATGGTCTAGAAGTCTGAATCGCGTGCTGCGCGGGCCGCGTGCCGCGGCCTTCGCCGCCCACGCGGGGCGGGTGTTCCGTTCACGGCTGCCGGCCGTGGTCGATGTCGTCGAGATCGAACGCGGGCGCGCCGGATGCGGCGGGTTCCGGGGTCGCGGGGCGGATCGTCGCGGTGCAGACGGCCCCGATGCGGAACTCGCCGGTGCCGTCGGGCGAGGGGATGGGATCGAACGTGAACGCCCGCTCCTCCGCCTCGCCGCGCTCCCAGCCGGACAGGAGCGCCTGGCGCCAGATGAAGAGGCGCCCCGCGCCCGCGCCGTGGCTGCCGCGGAAGGTCGCCAGCGGCTCGCCGCCGGCGCGCACCTCGCAGTCGAGCGCCTTCTCGTCCGCCTCGCCGAAGACGCCGACGAGGTTCGCCCTTGCGCGGACCTCGAAGGGCGCGCGGTCCGCGCCCGAGAAGGCGGCGACGCCGTCGATCCAGCGCGAGGGGAGTCCGTCGAACCACAGCGAGGTGCGGTAGGCGGGCCGCGCGGACCAGCCCGCGGGCGGGGCGCCGCCGAGATCCCTGCGCGAGACGTCCTCCACGTCGCCGAACACGGGCGTCTCCGGCGCGCGGCAGACGAGCCCCTGCGCGACGGCGCGTTCGAACCCCTCGATGCCGGCGGCGGCGAAGTAGCGGTAGCCGAGGTCGCCGGGGTGGGCGTCGTCGAACGGCCAGACCCGATCGATCGTCAGGCGCCCGGCGCGCAGGTCGGGGAAGAGCGGGCCGTCGCGGTAGACGTCGCCGACGCCGGTCGTGTAGGCTTCCGCGAGCCGGCGGTAGGCGGCGAGCTGCGCGTGGCCGGCCTCGGGGGCGTCGAGATCCCGCGCCCAGAAACCGAACGTGAAGAACATCTGCACGACGGGAATGCCGCGCCCGACGAGCCGCCGCAGGATCGACTCGTAGCAGCAGCGTTGCGCGAGCGCCTCCGGGCCGCCTCCGTCGTTGCAGGCGAAGTCGAGGAAGACGAGGTCCGGCGCGTGCGCGAGCACGTCGCGGTCGAGGCGGAACACGCCGAGTGTCGAACCCGTGCCGCCGAGGCCGGCGTCGTGGAAGCGGAATCGCGCCGAGGGATACTTCGCGCGCAGGTGCTCCGCGACGAGCGGACGGAACCCGGTTCGGTTCGGATCGCTCGCGTTGGCGCTCCACGTGAGCGAGCCGCCGAAGAAGACGACGGAGAGCTCCTCGCCCGCCTTCGCTCGGCGGTCGAAGTCGGCGAACGACGCCGGGGGAGGGTCGCCGCCAGCGGCGGAAGTCGCGGCGGCGAGAAAGGCGAGGGCCAGGCAGAGGGAGGTCCGTTTCATGGGAGCGAGTCTAGCAGTCCATTCTGCGCCGGATCAAGGCTACCAGTAGATGAAGAGGAACGGGTCGAAGGAGCGGTTTTCGCTCCAGTAGAGGTCGCCCCGCGAGGCCTTGGCGGCGAACGCCTCGACGGCGGGCGTGATCGCCTTGTCCTCGTTGCTCAGGCTCATCCACACGAAGCGGCCGCGGCTGCCGTTGCCGAACTTCATGGAGATCACGTTGTCGCCCTTGCGCAGCTGCACCGGGACGAGGTGCGAGTCGGGCTTGTTGCCGCCCTTGTAGGAGCGCAGGACCTCCTCTCCGTTCACCCACAGGATCGCGCGCCAGTCGAAGCCGGTCCTGATGTACGCCGGGCCGTCCGCCTTGCGCTCGGCGTGCGCGACGAGGTAGTGCGTCGCGTATTTCGTCTGCGCCGCGAGCGGCAGTTCCTTGAAGTCGAGAAGGCCGTTCGTCGAGAAGTTCATCGTGGTCGCCCACGAGATCCAGTCGCGGTCGGCGACGGCGGGCGCGTATTCGAGCCCCTCGGGGCGGAACTTGCGCTCGAGGTCGATCCGGCCGGTGCGCGCCTGCTCCTCGGCGTCCTCGTCGAAGAGCGTGTCGAGCATCCGCTCGCCGTCCTCCTTCGCGACGGGCCACGGGGAGAGGACGTGCACGTCGCCCTCGATCGGCTCGTAGACGAGCCGGACGGCGATGTGCAGCGCGCGGGCGAGCGTGGTCTCGTCGGGCCTGGCGCCCCAGGCGCCGAGCAGCAGCGCGTGGCGGCGCAGCTGGTTGTCGAGCGTCTGCGACCAGTTGCGGTGCGCAACCCAGTCCTTGGCCTCACGGGCGCGGTCGGCGAGGAGGTAGAGCGGGATCTGGTCGAAGACGATCCGGCCGTCCTCCGACATCGCGATCGCGCCCTTCGGGTCGACCTTCCAGCCCTTGGCGGGGTGGAGGGGGGAGATCGGCGCGGCGTCGCGCAGGCGCAGCAGCGAGGGGCCGACGTCCGCCATCCCGGGCAGCGCGCGCACGAACGCCGGGTCGCCCGCGCGCCACGTGGCGAAGGGAACCTCGTTCGTCGCCGCCTTGCCCTTGTCGTCCCACGCGACGCGCTCCATCGTGGCGCCGACGGCGGGCGCGAGGCCCGCCTCGGCGGCGGCCGCGTCGCAGCGCAGCAGCAGCGCGCGGCCGTCCTTGCCGACGGCGCGCTGCACGTCGCGCAGGCGCACGGCGACGTTGGTGCCGCCGGCGAGCAGGACGCCGCCGCGGAGGCGGTCGCCGGGCTCCCACGGCGCGGCGTCGAGCCCGAGCGAGCCGGCGAGGCGCTCAGCCTCCTCGCCGTAGACGAAGACGGGCGCCTCGGCCGTCGAGCGGTCGGCGAGGAATTCGCGGAAGGTCGCGCGGGCGACGGCCGCCGCGGCGGGGCAGGCGTTGGTCGTCTCGTCCTCGTGGCCGACGCGGCCCTCGAAGTCGAGCGTGCAGAACGTGGCGGCGCCCTTGCCGCTCGTGAGGCGCAGCAGCGGCGAGTAGCTGTGGTCGAAGTCGCCGCGCACGAGCGGCCGGAACCCGGCGCGCTGCGGGACGAGAAGCATCTCGGAGGCGACGGCGTGCGTGTGCTTCCAGCGCCAGCCGCGGCCGCTCTGCGGGCCGTCCTTCTGGATGTGGCCCCAGTCTTCGCCGTAGGTCCAGCCCTTGCCGTCGCGCAGCGGGAGCGGCATCCCCCGCCACCAGGAGAGGTCCGCGTCGTCGACGCCGGGCAGCGCGACGTTCGCGAGCGCGCGCGGCATCGAGTCCTCGAACGTGAAGCCCATCGCCTGCCAGGCGTCCGGCCCCTGCGCGAGGACGAGCAGGCGGCCGCCGGCCTGCACGTGCGCGGCGAGGCGGTCGAGTCCGTCGAAGTCGTCGAGTCCGTCGAGCGCGCGGTGGCCGATCACGAGAGGGAGCTTCTCCGTTTCGCCCGCCTCGACGAGCGCGGCGATCGAATCGACCGGCCGCGCGGCGACGCCGCACGCGGCGAGCACCGGCCCGCTTTCGCCGCGCGGGTCGAAGAGCGCGACCTTGCCGATCGGGTCGGGCGCCCGGGTCCCGCGCAGCGGCTCGGGGTAGACGGAGAGGTCGAACGAGTCGGTCCGGTCGTCCGGCGCGACCCGGTCGCCGGCGAACGCGACTTCGAGGCGGTAGTCCGCGCGGGCGCCCGCCGCCGCGGGCGGCGGCGCGAGCTCGACCGGCTCGAAGCGGATCTCGAAGGGCTTGAGCGCCACGTGGCGCGAGCCCTCCGCGACCACCTTGCCCGTGGCGCGGTCCACGAGACGCCACGAGGCGGCGACCGTGGTCGGTTTCGAGCCGTCCCAGACGAAGATGAGCTGCTTGGCGATCGGTTCGCCCTCGGCGTAGGCGCGGGTCTTGTCGGTGAACGCCGGCGCGCCGCCGAGGAAGCAGACGAGGTCGCGGTTGGAGAGCTCGTGGTTGCGGAGCGTCCAGTTGGCGGGGTCGTCGTCCCACTTCCACGAGTCGAGATACATCGGGCTCGGGCCCTGGCCGAACGCGCGCCAGCAGCGCGAGACGCGGTCGATGAGGAGCCCGTTGAATTCGCGGCCGAGCGGGGAGAAGTCGTAGAGCGACTTGCGGCCGGGCGCCACCCAGCCGCCGTGCGTGTGCTTCGCGCAGCTGCGGGCGAACTCGAGATACCGCGCGAGCAGCCCGTCCTCCTCCTCGGCGTAGGCGCGCTCGCCGTAGACCTTCGCGAGCCACTCGGTCATCTGCGGCGTCTTGTGCACGTATCCGAACCAGACCGCGTAGTAGGGCGCGCCGAACTCGGCCGGGTAGCACGGGATCTCGCCGTGCTCCGCCCAGTGCGAATACCACTCCTCGCGCTCCTGCAGCGGGACGTAGTTGAAGTAGAAGTTGCAGTTGCCGACGTCGCCGATATTGCCGTCGCCGTGCGAGAAGAAGAGCGTGCCGGGGTTGGCGTGCGGCCGCGCGACGTTCATGCACTGCGCGATGTCGACCTTGTTCGTGTCGCGGTGGCGACCCATGTCGCACGCGCCCATCATCCACCAGGCGGCGCACATCATGTTCACGCCGACGCTCGCGCCGGCGACCGTCGGGAGGTTGCGGTGCGAGCGCGCCCAGTGCTCGACGCAGCGCTCGAACTGCGCGCGGACGAACGGGTCGGAGAGGATCTTCCCCTTGCGCTGCGCAATCGTCGGGGCGCCGGTGAACATCTGGATGCCCGCGCGCGCGAGCGACTCCTGGAACGCGGCGTCCTCCTCGTGGCGCGACTCGTGCTGGTGCGTCGCGTAGACGAGGTTGAAGCCCGACTTCTTCACGTCGGCGATCTCCTTCGGCAGCCCCTGCCGCCAGAAGCCGCGCCAGCGCTGCGGGTGTCCGTTCGCCATCACGACGCGGCCGTCGAGCCACTGCTCGCGGAAGCCGAAGACGAAGCGCGCCGGGCCGTCGCCCTCGGCGCTGCCCCGCAGGACCGGCGTCACACGGGCGTTGTAGAGATGCGGGTCGTCGAGCTCCCACGGAACGGCGTCCGGCCACTCGCACCCGAACTCGACCGTGTTCGTCCCGGCCTTGAGCGCAAACGTCCTGCGCCAGGTCTTGACCGGTTTGTCGCCGTCCTGCTCGCTGCGGAGCGCCTTCGTCTCCGGGTCGCGGCCCGTGTCCTCCCACGCGCGCGCCACGAGCTCGACCTCGCCGTCCGCGAGCGCCGGCACCTCGCAGCGCCAGACGATCCTCTTTTCGCGCCACGACGGGATTGCCCAGACGTCCTCGACGAACGCGGGCGAGCGAATGCAGAGCAGCGCGGGCGAGTAGAAGAGGTCGCGGTTTTTGCAGTAGTCGTCGCGTCCGGCATAGACGATCCCCGGCTCGCCGGTGCCGTAGCCGCGGTTCGTGACGAAGACGCGGATCTCGTTCGGCCTGCCGAAGTCGAGGAACGGCGCGAGCTCGACCGCGCCGTCCGGGTGCAGCGCGACGCCGGCCTTCTTCCCGTTCACGAAGACGACCGCGGCGCACCAGTTGAGCTGCTGCTCGAAGCGGACGCTGCGGCCCTTCCAGTCCGCGGGGACGTCGACCGTGCGCTTGAACCAGCACGCGTAGGCGGCCTTTTCGTTGTCGCCGGTCCGTTCGCCCTTCGCGACCGGCGGCTTCTTCGCGAGGCGGCCGCCCTCCTGCCACGCCTCCGGCGCCTCGTCCGGCGGAATCGCGGCGGACTTGTCCTCGACGCCCTTCGTCCGGACCGGCTGCACGAGCCATCCGTCGGTGACGTCCAGCGTTTCGAGCGCTCCCGCGGGAATCGCGAGGGCAAGGAGAAGAAGGCCGATGCGTCTCATGGCGCGCATCATACCCGACGCAGGCCCGTCTCGTCAATAAAAAATAACATGCATAACAGAAGTTCCTCCGCCTTGCCCCGGTGCGTGGCGGGGTGCAGACCCCGCCACGCGCCAAGCGGGATTTTGCGTGATGTCGGTTGTTATTCTTGTTATTTCTCCGTTGACACGCGGGTCGCGCCGGCGTATTCTCGGGCCCATGAGCAAACGTCCCGCGACCATCTGGCGCACGATCGCCGAACACTACCGCACGCGCATCCTCTCGGGCGAGCTGAAGCCCGGCGACAAACTGCCCACTGCCCGCGCAATGGCGAAGACGTTCCGCACGAGCGTCTTCAGCGTGCAGAACGCGATGGCGTTCCTCGTCCGCGAGGGGTTCATCGCGCGCGGCCACGCGTGCGGGACGACCGTCCTCGAGCGCGTCGAGCGCCTGACGCGCGTCGGAATCGTCGTCTGGACCGGCGCGTGGATCCCCGAGACCTACTGGAAGGCGGCGACGCTCCTCGCGGAGAAGCTCGAGGCGGCGGGGTGCCGTCCCGTGACGCTGCTCGAGCGCCGCGATCCGAACGGCGACGTGAAGCATCTCCTGGAGGCGATCCGCGCGCTCGACATCCAGGGCGTGATCGCGCTCAACGCGCCCGAGGAGGCGCTCGCGAGCCTCTCGAAGTTCCGGATTCCGCTCGTCGCCAGCTCGGCGGCGCTCAAGAACCGCCGCGTCGAGCTCGGCTCGGCCGGCTTCTGCGAGCTGGCGGTGCGCGCGGCGCTCGACGCCGGCCGGCGCCGTCCCGCGCTGGTCACGAGCTTCCCGGAGACCCACTTCCGGGAGTTCCGCGCGTGTGCCGCGAAGGCGGGGCTGCGCGTCCCCGCCGCGAACCTCGCCGCCATCCGCGGCTTCAACGAGAACGGCCTCGCTGAGAACGCGCGCCGCGCCTTCGACGCGGTACGCCGCCTGCTCGCGCGCCCGGCGGGGAAGCGCCCCGACGCGCTCGCCGTGTTCCCGGACGACGTTCTGCCGGGCGTCGTCCAGGCGGTCTACGCCTCCGGGCTGCGCGTGCCGGAGGATCTGCTTCTCGTGCTCTACCGCAACCTCGGCGTCGAGAAGTTCGTCTCGCTGCCGGCCGTCTGGATCGAGGCGGACGTCGATGCGATGGCCACGGCGATGGTGGACATGCTGGGCCGCATCTTCCTCGGCGAGAAGGTCAAGCCCGTCACGATTCCCTGCACGCTCGCGCCGTGACTCGGCGGGGATCGGGGCGGAGGACGCGGCCCGGGGGAGGGCTTGGGCGGGCGCGCGTCCGACTCCTCGCCGACCCAGTCCGCCGTTTGCCAGAGTAAGCGCGCCCCATCCTACTGACAGAGTAAACGCCGCCCCCGGCCGAGCCGGGGGCGGCGTTTACTCTGTCATGTTACCGCGCTTGCCCGGCCGAGGCGGGGTGTGGTAGACTTCGCGGCCATGGAGACCCCGAACCGCCCCGACGCCCTGCCGCTCCCGACGATCCGCCGGTATCCCGCGTATCTTCGCTCCGTCCGGGCGCGGCTGTCGCGCGGCGAGGCCAGCGTCTCCAGCGCGGCGCTCGCCGCGGAGCTTGGGCTCGACCCGGTGCTCGTGCGCAAGGACCTGGCGATGTCGGGCGTCGCGGGGCGCCCGCGCGTGGGCCACTCCACCGCCGCGCTCGAGGCGGCGCTCGTCGCCTCGCTCGGCTGGGACAACGTCTCGGAGGCGGCGCTCGTGGGCGCGGGCTCGCTCGGGCGGGCGCTGCTCGGCTACCGCGGGTTCCGCGAGCAGGGGCTCGCGATCGCGGTGGCGTTCGACAGCGACCCGGCGCTCGACGGGCTCGAGATCCGCGGCGTCCGCGTGCGGCCGATGAAGGACCTCGTGCGGCTCGTCCGCCGGCTGTCGCTCCAGCTCGGCATCCTCACGGTACCGGAGGAGGCCGCGCAGCCGTGCGCCGACCTGCTCGTCGCGGCCGGCGTGCGCGGCCTCTGGAACTTCTCGCCCGTGCAGCTCGACGTCCCGCCCGGCGTCGTCGTGCAGAACATGGACCTGGCGCAGTCCCTCGCCGTGCTCTCCCATTCGCTGGAGACCGCCGCCATCCCCTCCGCCCCCCGCGCCCGCTGAGCGCGCCGCGTTCGTTCGCTCAGCGCCGGGCTTGCGGCGTGACGTGGTAGCCGGCCGCCTGGGCGAGCGCGCGGTCGTCGTCGAAGTCGGCGCCGGGCGTCGTGAGGAGCGGGCCGGCGATGCCGGCGTTCATGCCGACATGGACGCACTTGGCGGCGGTCTCGTCGGTCATGTCGCGCCGGCCGCCCGCGAAGCGCAGCGGCGTGGCGGGGTTCGCGAGGCGCAGGATCGCGACGGCGTCGATCGCGCGCTCCGGGTCGGGGACGCCCCGCGCGCCGAGGGGCGTGCCCTCGATCGGGTGGAGGAAGTTCACCGGGATCGAGTCAGGCGCGACGGCGCGGATCGTAAGCGCAAACTCGACGAGCTGCTCGTCCGTCTCGCCCATCCCGACGATTCCGCCGCAGCAGATCTGCATCCCGAGGCGGCGCGCGGCGCGGAGCGTCTCAAGCTTCTGCGCCTGCGTGTGCGTGGAGCAGAGCGACGGGAAGAGCGAGGGCGCGGTCTCGAGGTTGCAGTGCAGACGCTTGAGCCCGGCGGCCTTGAGCTTCGCCAGGTCCGCCTCGGAGACGAGTCCGAGCGAGCCGCAGAGCTCGATCTCCGACTCGCGCCGCATCGCGCGGAGGGCGTCGCAGAGCGCGTCGACGTCGGCGGGCGTCTGCGCGCGGCCGCTCGTCACGATGCCGATGCGGTCGGCGCCGTTCGCCTCGGCCTCCTTCGCGGCCTTCGCGCACGCCTCCGCGCCGATCCAGCCGTGGCACTCGCAGCCCGTCTTCCAGTGCGCGCTCTGGGCGCACCACTTGCAGTTCTCGGGGCAGCGCCCGGAGCGCGCGTTCACGATCGAGCAGAAGTCGAAGTGCTTCGGCGCGAACGCGACCGTCACGCGGTGCGCCGCCTCGCGCAGCTCCTCGCGAGGGGCGTTCTTGAGCAGGTCGACGAGCTCCTCCGCCGTGGCGGGGTCTCCGCCGGCGATCAGGCGGTCGGCAAGGGCAGATGCGGTTGTCATGGTTGAAACAGTTGAAACAGTTGAAACAGTTGAAACGGTGTGGTCCGCAGCACTCGTCACTCGTCACTCGTCACTCGTCACTCCTCAACGAGGCGCCGAGCGCCTCGTTGAGGCTGCCGGTGCGGTAGCCGCGGAGGTCGAGGGAGACATAGGCGAAGCCGATTGAGCGGAGGGCGTCGGAGAGTTCCGGCGCGCGGGCGGCGAGGCGGGGAATGTCGGCGGGCGAAACTTCGATGCGGGCGACGCCGCCCGCGTGCGAGCGGACTCGCAACTGGCCGAGTCCGGGGAACGCCGCGCGAATCCAATCCTCGGCGCGGCCGACCCGGTCCAGGCCCTCGGCCGTGATGCGTTCGCCGTAGGGGAAACGCGAGGCGAGGCAGGCGAAGGAGGGCTTGTCGGCGGTCGGAAGGCCCATTGCGCGCGAAAGCGCGCGAATCTCGGCCTTCGCCAGGCCCGCCTCGCGCAGCGGGCTGCGGACGCCGAGTTCGCGGATGGCGCGGCGGCCGGGGCGGTAGTCGCCGTCGTCATCGACGTTGGATCCTTCCAAGACCGCCGCAAGGCCGTTTTCGCGCGCGAACGCGACGAGTTTGCCGAAGAGCTCCCGCTTGCAGTGGTAGCAGCGGTCCGGCGGGTTTTCCGCAAAGCCCGGCACGTCCAGCTCCTCCGAGTCGATCACGACGTGGCGCACGCCTTCGGCGCGGCAGAAGTCGGCGGCTTCGTCAAGCTCGCGCTTCGGGAACGACCGGGAGCGCGCGGTGACCGCCACGACGCGATCGCCGAGCTCCTCGTGCGCCACGTGCAGAAGGAACGTCGAATCGACGCCGGACGAAAAGGCCACGAGCGCGGAATGCGCCTCGCGCAAGGATGCGCGGAGGGTTTCCAGTTTGGCGGAGGAATCGTTCATGGGCGGGGATTCTACCAAATCGGCGGGGCGGCGCAACGGTTGGAATGGGGGTTGCGGGATCAGGACGGCCCGGCGTCGATTCCCTGCGAATAGGGTCCGAGCGCGGAGGGGGCGGAAGGGGTGGAAAGGGGGGACATGGCAGTCGTTCAGTCCGCGGGGAAGAGGCCCTTGCTGAAGTAGCGGTCGCCGCGGTCGGGGAAGAGGACGACGACGTTGCCGCGCAGTCCCGAGCGGATCGCGCGCAGCGCGGCGGCAAGCGCGGCGCCGGAGCTGGAGCCCGCCACGAGCGCCGCCGCGAGCGCGAGGGCGGCGGCCGCTCCGCGCCACGGGTGCGTCGGCGAAATCCATTCGGGGCGCGTTTCGTAGCCCGCGTCGCGGACGGCGGCGACGATGCGACCGGGCAGCTCGGGTGGGGCGAGCTCTCCGAGCGAGCCGCCGCGCCGTTCCGCGCCCGGGCTCTGCGGCTCGCACGGAGTGCTCGCCCCACCGGCGTCGGACGTCGCGCCGTCTTCGAGCCGAACCTCCGCCACGTGCCCGCGGAAGCGGACCGACGCCACGCCTTCCACGGCGTCGAGCGCGCGCGTCAGCGCTTCCACGCAGTGCGCGCATTCGATGCCGGCGATGCGGACGAAGAGCCGCGAAACCTTTGTTTTTGCATTCGAGTCCATTTCGTGCAACCAACGCCGGAAATACTATCATTTCGGTAGCGTATCCGCAAGCGCGGGAAGTTGGAAGCCGCCCGCGCCGCGTCCCGCGGCGCGGCGGCTTCGGCGCTTCATCGCCGCGTGGCGGGGTGCGCACCCCGCCACGCGCGGCAACGAGAGCACCGGACTACAGGTGCTTGAGGATCGTTTCGTCCAGCAGGAAGGGGATCACGCCGATGCGGATGATGCCGTCGGTGTCCGAACGCGCCTCGCCGTAGCCCTCCGTCACGACGATCTTCTTGAAGAAGTCGCCCGTCTTCCGCAGCGGAAGCGTCTCCTGCCGTTCCTTCGCCGCGTCGTCGATCCGGAACGCGGACTGGATGTAGATCTTGTCGTTCCCGCGGTTGACCACGAAGTCGATCTCGTGCTGGCGGATCGACTGGCGGCCGTCCGCGTCGCGCGAGGAAACCGGCACAACCCCGACGTCGACGTTGCATCCCCGGCGCAGGAGTTCGTTGTAGATCGCGTTCTCCATCGGATGGCTGGGATCGACGTCGCGGAAGTTGAGCCGCGCGTTGCGGAGCCCGAGGTCGGTCGCGTAGTATTTCATCGGCGAATCGAGGTAGCGGCGGCCCTTCACCTCGAACCTCCGCGCGTGGCCGAAGAGGAAAGCGTCCTCGAGGTACTCGATGTAGTCCTTGAGCGTGTGGTCGCTCGGACGCATCTTCCAGAGCGTGTTCATCGTGTCGCCGATCCGGTGCGGGTTCGTCAGGCTCCCGATGTCCGACGAAAGCACGTCGACCAGGTTCGCGAGCACGATGTCCTCCTTCACGCCGTGCCGCTCCCGGATGTCCTTGAGATAGACCTCGTCGAACAGCCCCTTGAGGTAGGCGGCCCGCTCCTCCGCGTCGTCCGTCAGCGCGGCGACCGGCATGCCGCCCCACGTCAGGTAGCGGTGGAACGCGGCTTCTTTCCCTTCCGGACGCGCCCACGCACGTATTCGTCAAGCGCGAGGGGATTCCGGAGCGCGACGAACTTCCTGTCGTCGAGGTCGACGGACACGATGCGGTCCGGCGCGACGCCTTCGTCGAGCAACCGCTCGCGGAAGAGCGTTCCGAGCAGATACGACTTGCCGCAGCGCCGGATGCCGGTGAGCACCTTCACGAAACCGTTCATGCGCCTATCGAGCAGCTTTTCGACATACGAGTCGCGTTCGATTCTCGCTTTTCTCATCTGCAAATCCCCTTGTGATGTTAAGTGATTTTGCAACATGGCGGCATTCTACGACGATTTCCGGGCGAAGTCAAACCCGAAAGTTTGAAGCCGCCTGCGCCGCGGACGCGGCGCGGCGGCTTCGGCGCTTCACGGGCGCGTGGCGGGGTGGAGACTCCGCTACGCGCGGAGGGTCACCGCCTGTCGCGCGGCGATGGCCTCGACTTCGAGCCGGGCGCCTTTCGGAATGGCGGCGACCTGGACGCAGGAGCGCGCGGGGAACGGCGCGGAGAACATGCGGGAATAGACCTCGTTCACTGCCGCGAAATCGGCGAGGTCGGCGAGGAAGACCGTGGTCTTGACGACGCTTTCCGGGCCGAGTCCGGCGGCGGCGAGAATCGCGAGGACGTTCGCGAAGGCGCGTTCCGCCTGCGCGGCGGCGCCGTCGGGGATCGCGCCCGTGGCGGGGTCCACGGGCAGCTGTCCGGAAACGAAGACGAACGGACCGGCGTCGACGGCCTGCGAGTAGGGGCCGATGGCAGCGGGTGCGGCAGCGGAGGAAACGGCGTGTTTCATGGCAGCTATGCTTTCGGCAGCAGGCCGGTTTCGGCCGCGTAGGGTTTCATTCCGTCGATGCAGACGGCGATGGCGGCGGGAAGGTCGAGCCCGACCAGTTCCGCGCCCTTGCGGATGACGTCGCGGTTGCAGCCGGCGGCGAACTTCTTGTCACGCATGTCCGACCTCCTCCGGCGGCTGGCCGAAGTGGCGCGCGAACGCCTCCATGCAGCCGCGGACGTTCGTGGCGTGGACGACGAGGTGCGGGTCGCCCGTCGTGGCGGCGAGCAGTTCCTTGGCGCGGGCGAGGGTGAGTTTCATTCGGTCAAGTTCATTCCGGTGACGGAGAAGCGGCGGGAGGGGGCGGAAGCATTCGTGTTCACGGGCGCGTAATCCGGCTTGAAATTCTATCATTTCGGTCGCCTTTCCGCAAGCGCGGAAAGTTGGAAGCCGCCCGCGCCGCGTCCCGCGGCGCGGCGGCTTCGGCGCTTCATCGCCGCGTGGCGGGGTCCGCACCCCGCCACGCGCCTGCAAGTATATCGCATTGCCCGCGATTTCCGCACATTTTCCTCGTCATTTCCCCCGGCCCGTGGTAGAATCCCGTACCGTCGCGCCGCCCTTGCCGCCACATTGGCAACTGGCGACATTGGAACCGGCAACACTACCACATTGGCAACACTTTCCGTCCCCCTCGTCCCCACGGTCCCCCTCGCCCCCACGGTCCCCCTCGTCCCCTTGATCCCTCACGCAAAGTCCGCGAAGTCCGCGAAGAAAGACAATCATCAATGAACGACCCCGCCTCCCCGCCTTCTCCAGACTTGGGTTTCTCCGTGGAGCCGCCGCCGCTCCCTGATTTCGACTGCACCGTCGACCTCGATTTCGATCCGGCTTTCGCGCGCCACGTCCTCGAACGGCAGTTCGCTCGACTCGGTTTCACCGACCGGAACTTAATCGTGCTCCTGGTTGGATCTCTCGTCGTCGCGGGCTTCTTCCCTGCAAACCCTCTGGCGAGCCCCGTCGCGTCTGTTCTTGCGTTTCTCGCCACGGTTCTGTTGTTTCTCCGCCACCGGCTTGTCCGGGAGGCCGGAAATCCCCGCCCTTCCTTCTCCGGGAGGCGCCGCCTGCATCTCACATCGAACCGGTATGCCGTCGCGACGGAAGGATACCGGATGGAAATCGATTGGGGAAAACTGGCGAAGACCTATTTCGAAACGGACGACGCGATCGTGCTCTTGCGCGGCGTTTCGGTCGCGACCGCATTCGGACCCCGCGTTTTCGCCGCGGCTGGCAGGGAACGGCTCCGCTCCGTTCTTGAGGCGGCGGGCGTCCGCCGCCATCCCGGAAAACGGTGGACGCAGGCAAGCTGGGTTCTCTGGATCCTCGCGGCTTTCACCGTGTTCTGCGTTTTTTCAAGCCCCCGTCCCGACACGTCGAGCCCCACCGCGGACGAAGCCCACGCGGAGAACGCAGAGAACGCAGAGAATTGAATTTGGATTTGCATTTGTGGACAATTGTGAACAATTGAGATTTGTGGACAATCCCGCACACCCCGCCACGCCATCCAACCACCAAACCACGGAACACACCGAACACACCGAACCCCGCCACGCCGTCCCTTCCGTCCCTGTCGTCCCTTCCGTCCCTTGAACCCTCACGCAATGAAGAAACTCGCCCTCCTCCTCCCCCTCCTTGCCATCGCCGTGCTCACCGTCTGGCTTGCCGCCGCGCCGGCGCGGGCCGCCGTCCCCAAACAAGAACTGCTCGACGCAGCCGAATCCCGCTGCACGGAAGAAGAACGCGCTTGGATCGGCCTGCTCTACAGCAACAACCCAATCGAGCGCGGCGGTGTTCTGGGATACTTTCGGGCGACCAACGCCGCCGCGAAAATCGCACTGCCGTGCGTCGCCGAGCTTCTTTCCGACGGCACAATCTGCGATCCGTTCAGGATGGCCTCCGTCGGCGAAGAGGCTGCCGGGCTGATTTCGCACATGGCCAAAAAGGGCGTGACGGAGGCCTTTGACGCAGCGGTGGCGGCTTCGACGAACAGTAGCGTCCGCGTCCGGCGCAACGCCGTCTGGGCGTTCCCGTTAGTGCGCGGACGCGCCGCGACGAACGCCGTCCCCCACCTGCTTGCGCTTGTCCGCGACCGTGACCGGGAAACCCGCAACCGCGCGGCCCGCGCCCTTTCCGGCGTCCGGATGGAACCGTTCGGAAACGATCCCGGACGTTGGATGCACTGGTACGAACACAGCGACTGGAGTTCGCCCGACCGCCATTCGTACCGATACTTCGCACTGTTCTCGGACGGCACGAGAGCCGGACCGCAAGTCCACGCCCCGCTTGACGCCACCCGGATCGGAACCTACACCAACGAATACTTCGAAGTCCGCTTTGCGCCCGGACAATTCGGACGCATCGTCGAAGTGAAGAAACACGAGGGAGGCCAAACGGTCTGGACCCGTTCCTACACCCCGAAGCAGTCCCAACCCGAACGAGACGAACTTTACTTGCCCTAGCCCCCTCCGCTCCGCGCGGGCGCGGCTTTGCCGCCGCCCGTCGCGGAGCGGCCTTCCCGAATTCCCCGCCACGCCGCATTCAGCATTCATCATTCAGCATTCAGCATTGACCCCGCCCCCGCCCGCAATGAAACGCCTCGCCCGCCTCCTCCCCAAGTCCCCTTGAACCCTCACGCAAAGTTCGCGAAGTCCGCAAAGATGAAACGCCGCTACGAAACGAAGTGAAAACGACTCTTTACTACTGGAAACAACCGGAAGACAATCATTTTACCGGGAAGGACTTCTCCGAACCGGGTCATGCGGGTGAACTGCAGCTACGGCCGGACGAACGGATTCTCTGGGCGTCCGCGCCCGGTTCGGTCGTTCTTCGATGGGGCGGATTGGTGCTATGGGGCGTTTCCGCGATGGCGCTTGTCGGCACACATTGGGCCTACACCACATCCTACGAACCTGGAGATCCGAATGGAATCATTAGTCTTCTGGTCATCCTTTCCATTTTGGCCGCCAGCTGTTTCGCCGCGCCTCTCGTCGGACGCCTCCTGCTGAAGCGGACGAAGTATTTCATCACGACGAAACGGGTCGTGATCGACCGCTTGTGGAACGACAGTCGCTTGGAACTGGACGGCGAGACACTGACGAAAGCGCACTTGCGCGTCGTCGGCCGTCTTTGGCAGCCGTGCGGAAAATGGGATGTCCGCATTTTCAAAGAAGTGCCAGGCTACTATTCGAAGGATCCGGCCCGGTACGTCGATCTTGAGTTTCTCTCGGTGGACCAAGTCCGCGAGGTCGAAGAAGCCCTTTCAAAAATGGAAATCCCCGCCACACCCTAGCCCCTTCCGCTCCGCGCGGGCGCGGCGAAGCCGTTGCCCGCCGCGGAGCGGCCTTCCCGAATTCCCCGCCACGCCGCATTCAGCATTCATCATTCAGCATTGCCCCCGCCCCCGCCCGCAATGGAAATTGAACTACTGGCGAATCGAATAAGAGCGTTGTTCCAAGACGGCGTCTTCGGCCCCGCCTCGGATGATGTTCTCACATCGCTCCGAAATCAACGGGAGCCGGAATGCCTCCTCGATTTCGCGCGGCGTCTCGTTCCTCTTCGCGACCTGTGGGCGGGCGGCGGTTTGGTCTACCGAATCTCGAAGCAGATCGAATTGAGCGACGAGTTTCCGGACTCCCGCCGAAGCGGTTTCCACATCATCGGTTGCTGTTCCGACGGCGATTTCATCGTCATGAAACCGGAACGGATTCCGTTCGAGGTCGGTTTCGTCACGCACGAGGAAATCTTCCCGGGTTGCTCCTGGTCCGATTTCTACCTGCCGGTCTGCCGTTCGCTGTACGATTTCCTGTTCCTGTCGAACGTTCCCCTCGCTTCGTCCGGCGATTCGGTCGAATCGGTTCTTCCGGAAGACTACTACGAAGCCAAGGATGCGAACTGGGAACCGAAACGGTTGGAGGACTTCGGAATCGACATTTCGGCATTGGATTTTCCTCTTGTGCTTCCCGACCCCGCCGCGCCCGCGCCCGCCGCACCCGCCCCTCACGTGGAATCCGCTGAGGGCGCGGAGGAGCCCGCTCCGTGAACCCTCTTGCCCGCGAGCGGCGAAGCCGCGACACCCGGCCGCAGCCGGCGTGGCGGCACCCCGCCACATCGTGCAACGCCGCCCAACCCCCGCCCCCGCCCGCAATGAAACGCCTCGCCCTCATCCTTCCCCTCCTCGCCCTCGCCGGCGCGTCCGCGCGCGCCGAAGACCCCGCCACGAACGCGCCGGTCGTCTGGGTTTCTCGGATTCCTCTCGACGGGAGTGGGCCGCGCTACGAATCCGTTTCGGGCCTCCCCGGACGATACCGGCTCGGAACACTGGACGACGGCGGGACATATTCCGGCGTCGCGCGGCTGTTCTTCGGGAGCGCGTCCGCCTGGCCCGCGATCCACGAGGCCAACCGCGACCGCTTCCCCGACCCGGCCCGCGTCCCCGCGGAAGCCGATCTCGCCGTGCCCGCGCCCGCCGCGGCGATTCCGCCCACCGCCCCCGGCCTTGCCGCATCAATCTCCCTCGCGTCAGTCGAGCGACGCCCGCGGGAAGGCATCGCCGAAGACGCGGATCCGGACTTCCGCGAGAAAACCCATCTGCGCTTCCGTCTTTCCCTCACGAACGAAACAGACCGAACGATCGCGGTTTCCTTCTACAAGGAATTCAAGTCGTCGTTTCCCGGCGAGCCGTCCGCTTGGTTTTCTGGATTCTGCACGTTCGACGATCCGGAAACCGGCCACGACGCCCTCGACGAGTTCCAAACCGAGGAGTGGATTTACCGCATCGAACCCCGTTCCGCGCAGGAAACCTGGCTGGACGTCGGTTGCACTCCCTCGGGTGCCGGACCGGAAATGGTCCTTCGCGTCGGCTGTCTTCTGGACGACGCCGAACAACCGACATCCGATCCCCGCGATTCCCCCCGCATTCTCTACTGGCGCGGCCCCGTGCCCGTCGCGGCGCCGCGCGCCGAAGACCCCGCCACGAACGACCCCGCCGCGCCCGCCATCCACGCGGACTCCGCCGAGGGCGCGAAGGAGCCCGCCCCGTGAAAGCTCTTGCCCGCGAGCGGCGAAGCCGCGACACCCGGCCGCGGCCGGCGTGGCGGAACCCCGCCACGCCGTGCAAGGCCGCCCAACCCCCGCCCCCGCCCGCAATGAAACGCCTCGCCCTCCTCCTCCCCCTCCTCGCTACATCCGGAGTCGGTTTAATGAGCTCGCTTGTCCGGGAGATTCCCGAATAGGGGAGTTTTTTGTTGACTCGGATTCCAGTTCTGCTATCATCCCCGCAGTTGTCAAGCCACAAGGAGAAACACCATGTTTTTCGGACGGGAGAGCCAATTGGAACAGCTCGAAGCGCTGTGGGGGAAGTCCGTGTCGTCGTTCGTGACGTGCCGCGGGCGCCGCCGCGTCGGAAAGAGCACGCTCATCGAAGAGTTCGCGCGGCGTTCCGGCGCGCGGTTCATCCGGATCGAGGGCGTCCGCCCCGGCAAGGGCACCACGGCCGCGGACGAACGGGCCGCCTTCGCCCGACAGCTCGCGAAGCAGACGGGCGCATCCCGCAAGACCCCGGAGGACTGGCTGGCCGCATTCGACGCCCTGGACGGGCGGATTTCCGACGACGGGAGGACGGTCGTCCTCCTCGACGAGATTTCCTGGCTCGCCCACGGCGACGACACGTTCGCGGACTACCTGAAGATCGCCTGGGACGGCGGGCTGAAGAAGCACGGCCGCCTCGTCCTCGTCGCGTGCGGCAGCGTTTCCGCCTGGATCCGCGACAACATCGTCCGCAACCGCGCCTGGGTGGGGCGCCGCTCGCTCGACATGGTCGTGCCCGAACTGCCGCTGCGCGAATGCGCGAAGTTCTGGGGGAAGGCCGCCGGGCGAATCGACGTCCGCGAAATCGTCGACGTCCTCTCCGTGACGGGCGGCGTTCCCCGGTATCTCGAGGAGATCGACCCGAGGCGGTCGGCGGAGGAGAACATCCGGCAGCTGGCGTTCCGTCCGAACGGCGTCCTGCGCGACGACTTCGACGACATGTTCGGCGACGTCGTGACGTCCAAGCCGAAACTCGCCGCGCGGGTTCTGCGGTGCCTCGTCGACGGCCCGCGGAGCTGCGCGGAGGTCGCGAAGGCGCTCGGAATCGGTCGCGGCGGCGACGTTTCGGCGGCGATGTCCGTCCTGGAGGAAGCCGGATTCGCGGCCCCGGAGTGCACCCGGAACCCGGAGACGGGCGAAGAGCACCGGGAGCGGCGGTACCGGCTGCGCGACAACTACGCGCGGTTCTACCTCAAATACGTCGAACCGCAGAAGGCCGTCATCGACGAAGGGTCGTTCTCGTTTTCGTCGCTTCGGGAATTCGAGGGCTGGGACGCGGTGATGGGGCTGGCGTTCGAAAACCTCGTCGTGAACAACGTCCGGGAGCTGATCCCGTTCCTGCATCTGGACGGAAGCCTGGTCATGTCGGCCGGTCCGTACCGCCGTCCCGCCACGAACGGGAAGAACGGGCGCAAGGGATGCCAGGTCGACCTGCTCGTCCAGACCCGGCGCTCGCTTTTCTTCGTGGAAATCAAGCGGCGGAAGGAAATCGGGAGGGAGGCCGCCGCGCAGGTGGACGACCAGGTCCGCGCCGTCTTGCGCCCCCGCGGCGTATCGGCCCGCACGGCCCTCGTCTACGAAGGACATCTCTCCCCCGTTGCCGCCGCAGACGGATACTTCGATGCGATCGTCCCCTTCCGGAAACTGCTCGGCCTTCCGGCTCCGGACCCCGCCGCCCCCTAGCGCCCCTCCGCTCCGCGCGGGCGCGGCTTCGCCGTCGCCCGCCGCGGAGCGGCCTTCCCGAATTCCCCGCCACGCCGCATTCAGCATTCATCATTCAGCATTCAGCATTGACCCCGCCCCCTCCCGCAATGAAACGCCTCGCCCTCCTCCTCCCCCTCCTCGCCCTCGCCACGCCGTGAAACCCCCGTCTCCGCTACCGCCAGACCCGCCCGAACCGTTTCGGTTCGGGACGGCGTTCCGCGCCGTGTGCATCGTCGTCTTCGTGGTCACCTTCGCCGTCGGCGTCATCCGCGAAACCCGATGGGGTCTCGACTCCGAAAAGATCATGGTGTTCGGCGGCCTCGCCATAGCGCTGTTCTTCGTCTCCCTCTGGTTCAGCGAGCTTCGGTGCGGCGAAATCCTCACGCGGCAGAGCAACGGTGTTTCCCGGTGGGAGGACCCCGCGAAGTTCCGGCGCGTGATGATCGGGCAGGCGATCTTTCTTTTGATTCTCCTTGCCGTGATGACCATCGGAACCTTCAAGGCCTTCTTCGGTACCAAGCCCGAACCCCACGCGGAGCCCGCGGAGTTGGAACCCCACGCAGAGCCCGCTTACCCCGCCACGCCCTAGCACCCTTCCGTTCCGCGCGAGTACTCCTCAATGACTCCCGACATCGATCCGATTCGACTTCCGCAGGCGACCGCATCCGGCCGCCGGTGGGGGTGGCTCGCGCCCGACGGCTCGTGGGCGATCCCGCCGGACTACGAGATGGCGAATGCGTTCTTCGGCGGGCTCGCCGTCGCCGTTCGGGACGGACGGTGCGGCTATCTCCGGCCCGACGGATCTGTCGCGGTGCCGTTCCGCTTCGACGAGGCGCACGACTTCGACGAGGACGGCTGGGCCGATGTCGCGCAGGACGGCGTCCACCGGATGATCCGCCCCGACGGCTCGTTTGTTCCGCGGCTTGAGTCGGAGGAGGCGTTTTGGTCCGAGGCGAACGGACTCGTCTCCTTCTGGAAGGACGGCCGGTGCGGCCTGGCCGATCTGTCCGGCGCCGTCGTCCTGGCGCCGGAATACGACAACCTCTGGGGAATCGGCCTCGGACTCTTCGGCGCGAATCGGGACGGGGCGGAAGGCATCGTCGACGCCGCCGGACGCGTCGTCGCGCCGTTCCGGTTCGACGACGTCAATCCCGCGGACGAAGCGGGATGGATTCGCGTCCTCGACGCGGAGAAGCCGCTTTTCCTCGACGCCGCCGGGCGCGTGGTCTTTGACCCGAAGGCCGAGGAAAGCCACTTGTTTGCCGGTGACATCCTCCCGGTCCGCCGCGGCGACCGATGGGGCGCGATCGACCGGCAGGGGCGAACCGTCGTTCCGTTCCAATGGCGAGGCGTCGAAATCGCGGGTCGGGGGCTGCTCGCCGTCGTCGACCCCGATTGCGACGACCCGGCGCGGGACAATCTCTTCGTCGAGCTCGCGACCGGGCGCCCGGCGTTCCCCGAACGGTTCGCGGCCATCGACCCCCGGCTAGACGCCGACGACTTCTGGTGGTGCATTCCCCCCGGCGGGGCGTGGGGGCCCTGGACAATGGAGGGGCGATTCCTCCGGCCACCGGTCTACGCGGATCCCTACGGCCTCTCCATCGGCCCCTTCCGCAGCGGCGAAGTCTGGGTGGACGGACGGTCGATGCCGGAATGGTTCGACCGAACCGGCCGCGTCCTAGCCGCCGTTTTCCAATAAAGACCCTTGTCCGCCTTCGGGCGTTTTGGTAGAATAGGAGCCGTTCGAACGACCACCGCATTTCAATGCCGACAGACCGCGAAAACCTGTTCAACTCCGACTACGCCGACATGGCCAAGGCCCTGCTCGACGCGGGCGCGGAGTTTATGCTGGTCGGCGGGTTCGCGGTCTCGGTCCACGGGTATCCGCGCACGACGTTCGACATCGATTTCTGGGTTCGCCCGACTCCGGAGAACGCGCCCAGGGTGCTGGCCGCGCTCCGGGCGTTCGGCGCGCCGCTTCGCGACGTCACCGTCTCCGACTTCGACCATCCCGACATGGTCGTCCAGATCGGCGTAGCCCCGCGGCGGATCGACATCCTTACGCGAATCGACGGCGTGACGTGGGACGAGGCCGCCCCGCAGATGGTTCGGGAAACGATCAACGGGCTGTCCGTTCCGGTCGTCGGGCTGGATGCGCTGATCGCCAACAAGCGTTCGACGGGCCGCGCGAAGGACGCGGCCGACGCGGCGGCTCTTGAGAAGATCGCGGAACGAAGGAACCGATGAAGAAGGAAGTCGTCAGAAAAACCTCCCTCCGCGACACGGAGGACGCCCTTTGCATCGGCCAGACCGCGGCGGAGCGTCTGGGCATTCTCGCAGAGCTGAACCGCATCGGCCTTGCGGCGCTCGGCGTGGCCGACGAGCCGCTTCGCCGCTCCGTCGCGCGCAAGTTCACATTCCGCGACTTCGCGGCGCGCCCGGCCTTCGTTCCCGCGTAGACGCACCCGCGAGCGGCTCAGCCGCGACACCCGGCCGCTGCCGGCGCGGCGGAACGCCGCGCCGAGCAAGGCCGCCCAACCCACTGCTGTCTTTTTTTTGATTGACTTTCGTCTTGTATTGTTGTAGTTTTACATGCCGAAAGCAACAAAAATGAAACTCCCTTCCTCCATCGAGACGGCGCTCGGCGCCAACAACGGGATGCTGTCGATGCGGCAGCTTTCCGCGCTCGGGTGTTCCCGGACGTCGGCCGGCCGGTATGTGCGGGCGGGGCTTCTGGAACGCGCGGGGCACGGGCTGTACCGGCGGCCGTCGGATCTGGACGATTCGCTCTTCGCCCTGCTTTTCCGGAACCCCGCGCTGGTGGCGTCGCACGGGACGGCGCTCTTTCTGAACGGTCTGGCGGAGAGCGCGCCGGAGCGGTGGAGCGTCACGTCGTCCCACGGGCGCGAGCCGCCGCCGTCCGTGCGCGCGGCGTGCCTCTGCTTCTACGTGAAGCCGGAACGGCTGGAGCTGGGCCTTTGCCTCCGGCGCACGCCGTTCGGGAACGAGGTGCGCTGCTACGACGCGGAACGGACGGTGTGCGACCTTGTGCGCAGCCGCCGCCGGCTCGACGAGGAGCTCGTGCTGGCGGGACTGCGCAACTGGGGCGCCTCGCCGGGGCGCGATCCGGCGCGGCTCGCCCGATACGCCCGGGCGCTCGGCGTCTTCGACCGCGTGAAGGCGCAGGTGGAGGTGCTGCTGTGACGCCCGCCGGTTTGAAACGATCCTCGGGCGTCTTCCCTTCTCCCCGGAGCGGTTCGCGGAGGCCTTCCGGGCGACGGTGGCGCACCGCGGTTCCGCCGGCCGGATCGGCGACCCCGCCGCCCGGCTGGCGGACTTCGCGGCGAGCGATTCGCTCCGCGGCGAATGGGAGAAATACCGCCGCCGCTTCCGCTACGCGGCGGATATCACCTTCGACCAAACCCTGGACGCCCTTCGAACCGTCCTCGCGATGATCCGTTAGCCCGCCCGCTCCGCGCGGGCGCGGCGATGCCGCGGAACGCCCCCTGACCCCGAAAGCATAACGACAATGAACGAGCAGGCATATTCCGCAAAACTGGTCTTCAAGGTCACCGGCGTGCCGAAGGAGCATGGTCGCTGGCTCTGCGAGGAACGTATCATTCGCTTGACGGCGCCTGACGATAAAGCCGCCTATGCGGATGCCGTTCGAATCGGAAGAGACAAGGCATTTCGTGGATGGAGGTTCCTTGGCGTGGCGAACTTGATTCGGCACGATCCGATCCTTTCCAACGACGAAGTTTGGTACGAACTGAAAACATCGAAGGAACCGGAAAGACTTGTTCCGCCCAAAAGGATTGTCTTGAAGAACGCCGCCCTGCCTTCTTCTCCCCCTCCCACCACGCCCTAGCCCCCCTCCGCTCCGCGCAGGCGCGGCTTTGCCGTCGCCCGCCGCGGAGCGGCCTTCCCGCACCCCGCCACGCCGCATTCAGCATTCATCATTCAGCATTGACCCCGCCCCCGCCCGCAATGAAACGCCTCGCCCTCCTACTTCCCCTCCTCGCCCTCGCCGCCGCACCGGCGCGCGCCGAAGACCCCGCCACGAACGCGCCGGCCGCATCCAAGAACGCGATCTCTTGCAAAATCGTCAAGCGCATGGAGACCTCGAACGTGGTCGTGGTGCGGGTCTCGAACCAGACGCAAGACCCGGTCTGCATTGATACGAACGAATTCGCCGGATGCGGCCCGCGATTCCTCCGGCTTCGCGCCTTCGACGAGGCCGGCGCCCTTAGCAGCACCAACACGTACGGCGCCTGTCCGGACGGGTTCTGGACTCCCAACGTCTTGGAATCCCAGCTTCTCGTGTCGTCCGAATGGACGAACCGCCTGGCCGCTCTCCCGCGCCTGGGACCGGGCGAATCCCGCGAGTATTCCGTTGACGTCCGCCGGTTTTTCGGCGATGCGGCGCCGTTCGGAGAGATCGCGTCGATCGAGCCGCAGGCGACCATGTCCCTCCCGTCTGGAGAGACGCGGACCGCAATCGGTCCGAGGTTCGCTTTCCAAGGGAAGGACGCATCCGATTGGCTGGACGAATTCCGCGAGGAGACTGGGCGGACCGCTTCGGGCGCTCTCGTATTCCTGGAGGACGACTGGTCCGTGGTACATCCGGAAGATTATATTTTCGACACCCTGCGGGTCTATTTCGCCACGGCGGCTGCAGGCCGTGAAAGCGTCGAGTATTCGGAGAATCTCGACGCATGGATCGTCGATTCCGCGTCGGAAACAGGCCGGGCGCTACTCGAGGTCGTCGGGCGGAACCGTTCAACCTGCGAATGGAGCTGCGACGAGGAAAGCGAGTTTGACGGAATCTACTTTTTGGCAGACCTCCCCGACTGGACGTTCTGGTCGTGCGAAACCGAGTATCCAGACGACAATCTTCGTCGGTTGGCGGTGGAAATCCGGAAGACCCTCCCGCGGCTGGGCGTTCCGCCAGGTGTGACCGTCCCGGATGGTTTGCTTGACCCGCCGCACCCCGCCACGAACACGCCCGCCGCATCCGAATCCCACGCAGAGACCGCAGAGAGCGCAAAGCCCGCCCCCCACGCGAGATCCGCGGACGGCGCGAAGGAGCCCGCCCCGTGAACCCTCTTGCCCGCGTGCGGCGAAGCCGCGACACCCGGCCGCAGCCGGCGTGCCGGCACCCCGCCACGCCGTGCAACGCCGCCCAACCCACTGCCGTCTTTTTTTGATTGACTTTCGTCTTGTATTGTTGTAGTTTTACACGCCGAAAGCAACACAAATGAAACTCCCTTCCTCCATCGAGACGGCGCTCGGCGCCAACAACGGGATGCTGTCGATGCGGCAGCTTTCCGCGCTCGGGTGTTCCCGGACGTCGGCCGGCCGGTATGTGCGGGCGGGGCTTCT